>JACCEE011274279.1_pt1 | contig 15489 bp, 23 predicted proteins | sample 7449931 | NCBI WGS metagenome assembly JACCEE01 (sample SAMN15323457, study PRJNA562643) | freshwater metagenome | isolation source: river surface water | place: USA:Blue River Watershed | collected 2017-08-19 | reverse complement strand
CGATGCTCTATCCAGATGAGCTACAAGCGCGTAGTGGTCGGGGTAGAGAGATTCGAACTCCCGACATTCTGCTCCCAAAGCAGACGCGCTACCAAGCTGCGCTATACCCCGATGACCTTCTAGTGGATTCTTTCTTGAACTGTCTGAAAGAGATGCACATGATACGGGTAATCGAATAATTTGTCAAATATTTTTTTATAAACCGAACAATCAGCTTGTTTAAATTGATATTAAATAATACCCTTTATCATTCCAGCCCAATAAATCAAAGGGTTGTGTTACCCATGCACTTAATACAAAACGTTGTGCGGTGTTATTATGAATAAGCCATGTATGCAGTGCCGGACGATGTGTATGCCCATGAATGAGGCGCAAAACCTGATGTTGACGCATTGTCGTTTCGACCGTTTCTTGATTAACGTCCATAATTGTAGAAGATTTACCGCGTTTATGAAAAAAACTGCGTAGCCTGTACCAACGCGCCACCAATAAACGCACTAATAACGGTTTAGACAATACATTTTCTCGCCATGCGAGCGTATGCGATTTTTGCCGAAATGCTTGATAAGCCACATCATCCGTACACAGCAAATCACCGTGTGTAAGCAGTGTTTTTACGCCATTTAATTCAATCACAGCGTAATCACCGAGCAAAACCGCCCCCGTGTCACGGCAAAATTGTTCACCCAGTAAAAAATCCCGATTACCAGGTTGCAAAAAAACCGCCGTTCCTTTTTCGGTCAGTTGTTTAAGATGCTTTTTAATACGTTGAATCGGTGGAAAAAAATCATCATCCCCCACCCAAGTATCAAATAAATCACCTAAAATATAAATTGCTTGTGCTTGAGAGGCATAAAATTTTAGAAAATTCAAAAACTTAGTCGTTAAGAGGGGTTTTTCTAAAGCAAGATGTAAATCAGAAATAAAGAAAATATCAGTTTTCAAAACATATCCTAAGAGAGAAAAATGGGTTGCCAGCCCTGTAAGAACTGGCATTTTTTCAACTATTGCAACACTTCTGCTTTTTCAATCACAATATTAATTTTGGGAACATCCTGATGCCCATCGCGGTTGCCTGTTGGTTGTGCAGCCATCGCGTCGACAACATCCATCCCTTCAATAACTTCACCAAACACCGCATATCCCCAACCGTTGGCATTTTTCCCCGTATGATTTAAAAAACCATTATCTTTATAGTTGATAAAAAATTGCGCTGTCGCAGAATGTGGTGCGTTGGTACGCGCCATAGCTAATGTCCCGCGTGTATTTTTTAAGCCATTATCAGCTTCGTTTTCGATAGCGGCGTGAACACTTTTTTGTACAAAATGGGTATCAAACCCGCCACCTTGCGCCATAAAACCGGGAATCACGCGGTGAAAAATTGTGCCGTTATAAAACCCCTCTTCAACATAAGTTAAAAAATTAGCCGCCGAAATCGGGGCTTTTTCGTGGTTTAATGCAATGATAATCTTACCTAAAGAAGTTGTCAGTTGTATTTTTGTCGCCGTCTGTGACATTATGTTTTCCTTTGCAAATGAAAGAGTTGTAAATAAAAAAAGCATCACTGCCAGCGAGAAACGTGTCATATTTTCCTCAAAATGATGATGCAAGCCTTAGATTCTATGTGTTTTTTGCTTGAAAGAGAAGCTTTAACCTTGGTAAATTGCAACGCTTTGTTAGCGCATTCCCTTCAATTTTTTTTAAAGTATCATGTTAAAAATATACAACACCTTATCGCGGAAAAAAGAAACCTTTACCCCAAAAATTGCTGGCAAAGTCAGTATGTATGTGTGTGGCATGACGGTTTACGATTATTGCCATATCGGACACGCGCGGGTGATGGTGGTTTTTGACACAGTGGCGCGTTATTTTCGTTGGTCAGGTTATGAACTGAAATACGTTCGCAATATCACCGATATTGATGACAAAATCATTCACCGTGCTAATGAAAATGGCGAAGAATTCACGGCTTTAACCGAACGTTTTATTGACGCGATGCACGAAGATGAACGTGCTTTGTCTGTGTTGCCGGTCGATATTGAGCCGCGAGCAACTACGCATATCGCCGATATTATCGCCATGATTGAAAAATTGATTAGCAACGGTTTTGCTTATGTAGGAAAAAATGGCGATGTATTTTATGCAGTGAATAAATTTGAGAATTACGGGCAACTGTCCGGTAAAAAACTGGATGAACTGCAAGCCGGTGAGCGGGTAGAAGTGGATACCGCTAAACAAAATCCGCTCGATTTCGTGTTGTGGAAAATGGCGAAAGCAGGTGAACCTTATTGGGAGTCGCCGTGGGGCAACGGTCGTCCGGGCTGGCATATTGAATGTTCAGCGATGTCTACTTGCTGCTTAGGTAATCATTTTGATATTCACGGCGGCGGCATGGATTTACAGTTTCCGCACCACGAAAACGAAATCGCCCAATCCGAAGGGGCGACCGGCGAAAAATTTGTCAATCTCTGGATGCACAACGGTTTTGTGCGGGTGAATGAAGAAAAAATGTCCAAATCGCTGGGTAACTTTTTCACCGTGCGCGAAGTGTTGAAACAATATCGCCCTGAAATCATTCGCTTTTTTATTCTGTTAAGTCATTATCGCAGCCCGCTCAATTATTCTGATGAGCAATTAAATGAAGCACAATCTGCTTTAACGCGGCTTTATACCGCTCTGCGCGGTGTGGAAATTGTTGAATCTGAAATTAATGCCGAATTTAAAAGCCGTTTTGAAGAGGCGATGAACGATGATTTTAATACACCGGTGGCGTTATCCGTATTATTTGATTGTGCAAGGGAGCTGAATAAAGCCAAAACTAATATCCTCCAAGCACAATCCTTAGCTTATACCTTGCATTCGTTAGCGTCTGTGTTAGGGATTTTGCAGGAGACGGCTGAAGAATTTTTAAAAGGCGGGGAAGTGGCGAATTCTGGTTTGTCGAATGAAGAAATTGAGCAACAGATTCAAGCGCGTTTAGATGCTAAAGTGGCTAAAAACTGGGCGGAGGCCGATAGAATTCGGGAAACTTTGAAACAGCAAGGCGTAATTTTGGAAGATATGCCGGGGAATAAAACCAGTTGGCGGCGGGAAGGTTAAGCCAACCGGTTTTAAGATAAATCAAGAAGAAAATCTCAGTTTAAATCCACAATTAGAGGATATTTTAGTTATCCCGAACTCAGATTAAATTAATCCTGTTCAAACCCAAGGCAGTGAAAATGGCAAAACCACAACAGATTTTAGAATTGGAAAAATAAAATAAATACACTTATTTTTTATCATAAGAACTCTATTTTAAATTTAGCCAAACAGTATGGTGTGAAAACAATTTGTTTATTTGGCTCAATGGTGTACGGAGATATAAATGATAATAGTGGTGTCGATTTTTTAGTCGAACTTGAACCAGGGCGTGATTTGTTTGATTTAGGCGAGTTGTTAATAAATTTACAAACTTTGTTGCAGCGAAAAGTAGATTTAGTTACTCGAAATGCTTTGCATCCGCGTATTGCTGCACACGTTTTGAAAGAAGCACAACCTTTATAAACAGTGATTGTGCAGCAATATATTAAAACGATTGAGACACAAATGGCATTAATGCGTAAATTAACAATAAATCCAAATAATAAATTGGTGACATTTATTGCTGAAGATTTTAATTTGCCATTGGAAGAATTTAAACCCTATATGCAAAGTATTTGGCTAGGAATTGAAGAGTGGCGAAATTCGATAGATTTTAATCAAGATGATGAAGAATTGACTGATGAATTAATTGCCAGTTGGCGCGATAAAAAGAATTTAGAATTTAACTTGAGGAATACAAAATGACTATTGCAGAACATAAATTGAGTTTATTTCGACAAATTGACCAAATGCCAGAAGAGTTAATTTTTGAAGTGGAGCAATTCATTTCAAAACTGCGCTTAAAAAAAAACAATTAATTCAAACGAAAAATCGGATTTAACTGGCTTAGAATCTTTTTTAAAACTACGCATTGAAGCGGCTGAACAAGGAAAAATGATTAATAAATCAGTGACTCAGATATTTGCCGAAGTTCACGAAGAAGAAACGCTTGCGGAAGAGGACTTAAAGCAGATTGCTCGTTATACCGTAAAGGAATGGGGTAAAAAGCAATCTTTGAAATATGCTTTTGGAGGCGTGTTTTGAAAAAATTGCTAATCGCACAGTCATAGCGCGAGGATTTTCTAAGAATTATCCGCAGGTAAAGTTTGTGCGTTGTGAGCATCATTATGTTTTTTATCTGGATTTTGATAATAGACCGCCTTGCATTATTGCGGTGTTGCATGAGGCAATGGATATAGTGGCAAGATTGGATGAAAGGTTAGATTGATTTTGGACACAATTCCCACGATTTCAGGATGCACAGGATTAATCCTGTGTGCGAAAAATCCGTGTGTCCTGTTCAAAAAACACAAGGGGCAAAAATGAGCGATTTAGCAATAACATTTATAGAAATATTCGGAGTATAAAAAATGATGTCAGCTACTTTAGAACAAGTTTTTAAAGATGTAAGTTATTTATCTATAAGAGAAAAAGCGTTAGTTGCGCATTGTTTGATTGCGTCACTTGATACAGAGCAAGAGGATGATATTGATTCAGCGTGGGCGGATTTGGCTGAGAAGCGTTTTTTTGAGTTGATAAGCGGCAAGGTTAAAGCTGTTTCTTGGGATGAGATAAACCAAATGACAACTATTGCAGAACATAAATTACATATTGTTCATCAGCTTGAAGAATTATCCGAAGAGTCCTTGATAGAAGTAGAAAAATTGATTGCCAGACTCTTAAAAGTCAAACAGAAAGATAATGATATTTCTGATTTGGGTGGCTTTTTTAAAAATAATACAATTATTTTAAGCGATGAAGAGCTTTGTAAAGCGGTTGATTTCAATGAGGAATTAACATAATGGTTGCCGTTGATACTAATATTATTATTCGTTTGGCAATGCGTGATGATGAAACGCAATATCAGAAAGTGCTGGCTTTGTTAAAAGAGCATTCCTTTTTTATCAGCCGAACTGTGCAACTTGAAACGGAATGGGTTTTGCGTTCCCGTTATAAACGTTCTGTAGTTGAAATTGCCGATTTTTTCGCTTTGTTATTGCAGAAAAAGCCAATGGTTTGTGAAAATGAGCTGGCGTTATTAAATGCAGTTGCGTATTATCGGTTAGGGGCTGATTTTGCCGATGCTTTGCATTTGGCGAATATGGAAAATCTGTCTTTTTATACGTTTGATGAGCGATTTTGTAAAAAAGCCATTCAAAATGGTTTAGTTTCACAGGTGAATTTTTTATAAGCTTTGTAAATCCTGTGTGCGAAAAATCCGTTTAATCCTGTTCAAAACAGATTGCGCCGCAACGACCTAAATTGTTGAGAAGTGCAGGAATTTAAAATCGCAAAACCACAACAGATTTTAGAATTTTTTAATATTAAGGAATACAAATGACAACACTTGCAGAACATAAATTAAATGTAATTCGTCAAGTGGATGAATTAACCGAAGAGTCTTTAATCGAAGTAGAAAAGTTAATTGCTCAATTAAAAGAAATCAGGCGATAGAAGTAGTAAAAAAACGTCGTCAGCCGCCTGCTTCTATTGCCAGTAAAGCGAAAATAGTCGGCGATATAATTTCCCCTTGTTGCGATATTGAGAATTTTGAATGTCTGAAATAATTTTGCTGGATACGCATATTTGGGTATGGTGAATTAATGAAGATAGTCAACTTAGAGCTTATAAAAAAATTAATATGAGGATATTCTAATGCAAGCACAAGCCTATCACAATATCAATACACAATTACTCAATAATGTATTGAAAATAACAGGAATGAGTAATGTTGATGAAGTGATTAATTTAGCGTTAAAAAAGTTTTTGCAAATTGAAAGGCAAAAAAAAATTTTAGAATTAGAAGGAAAAATACAATGGGAAGGTGATTTAGAACAAATGCGTACAGCAAGAGGTTTGGATGATTTTGGTTGATACGAGTATTTGGATAGATTTCTTTCATCACAACTCAGAAAAAGCGTATGTGATTAAGTTAAAAGAAATGATGAGTTATGAAGAGATTGCGATTTGTGATGTGATTTTGATGGAAATATTACAAGGGATTCGTGATGAAAAACAGCATCAATTAATTAAGGATTATTTGTTGTATTTACCTTGTTTGGAAATAAATCAAACGACTTATCTGACAGCCGCGCAAATTTATAGAGATTTGCGGATTCGTGGAATTACCATTCGTAAATCCATTGATTGCATTATTGCGGCGGTGGCATTACAGCATCAATGTGAGTTATTGCATAATGATAGAGATTTTGAAATGATTGCAAAACATTTTCCGTTGCAATTAATCTAAATACGATTTCAGGACGAACAGAATTAATCGTGTTAATCGAAAAATCCGTTTAATCGTGTTCAAAACAGATTGCGCAGCGGTGGCCTAAGTTGTTGAGAAGCGAAGGAATTTAAAATGGCAAAACCACAACAGATTTTGAGGAATAAAAAAATGTCTCCGACTATTGAAAATTTAACGACAGAATTAATTAGATTACCAAAAACAGAACGTTTAGAAATTGTACGTTTTTTGTTGTTTCTGGATAGTTATTCAGTAAAAAAAGCAGAGAAAAACCTTAATATTGACAGCATTTGGGATAATGAAATTGCAGACAGAGTGCGGGCTGTGGATGAAGACACAGCAATAGGTTTGGATTTTGATGAGGTCATGTCGGATATTGAGCGGCGATTTGTATGATGAAAAAGATTATTTTACAACAAGCCGCGTTAGAGCTTAACGATGCTGTGAGTTATTATGAAGAGCAGCAACGCGGATTAGGTTTACGCTTAAAATCTGAAATTAATGAAATGGTGAATTGGATTATGAAAAACCCTGAAATGCCGCGTATTCGTGAAGGCGGTTATCGGCGGGTGAATTTAAAGGTTTTTCCGTATTATATTGCCTATATTGTACGCAATGAAGTTTTGTGGATTTTGGCAATAGCGCATAGTCATCAAGAGCCTGAATATTGGATTATTCGTCAAGATAAAATAAATTAATCCTGTTAATCGAAAAATTCGTGTGTCCTGTTCAAAATAGATTGCGTAATGATTATTTTGGCATAAAGCCTAACTTTTTAATGTATTTATCAAAATGAACCAATTGATTTTAGGCGATTGCCTCGAAGTGTTAAAAAAGCTCGAATCCGAAAGCGTCGATTTGATTTATCTCGACCCGCCGTTTTTTTCCAATCGCAATTATGAAGTGATTTGGGGCGATAAAGGCGAAGTGCGCAGTTTTGAAGACCGCTGGTCGGGTGGCGTTGACCATTATATTGCGTGGTTGAAAGAGCGCGTTGAACAAATGCACCGCGTTTTAAAAAATACCGGTTCAATTTTTTTGCATTGTGATTGGCACGCGAATGCTGAAATTAAAGTTTTTATTTTAAATAAGCTTTTTGGAGAAAAGAATTTTAGAGGTGAAATTACTTGGCAACGACACAATTCTCATAATGATGCCAAAAATAAATTAGCTGTTTTAAAAGATACCATTTGGTATTACGCCAAATCAGAGAATAGCACTTACAAACCTGTTTATTCAGGACATGATAAAGATTATACGGAAGCTTTTTATCGCTTTGATGATAATGATGGTAGAGGAAAATACCAATTAGCTGATATGGCAAGTCCAAATCCTCGTCCTAATATGATGTATGAATGGTTGGGATTTCCTTATCCTACAAAGGGATGGCGTTATGAAACCGCGACTATGCAAAAATTACACGATGAGGGAAGAATTTATTATCCTAAAAATAAAGCAGGTGATTTTGATTTTACGAAAAGACCGCGCTTGAAAAGATATTTGGAAGAACAAAAAGGAAATCTTTTGGGTGATGTTTGGACGGATATTAAAAATGTACAAACTCATGCTAAAGAAAAAATTGGTTATCCTACGCAAAAACCCGAAGCATTATTGAAACGAATTATTACTATGGCAAGTAATAAAGATGATATTGTTTTAGACCCATTTGTAGGAGGTGGAACATCTGTTGTTGTTGCTGATCAATTAAAGCGTTCTTGGATTGGTATTGATTCATCTGTGGCGGCAATTAAAGTTACGCAGTTTCGGCTTGATAAAAAACAAACCGATATTTTTGCGAATCCTTTTACCGTGCAATTACACAAATACGATTATGATACTTTGCGTTATAAAGATGCGTTTGAATTTGAAAAATTTATCGTGCAGCAATTCGGTGGCGTTTCTAATATCAAACAACGCAATGATTTAGGACTAGATGGAAAAACACAAGAGGGTATTCCGATTCAAGTGAAACGCTCCGACAACATCGGGCGCAACGTGATTGATAACTTTCAATCCGCCTGCAAACGTTTTGATAAAGCGTTATTTGATAAACACAAACTCGAAAATAAACCGGTGGGATTTATTATTGCCTTTAGTTTTGGCAAAGGCGCAACACAGGAAGTGGCGCGATTGAAAAACCAAGAAAACATTATAATCGAATTGAAAAAAGTCGAAGATATTATTCCGATTGCGAAAAAACCAACCTTGACATTACAATTTAAGGATTTGGGATTAGATGCAAAAAATTATCGCGAGATTGAATTTATTGCCACTGCACAATCCGAAGCCGGTATTGAATTCTTTGCGTGGGATTTTAATTATGAAGCGGAAAAGGGGTTTAAAGCCGAAGTTATGATGGATAAATCCGGTCAACAAACGCAAAAATTTAAAGCTGGACAGTATCAAATTGCGGTGAAAGTGGTTGATAATGACGGTTTGGAAAATATTGAAATAATGACGCTGAAAATGAATGGCTTAGTTTCCTGTTATTAAATCAAGGAGAAAACATGAACGAAAGAAATTTATCCTCTCAATTAGAACAACTTTATCAAGTGCTTAAACAAATTGATGAAGGTCAAGATATTTTTAGTCCTGATGGTGATGACATTGAAGATTTAAAAAAATTTCAATCAACAGCACGTTGTTTACAGGAAGCTGAAAGACGAGGTTATATTGGAAAAATAGTCCCTAGAGAAAGTTTTATGAATGATGGACGTGCAGGAATGGCATTGGAAGTGAATATTATAAAAGGATTGACTTTTAAAGGACATGAGATTCTAAATAATCCTAAAAAATTACTTATCGACAATAATCCACAGGCAACAATAGATATGAGTACAACCATTAATCAACATGTAACCAACAGCACTATTTATGGCTCAGTCATTGCCGCTGAAAAAATCGAACACAGCTTTAACAGCTTGCAAGAATCAAAAGCCAGCGATGACGCTAAAACTTTGTTAGAACAATTATTAACTGAAATCAAGGTGTTAAACGGTAAAGTACCTGCTACACAAGCGCAAGCTATCGAAAAAATGACAAAAGGCGCAGAAACTTTAGTCAATGAAAGTAAAAGCGCAGCACCTGACCAAGCGTGGTACGAATTGAGCTTTAAAGATATAAAAGACGCGGTAACAACTATCGGCGAAATGGCTAAACCGGTGTGGGAAGTCGCAGAAAAACTCAGCCCATTACTCCTAACAATCTAAGCGACAACATCCCAAACTCTAACTTTACACAAAACCCCATCATGCCTAACTTCTTGAAAATTATTGCTTTATCGTTACTAGTAAACAGCCCCGCCTTTGCCGCCGAATCCACCCCACTTGAACAACTAAAAAGCTTTTTAGCCAGCACCAAAACCCTCACCGCAAACTTTAAACAAGCGGTGTTAGATGAAAACGGCAAAGCCAAACAAACCAGTTACGGGGTGTTTTATTTAAGCCGACCGGGAAAATTTCGCTGGAATTATCAAAAACCGTTTCAGCAAGAAATTGTCTCCAACGGCGGCAAAGTGTGGTTTTACGACACCGACCTTGAACAAGTGACGGTAAAAAAGCTTGATAAATCAGTGGGTTCTACGCCTGCCTTATTATTGACGGGCGATGTGGCAATCGAAAAAGAATTCACCATCGAAAAACAGGGCGATGAGGAAGGTATGCAATGGATAAAATTATTGCCCAAAAATGCTGAAAGTAATTTTAAATATGTGTTAATCGGGTTGGAAAAAGGCGTGTTGGGCGGCATGGAATTACACGATAATTTTGGGCAATTAACGCGCATTTATTTTTCGCAGGTGAAAAGCAATATCGACTTGAAAGCGGATTTATTCACGTTCACGGTTCCTAAAGGCGTGGATGTGTTGGAAGATAAAGAAAAATGAAATCTCACGCGCTGCACATACCGTTAGCGGAACGGATGCGTCCATTGCAACTGGCGGATTATCACGGACAAACGCATATTTTAAGTGCGGGGAAGCCGTTATTTGAGGCAATCCACAGTGGGCATTTACACTCCATGATTTTTTGGGGGCCGCCGGGGACGGGCAAAACCACGCTGGCGCGGTTGATTGCCCAGCATTCACAAGCCGCGTTTATGCCGATTTCTGCGGTGTTAGCGGGAGTAAAAGATATTCGTGCCGCCGTCACTGAAGCCAAGTTTTTACAGCAACAACACGGACAGCGCAGTATTTTGTTTGTCGATGAAGTGCATCGCTTTAATAAAGCTCAACAAGATGCGTTTTTGCCGCATGTCGAAGATGGCACGGTGTATTTTGTCGGCGCGACCACTGAAAATCCGTCTTTCGCGCTGAATAATGCTTTGCTGTCCCGCGCACGGGTGTATGTGTTAAACGCGCTGACGGTGGCGGATTTAATGACCGTGTTAAATCAAGCTTTAAGCGATGTTGAACGCGGTTTAGGCGGCTTGGCAATCCGCATCAGTGAGACGATTAAACAGCAATTTGCGCAAGCGGCGGACGGTGATGCGCGGCGATTGTTGAATTTGTTGGAAATTGCCGCTGAATTGAGTCTTGCCAAACACGACGGCTGTATTAATGAAGCCATTGCGAAAGAAGTCTTGTCCGGCGGGCTGCGGCGATTTGATAATCAGGGCGAAGAGTTTTATAACCAAATTTCCGCGCTGCATAAAGCGGTGCGCGGCAGTGACCCCGATGCGGCGTTGTATTGGTTTTGCCGCATGGTGGATGGCGGGTGTGATGTGCGCTATCTTGGCAGGCGGGTGTTGCGCATGGCATCCGAAGACATAGGCAATGCCGACCCGCGCGGGTTACAACTGGCGTTGGCAGCGTGTGAAACTTATGAACGGCTGGGCAGTCCAGAAGGGGAATTGGCGATTGCACAAGCGATTGTTTTTCTGAGCATTGCGGCAAAAAGTAATGCGGTTTATGTCGCGTATAATCAAGCCATGCAGCATGTTAAAAGCACTGGTTCGTTGCCCGTGCCGTTGCACTTGCGTAATGCACCGACTGCGTTAATGCGTGAATTGGAATATGGTAAACAATACCGTTATCCGCATGATGAGCCAAGCGGGTATGTCGCGGGGGAAACGTATTTTCCGCAAGGCTTGGAAAATACTGTTTATTATCAACCGGTTGAGCGCGGCTTAGAGATAAAAATTAAACAACAACTGGCTTATTTACGTCAATTACGTTAAGCGAGCAATGGAAACTTTTGCTGGTAACGGTTTGTTTTGTAACAGATAATCGGCTAATTGTTGGCTGTAATACGGAATTTGCAAACTGCCTTTGGCACCAAAACCATTAAATAGCAGCAATTGTGGATACAGCGGATGTTGACCAATCAATGGCGATTTATCCAACGTGCAGGGACGAATATTTGCCTGATGCTTAATTAGCGTGGCAGTTTTTGTCACAGGGAGTATTTTTTGCAATGAATTCAAGAGGTTATTTTTTCCCGTTTCCGTGCAAAGCGTATCGAATTGGTGGTCAAATGTCGCGCCAGTACGAAATAAACCCGCTGCCAAAGGAATAAACCAATGGCCATAATTCAGCATGGTTTCGGGCAATGGCGTTGCGCTGCTCAGAGTCAGAATTTCGCCTTTCGCGGGTTGAAAAGGTAATGGCGAAAACCAAGGATTGTGGCAAACTTGATAGCCTTCGCAAAAAATGATTTTTTTAAATTTAATGCCCTGCCAATGTAAATCAGCACCGAGGGTTATATCGGCGTAATTAACTTGCTTTTGTTGATAACTGTGTAAATTAATTAAAAAACTTTTTAGCGCGGTAAGCAACGTTTGCGTTAATAAATAGCCCGTTTGTTTTTGCGTAATAAAACCGAATGGCGAATTGAATTCAGGCGTGGTTTTTATATCGCCTAAATAATCTTGATAGCCAGAATCGAGGCATTTTTTTTGCGCAGCATTGAATTCTTTTTCATGTTTAAACAAGCGCAACATCGGTTTTTCAATATAAAAACGCTGATGAAAAAATTGTTCTAATGTTTGATAATAGCGTTTGGCAATCGGCAATAATAAATCGACATCACTGGATTTGACTAGGCGCATTCCGGTAATCGGATTAATTAATCCGGCGGCAATTTGCGAGGCATTTTCACAGCCGTTATCAATCACCAACACGCGGCACTGGCGTTGAATTAATTCCCACGCAATTAAACTACCGGCTAATCCTTGTCCAACAATTAAGTAATCAACCGCCATGGTGTTGATTATTAAGCCGCTTGGATTGCAAAATGACGGGGCTGATTTTCGTTGAGCATTTGCCGAATATCGCGGTTACATTTGCCACACACGCTGCCTGCGCCGGTGCATTGGTGTAATTGTTTGCGCGTACATGCGCCGCTACTGATGGCTTGTTTAATATGGCTGTCGGTGACTGCTTTGCAAACACAAATATACATGAGGAGTTCCTGCCGTAAAATAAGATTGGTAAATGATAACAATTATCATTTAAAAGTAAAGCAGTTTTAATTTTACAGGGCTTGTGAAAATTGCTAACCATTGCGATAGTTTTGATTTAACTTTAAGTGTGACAAAACTTTATAACAATAATAGAGGTAAAACAATGAGCAAAGACAACGACTTAAGCGTAGTAGCAGCGGGAGGTTTACTGGACAGGCGCTTGTTTTTACAAAAAGGCTTGACGTTTTCTGCGATGGCATTTGCCGCCGACACTGTGTTAGCAACTGAGGACTTATCACGTCAGCCGTGGTCACAAAAACCCGGTTCACCCCTGTCAAATTACGGACATCCCTCCGCACACGAGCGCAAAACTATTCGTTGGACGATGGGCAACGCGATGGCAGCGGGCAATGGCGTATCGTGGACTCCGTTGCAGGATTTAGACGGTATTATTACCCCCAGCGGTTTGCATTTTGAACGCCATCATAACGGCGTGCCGCAAATAGACCCCAAGCAGCATCAACTTTTAATTCATGGCTTGGTCGAGAAAGCCTTGGTATTTAATATGGAAGATTTACAGCGGTATCCGATGACTTCGCTGCTATGTTTTATCGAATGCGGCGGCAACAGCAATGCCGGTTGGCAAACAAAACCTGTCGAAACCCAAGTCGGCTATTTTCACGGCATGGCATCGTGCAGCGAATGGACGGGCGTACCGCTACGGATTTTGCTAGAGGAAGCGAAAATTAAAAGTGCCGCGCGGTGGCTGATTGCCGAAGGAGCAGATGCGGCATTAATGAATGTGAGTTTACCGTTAGACAAAGCGTTGGATGATTGTATTTTAGCGTTATATCAAAATGGTGAACGCATTCGCCCGGAAAATGGTTATCCGTTGCGCTTGATTGCGCCGGGCTGGGAAGGCGTGGTGAATGTGAAATGGCTTAGACGACTACATTTAACCAATCAACCGGTGATGGCGCGTAACGAGACTGCAAAATATACCGAATTAATGCCATCAGGGAAAGCACGGCAATTTACATTCGTTATTGAAGCTAAATCCTTGATTACTAAGCCTTCTTTTGGTTATCAACTCAACAGTCATGGCGTGTATCAAATCAGTGGCTTGGCGTGGAGTGGACGCGGGAAAATTGTACGGGTCGAAGTGTCAGCAGATGGCGGCAAAACTTGGGCAGAAGCACAATTGCAGGAACCGGTGTTGGCAAAATGCTTTACGCGCTTTCGCATTCCTTGGCACTGGCAAGGGGAAACGGCAGTGTTAAAAAGTCGCGCGATAGATGAAAGCGGCTATGTGCAACCGGAACGCGCAGAATTGGTTAAAAATCAAGGGCTGCACGGTTATTTTCATTACAACGCTATCGTCAGTTGGGAAGTGGCAAGCAACGGGAGTATTCGTCATGTGTATGCGTAAATGGTTGTGGCTGGTGGGTATGATCGCATTAGCGGCACAAGCGGCGGATAACCGTCCGCAGTTAGGAAAACCGGCTTCAGCGCAATTGCAAAAAGCGTGGAATTTAGATGTTTTCCCGGATGGAACGGGATTACCGGCAGGTTCTGGCACGGCGGTGACGGGGAAAAAAGTCTATCAACAGTTTTGTTTAAGTTGTCATGGCGTAGACGGTACGGGCGGCAGCGCGGAAGAATTAGCCGGAGCAAAACACGGCTTGACCGATAATCCACCGGATAAAACCATCGGCACTTATTGGCCGTATGCCACCACTGTGTTTGATTTTACCCGCCGTTCCATGCCATTAAACGCGCCGGGCAGTTTGACTAATGACCAATTGTATGCAGTGACGGCTTATTTATTGTATCTAAATCATTTAGTTAAAGAAGATGAATTGATAAACGCCAACAGTTTGCCGAAAGTGAAAATGCCTAATCGCAATGGCTTTGTGAATAATTACCAACCGAACAAAAAAATTCCATAATGTTGTTGCTTATAGTGCTTCGTTATTTAGGTGTTATTCGGATTAAAAAATGCGTAATCTATTGATTAAAATAAGCTTTTTTTACAGTTTTTTGCTGATGACAAGCTGCACGAATTTGCCGGTCAATAGCGAACTGGTTGAATATTATCAGGTAAGCACCAACAAGCCTTACGATGATGTATTAGCCGAGGTGCAGGTGGCGATTGCGGAACATAATTTTAGAATTACCGGTCACAGTCGGATTGGCAAAGTGATTCGAGAACGCGGCACGGCGAATTTTCCTGATTATGACACGCTACAATTTTGTAATTTAACCCACGCTAAAACGTTATTACAAATGTCGCCACATGCAGTTAAATATATGCCATGTAATATCGTGATTTATTTTTATCAAGGTAAAACGATTGTGAAAACCCATTTAATGCCCACGACAAGCGCGGATGTAAAATTAAATCAATTTTTTCTGCAAATGAATCAAGAATTAAAGCAAATTGTGGATTTTGCCGTGGACAATTAAAATCTAACCTCGGCACTTAACCAAAATTTTTGCGTATTGAATTTGTCACTGGCAGCGTCGGCAGAAAAATACGCATATTTAGCTAATACGGTATAGTGTTGTGCAAAATCATAACTGAGCAAAAAATTCCATTCATCCCCTAAGCGTGTTTTACCGCTATCATCGCTAAAACGATGATAAACGCCAGTTAATTTCACTCCGGCAATTTCCGTGGCTAATGAGCCATAAACATCGCGCAAACCATGATCAGGTGT
>JACCEE012230335.1_pt1 | contig 15491 bp, 14 predicted proteins | sample 7449931 | NCBI WGS metagenome assembly JACCEE01 (sample SAMN15323457, study PRJNA562643) | freshwater metagenome | isolation source: river surface water | place: USA:Blue River Watershed | collected 2017-08-19 | reverse complement strand
TCGTACTTGGGGATGTTGGCGACGAACTCGGCGATCCAGCTGAACTTGTGCCAGCTGGGCTTGGGGTTCATCAGCAGGGGGGCGTCGGCCTTCATCATCCATTTGAGGCCCTTGATGAGGGTGGATGGGTGGGTCCAGACTTCGGCATTGGATGCCGACAACTGGCCGCCGTTGGCATACGAGGTTTCCATCGCCGCGTAGCGGTTTTTCTCGATCAGGGTGACCTGGAAACCCTGACGGGCGAGGGCGTAGGCCGATGTGACGCCGGTGATGCCGCCGCCAATGATGACCATGTGCTTTTTCATGGCGCTTTCTCTCTTTGCAAAACGTCTCAAGTGGAAGGACAGGCAACGCACGGCATGTGCATTGCTTGACCCCCTCTGTTTGAGACCTGAGAGATTCGCCTTGGCGCGAGGGCCTGGGGCTTGCTCCTGCGGTGGACCGGGATGACGAATCCCGGCCGCTCTTCAGAGTGTGTGACACCCTCGCGAAAACGGGGTGTCGGCCTGCATCGGTCCTTTGGCCTGAGAGTTTCCGGGGCGGTTGCTCCTTCGGCGCTGTCTTCGGGACAGTCTCTCCCGATGCAAGACTGCAATGGTGCCGACAGCGACGTGCGCTGTCAACCTTCCTGACTTATTTGTTGTATTCCTCCAGCGGCACGCAGCTGCAGAACAGATTGCGGTCGCCATAAACGTTGTCCACCCGGCCTACGGGCGGCCAGTACTTGACGCTGCCTGGCACGCGGCCTTGGAGGGCACCACCGACCTCGCGCGGGTAGGCGCGGTTCCACTCGGCACCCATCAGGCTGTCGGCCGTGTGCGGTGCGTTCTTGAGCGGGTTGTTGTCTTGCGGCCAGGTGCCCGCTTCCACCAGCGCGATTTCACCCCGGATGGCGATCATGGCGTCGATGAAGCGGTCCAGTTCTTCCCTCGTTTCGCTTTCGGTGGGTTCGACCATCAGGGTGTTGGCCACCGGGAAGCTCAGCGTGGGCGCGTGGAAGCCGTAGTCCATCAGGCGTTTGGCCACGTCTTCGGCCATCACGCCGCAGCTGTCCTTGAAGTGGCGCAGGTCCAGGATGCACTCGTGGGCGACATGGCCGTTTTCACTGGCGTAGAGCGTCGGGTAGTGCGGTGCCAGGCGCTTGCTGATGTAGTTGGCGGCCAGGATGGCGGCTTCGGTGGCGTGCTGCAGGCCCTCGGCGCCCATCATGCGGATGTACATCCAGCTGATCGGCAGCACGGCGGCGTTGCCGTAAGGTGCAGCGGAAACGGCACCCACGCCATTGACCTTGACGCCGCCTGTGGCGTGGCCGGGCAGGTAGGGCGCCAGGTCTTCGACCACGCAGACGGGGCCGACACCGGGGCCGCCACCGCCGTGCGGGATGCAGAAGGTCTTGTGCAGGTTCAGGTGGCTCACATCGCCACCAAATTCGCCGGGGGCGGCCACACCCACCAGGGCGTTCATGTTGGCACCGTCCACGTACACGCGGCCACCATGCTGGTGCACCAGCTCGCACAGTTGCTTGACCTGTGTCTCGAAGACGCCGTGCGTGCTGGGGTAGGTGATCATGACGGCGGCCAGATTCGCGCTGTGCTGCTCGCATTTGGCCTTCAGATCGGCCATGTCCACGTTGCCCTTGTCGTCGCACTTGGTGACGACCACCTGCATGCCCACCATCTGGGCGCTGGCCGGGTTGGTGCCGTGCGCGCTGGAGGGGATCAGGCAGATGTTGCGGTGGCCTTGGCCCATGGCGCGGTGGTAGGCCTGGATGACCAGCAGACCGGCGTATTCACCCTGGCTGCCCGCGTTGGGCTGCAGGCTGATGCCTGCATAGCCGGTGGCCTGGCAGAGCCAGTCGCGCAGCTGCTGGTCCAGTTCGGCATAGCCCTGCAGCTGGTCGGCCGGCGCAAAGGGGTGGGGCAGGGCGAACTCGGGCCAGGTGATGGGGATCATCTCGCTGGTGGCATTGAGCTTCATGGTGCACGAGCCCAGCGGGATCATGGTGCGGTCCAGCGCCAGGTCCTTGTCGGACAGCTGGCGGATGTAGCGCAGCATGCCGGTCTCGGAGTGGTAGCGGTTGAAGACCGGGTGCGTGAGGAAGGCGCTGGTGCGGCGCAGCGACTCGGGGATCAGCGGGGCGAGGCCTTTTTCGAAGGGCTCAAAGGAGGGCAGCTTCTGGCCGTCCTGCGTGAACAGGCTCCAGAGGGTGGTAATGTCTTCGCGCGTGGTGGTTTCGTCCAGCGTGATGCCCACGAAGCCGGCACGGCCACCGGTGTAGCGGCGCAGGTTGATCTCTTTGGACACGGCTTTGGCGTGCAGGGCGTCAGCCGCTGCGGCACTGCCGCAGTCAAGGGTCAGGGTGTCGAACGCGGTGCCGTGCAGCAACGAAGCGCCCAGGCTCTTGAGGCCCTCGGCCAGCACAGCGGTGTAGCTGGCGATGCGCGGCGCGATGCGCTTGAGGCCGTCCGGGCCGTGGTAGACCGCGTACATGCTGGCCACCACCGCAGGCAGCACCTGCGCGGTGCAGATGTTGGAGGTCGCTTTTTCGCGGCGGATGTGCTGCTCGCGCGTTTGCAGTGCGAGGCGGTAGGCCGGTTGACCATGCGCATCGATGCTGACCCCCACCAGGCGGCCGGGCATGGAGCGCTTGTACTCGTCGCGGCAAGCCATGTAGGCGGCGTGCGGGCCACCCGCGCCCATGGGCATGCCCAGGCGCTGGGTGGTGCCGACCACGATGTCGGCGCCCATCTCGCCTGGCGTCTTGAGCAGCACCAGTGCCATCAGGTCGGCTGCGAGGATGAAGGCGGCCTGCTTGCTGTGGATCAGGTCGGCAGACAGCTGCCAGTCGGCCAGCCAGCCGCTGCTGCCGGGGTACTGGTTGAGGGCGGCAAAGTAATCATCCTGTGCAATCGCGGCCTGCCATTCGTCGCTGGAGCGGATGACCTTGACGGTGATGCCCAGAGGCGCTGCTCGGGTCTGGATGACTTCCAGCGTTTGCGGGTGTACGTCGCCGCTCACGATGAAGGTGTTGCCCTTGGCTTTGACGGAGCGCTTGGCCAGCGTCATGGCTTCGGCGGCAGCGGTGGCTTCGTCGAGCATGGAGGCATTGGCGATCGGCATGCCGGTCAGGTCGCACACCATGGTCTGGAAGTTGACCAGCGCTTCCATGCGGCCCTGGCTGATCTCGGCCTGGTAGGGCGTGTAGGCGGTGTACCAGGCGGGGTTTTCGAGGATGTTGCGCAGGATGACGCCGGGCGTGTGCGTGCCGTGGTAGCCCTGGCCAATGAAGCTCTTGAAGAGTTTGTTCTTGCGCGCAATGCCTTTGAGCTGGTCCAGCGCAGCGGCTTCGGTGATGGGCGCGGGCAGCTGCATGCCCTGGCGGCGGGCAATGGCGCGCGGCACGATGGATTCGATCAGGGTGCGGCGTGAGGCCTCGCCAATGACGCCCAGCATGAGCGCTTCGTCCTGCGCGCCGATGCCGATGTGGCGGGCGGTGAATTCGGACGGGTTTTCGAGGTCGCCGAGGGGGCGGTGGGCGGACATCAGCATGGCAGGCTCCGTGAAAATGTGCAAAGCATTCAACAAAGGGCTCCCGCAGGAAGCCCTTCATGGAAGGCTTGGGTGGGTCAGCCTGCGGTGAATTTGTTGTAGCCGGTCTCGTCGAGCAAGGCATCGACTTCGGCCGGATGGGCCAGCTTGACCTTGAAGAACCAGCCCTTGCCCAGCGGATCGCTGTTGGCCAGTGCCGGGTCATTGCGCAGGTCTTCGTTGACTTCGGTGATCTCGCCGGTCACGGGCATGTACACGTCGGCGGCGGCCTTGACGGACTCCACCACGCCGGCCACATCCTTCTGGGCAAAGGACTTGCCCACTTCGGGCAGGTCCACAAACACCACGTCGCCCAGCGCGTCCTGCGCATGGTGGGTGATGCCGACGGTGGCGACATCGCCCTCGACGTGGATCCATTCGTGGTCTTCGGTGTACTTGAGGCTCATGGTGTGCTCCTGGCAGTTAATCGGGGTCAGATCCCGATTGTTTTGAGGTCTTGGTGAACTGAATTAATTGGGATCTGACCCCGATTAAGTGGTTTCAGCCGCGGTGGTAGCGGTTGGGGACGAAGGGCAGGGGGCTGACTTCCATGGGGACGGCTTTGCCGCGTACCATGGCGTTCAGACGGGTGCCCACGGCGGCGTATTCTGCCTGCACATAGGCCAGCGCCACGGGTTTGTCGGCGGTGGGGGCGAGCAAGCCGCTGGTCACTTCGCCGATTTTCTGGCCGTCGGCATTGTGAAGCTCCACATGGTCCCGGACGGGCACACGTTCCAGTCCGACGAGACCCACGCGCAAGCGCTGGGCGGGCTGTGTGCCGTCCAGCTGGGCAAGCACCTTGGCCGCACCCGGAAAACCACCGGCACGTGCGCCACCGGTGCGGCGCACCTTTTGCATGGCCCAGTTCAGGTTGGCCTCAACGGGCGTGGTGGTGGTGTCGATGTCGTTCCCATAGAGACACAGGCCCGCTTCAAGGCGCAGCGAGTTGCGGGCGCCCAGACCGATCGGCTTGACTTCGGGCTGGGCCAGCAGGGCGCGGGCAAAGGATTCGGCCACGCTGGCGGGCAGGGAGATCTCAAAACCGTCTTCGCCGGTGTAGCCGCTGCGCGTCACATACAAGTCTGCACCTTGCCAGGTGCAGGCCATGCCGGTCATGAACACGAGTTGCTCGACGCCGGGCAGCAGGCGGGCCAGGGCGGTCACGGCCTGCGGGCCTTGCAGCGCCAAAAGGGCGCGGTCGAACTGCGGCTCGATGGTGCAGCGGCTGCCCATGCGGTTTTGGATGTGCGCCAGGTCGCCGTGCTTGCAGGCCCCGTTGACGATCACGAACAGGTCGCCACCGTTCATGACATCCCGGTTCACGAACATCAGGTCGTCGATGATGCCGCCTTCGTCGTTGAGCAGCAGGCCATAGCGCTGCTTGTGCAGGCCCAGGCCGGTCACGTCCACCGGCATCAGGCTCTCGAATGCAGCCCCAGCGTCCGTGCCCACCAGGCGCAACTGCCCCATGTGCGAGACGTCAAACAGGCCGGCGGCTGTGCGGGTGTGGTGGTGTTCGGCGACCAGCCCGGCAGGGTATTGCACCGGCATGCTGTAACCGGCAAAGGGCACCATGCGCGCACCGAGTTCATGGTGCAGCGCGTTCAGCGGGGTGGTCAGCAGGTTCTGATCAGCGGACATGGGCAGCTTTCAAGGGCACGGTTCACCAAGGCACATGCCGTGGTGGGCCCTCGCTGTCCGCTTTACCTGAGAGATTCACCGGGAACGCGGCGCGTTCTGCGGTTTGCTCCTTCGGTGGGTGTCGTGGTTCGATGACCCGGCACCTCTCTCCAGTGAGGCAACGTCTTGAACAAGACGCCTTGTCAGTCCTTTTGCCTGAGCGTTCAGCGGTGTCATCACCGCCTGCGCCTTCGGCGGCCAAGCGATAGACGCCGGGCTCTCTCCTGACAGCTTGAATTATAGACGGCGAAAAAACGGGGCCCGAAGGCCCCGCATGGCGCGATGCGTTTGATCACATGCCCGTGTAGTTCGGGCCGCCACCGCCTTCGGGCGTGACCCAGACGATGTTTTGCGTCGGGTCCTTGATGTCGCAGGTCTTGCAGTGCACGCAGTTCTGCGCGTTGATCTGCAGGCGGTCGCTGTTGTCTTCGTTTTTGACGAACTCGTACACGCCGGCCGGGCAGTAGCGCGCCTCGGGGCCACCAAACTTGGCCAGGTTGATGCCCACAGGCACGCCTGCGTCCTTGAGCGTCAGGTGGGCTGGCTGGTTTTCCTCGTGGTTGGTGTTGCTGATGAACACGCTGCTCAAGCGGTCAAACGTGAGCTTGCCATCGGGTTTCGGGTACTCGATCTTCTCGCACTCGGCGGCGGGCTTGAGGTAAGCATGGTCAGGCTTGTCGCGGCGCAGTGTCCAGGGAATGTGGCCGCGCAGCACGAACTGCTCGAAGCCGTTCATCAGTGTGGCGACCGTGAGGCCCTTCTTGAACCAGCTCTTGAAGTTGCGCGACTTGTTGAGTTCGGTGTGCAGCCAGCTGGCTTCGAAAGCCTCGGGGTAGGCGTCCAGTTCATCGTGCTGACGACCGGCCACGATGGCGTCGTAGGCGGCTTCTGCGGCCAGCATGCCGGTCTTGATCGCGGCGTGGCTGCCCTTGATGCGGCTCACATTCAGGTAACCGGCATCACAGCCCACCAATGCGCCACCCGGGAACACGGTTTTGGGCAGGCTCATCAGGCCACCGGCGGTGATGGCGCGGGCGCCATAGCCAATGCGCTTGGCGTTGACTTCGCCTGCATCGTTGGTGAAATACCACTTGATATTGTTGTGGGTCTTCCAGCGCTGGAATTCCTCGAACGGGCTGAGCCAAGGGTTGCTGTAGTTCAGGCCCGTGACGAAGCCAATGGCGACCTTGTTGTCTTCCATGTGGTACATGAAAGCGCCGCCGTAGGTGTCGCTTTGCAGCGGCCAGCCGGCGGTGTGCATGACAAAGCCCGGCGTGTGGCGGCTGGGGTCGATTTCCCAGACTTCCTTGATGCCGATGCCATAGGTTTGCGGGTCGCGGCCTTCGTCGAGCTTGTACCTGGCGATCAGCTGCTTGCCCAGGTGGCCGCGTGCGCCCTCGGCGAACACGGTGTACTTGGCGTGCAGTTCCATGCCCAGCTGGAAGTTCTCGGTCGGCTCGCCATCCTTGCCGATGCCCATATTGCCGGTGGCCACGCCTTTGACCGAACCGTCGTCGTTGTAGAGCACTTCGGCGGCGGTGAAGCCAGGGAAGATTTCCACGCCCAGGTTTTCGGCCTGCTGGCCCAGCCAGCGGGTGAAGTTGGACAGGCTGATGATGTAGTTGCCGTGGTTTTGCGCGCATTCGGGCAGAAACACGCGCGGGGTGCGGGTGGCCCCGGTCTCGCTCAAAAAGCTCCAGGCGTCGTCGGTCACGGCTTGGTGGAGTGGGGCGCCCAGTTCTTTCCAGTTGGGCAAGAGTTCGGTCAGGGCCTTGGGGTCCATGATGGCGCCGCTCAGGATGTGGGCACCGGGCTCACCACCTTTTTCGAGCACGACCACCGACACGTCCTGGCCTTTTTCGGCGGCGAGCTGTTTGAGGCGGATCGCGGTGGACAGGCCGGCAGGGCCACCACCGACCACGACCACGTCGTATTCCATGGCTTCGCGGGGGCCGTAGGTTTCAAGAATCTGCGCTGGGGTCATGTGTCTCTCGCTCTATGGACTAAAAAAACGGGCCCTGTCGGCCTTGCGACTCATTTTATGCCGCACTTTCGGGTGTTCCCCGCAAAATGGCGACAGTTGCAAACGAGGAGTGATTCATGGCGTACGAAATCGATTTGTCGGGCCGCGTGGCCCTGGTGACCGGGGCATCCAGCGGGCTGGGGGCGCAATTTGCCAGAACCTTGGCCAGAGCCGGTGCTGGCGTGGTGCTGGCCAGTCGGCGGGTGGATAAGCTCAAGGAGTTGCGCGCCGAGATCGAAGCAGCCGGGGGCAACGCCCATGTGGTAGCCATGGACGTGACCGACCGCGCCAGCATCGCGGCGGCCGTGGCACACGCTGAAACCGAGATGGGCAGCATCGACATCCTGATCAACAACTCCGGCGTGAGCACCACGCAGCGCATCCAGGACGTGACCGAAGAAGACTACGACTTCATCATGGATACCAATGTGCGCGGCGCGTTTTTTGTGGCCCAGGAGGTGGGCAAGCGCATGCTGGCCCGTGCCAAGGGCGCAGCGCCGGGCAGTTTCACGGGCGGGCGCATCATCAACATCGCTTCCATGGCAGGGCTGAAGGTGCTGCCGCAAATTGGCGTGTACTGCATGAGCAAGGCGGCGGTGATCCAGATGACCAAAGCCTTTGCGGTGGAGTGGGGGCGCTTCGGCATCAATGTGAGCGCGATTTGCCCAGGCTACATCGACACCGAAATCAACCACCACCATTGGCAGACCGAACAGGGCCAGAAGCTGATCAGCATGCTCCCGCGCAAGCGCGTGGGCCAGCCGCAAGACCTGGACGCGGTGTTGATGATGCTGGCCAGCAACGAATCGCATTTCGTCAATGGTGCCGTGATCGCGGCCGATGACGGTTTTGCGGTGTGAGGCCACGGGCATGAAGCTGGAACTGCCTGAGCGCAAAAAGCAGGTGCACCAAATGGTGATTCCCATTCGCTGGGGCGACATGGACGCGATGGGCCATGTGAACAACACGGTGTATTTCCGCTATCTGGAGACGGTGCGCATTGACTGGTTTCGCAGCATTGACTGTGAGCCCAGCCCGCAAGGGCAGGGGCCGGTCATCGTGAATGCGTTTTGCAACTTCTACAAGCAGCTCGAATACCCAGGGGACGTGCTGGCCACCCTGTACGTCAGCGACCCCGGGCGCACCACGTTCGAGAGCTGGTGCACCCTGGAGCGCACCGATCAGCCCGGTGTGGTTTATTCGGCCGGAGGGGCCACCACCATCTGGGTGGACTTTCCCAATCAAAAAGCCGTGGCGTTGCCCGACTGGTTGCGGGCACGGGTGACGGACTGAAGTTTCAGGCCGCGCCGACGGCCTTCCAGCGGTCGGCGTGGCTGCTCAGCCACTGGGCAGCCAGGCGCGTGTCACCCACTTGCAGGGGGTGAAAGTCTTCGCGTCGGTAGGCTTTCAAGGGCACACGGGTGCGGCGCACCAGGCCGTGGCGCCCGAACAGAAAGCGCATGCCCGAAACCCAGGTGGATGGTTTGAACAGGGTGCCGTCATGCCACAGGTTGTTGACGGTTTGCCGCCAAGTGTCGAGGGCGAACTGCAGCACCACGTAGTTGAACCATCGCATGCGCCAGCGGTGGTCACCGTCCAGGGCCTTGTAGAGGTCGAAAGCCACGCATTTGTGCTCGGACTCTTCGGCTGCATGCCAGCGCCACAGGGTTTGCAAGGGCTCTTCGGCATGGGCAAACCAGTCGCCTTCTTGCCCAGGGTTCTCCAGCGTCAAATCGCCAAAAATGGCAGTGAAATGCTCGTAAGCTGCGGTGATCGCCAGCTCATGCAGGTGGCCTTTTTCAGAGGTGCTGAACATCTTGCGTCGGCCCGTTTCGAGGCGGCGCGCGGCGCGCGGGCCCCAATGGTTGATCAGGCCCTGCTTTTCAAGGTGGGCGTTGTAGAGGCCGTGCAAATGGCGGTGCGTGGCTTCTTGCCCAATGAAGCCGCGCACCGTCTCGCGCAAGGCCTGGTGCTCGGGGCTGTTCCCCAGGTGTTTGGCGCCTTCGCGCACCGCGTCAATGAAGAACTGCTCGCCCACCGGAAAGCTCATGGACAGCGCATTGCAAAACGCCGTCACGAAGGCATCGCCACCATTCCAGTGGCGAGAAAAACCTTGTGACAGGTCCACGCTCAGTCGGCGAACGGTGAGCTGGGTGGGGGCTGGCAAGGGGCAGATGGACATGGCTGGTATGGGCTAAATGGCATTCACGGTGCGGACATCGGTTGGATGAGGCACTTTCAGTTTTTGGCCTTGGGCGCGCGGCCCATCAGATAAAACTCGGGGTTGGGCATCATGCCCGTGACGCTGGCCATGCGGTTGGACAAGCCAAAGAACGCGGTGATGGCGGTGATGTCCCAGATGTCCTCGTCGTCCAAGCCATGGGCGTGCAGGGCGGCAAAGTCGGTGTCTTCCACCTGGTCCGAGTCGGTGCAGACCTTCATCGCAAAGTCCAGCATGGCACGCTGGCGTGGCGTGATGTCGGCCTTGCGGTGGTTGACGGCGACCTGGTCGGCCACCAGGGGTTTCTTCTCGTAGATGCGCAAAATGGCGCCGTGTGCCACCACGCAATACAGGCACTTGTTGGCCGCGCTGGTGGTGGTGACGATCATCTCGCGGTCGCCTTTGGTCAAGTTGCTGGTGCGACCCACGCTCTCGGGCACCATGAGGGCGTCGTGGTAGGCAAAAAAGGCGCGCCACTCGGCCGGACGGCGCGCCAAGGCCAAAAAGACGTTGGGCACAAAACCGGCTTTCTCCTGCACCTCCAGAATCTTGGCGCGCAGGTCTTCGGGCAGGTTGGCGATGTCAGGCAGGGGGTAGCGTTGGCTCATGCGGTTCTCCGTTTGAACCCGATTATGCTCAGGGCTGTACCAGGAGTCTGTCATGCCCAAAACACCTCAAGACCTTCCACAAGACGACGCCGTGCAGGCGGGTTTGGCCACGCGCACCCAAGTGATGGGGGCTGAATTTGTTGAACGGGCCTTCGCAGGCGCCAGCGACTACACCTTGCCGATGCAGGAATTCATCACCCGCAACGCCTGGGGCAACGTGTGGCAGCGCCCGGGGCTGGACAAGAAAACCCGCAGTTTCATCACGGTGGCCATGCTGGCGGCCATGGGCAAGCAGCATGAGCTCAAAGGCCATGTGCGCGGTGCACTCAACAATGGCGTGACGCCCGAAGAGCTGCGCGAAGTCATGTTGCACGCCAGCATTTACTGTGGCCTGCCCACGGCCATTGAGGCTTTCCGCACGGTGGCCGAGGTGGTTGAGCCCAAGGCTTGAGCCCATTCAGCCACGCAGCAACTTCTGGATCAGGTCGGCGGCGCTGCTGGCCTGGTATTTGCGCATGAGTTTGACGCGGTAGATTTCCACCGTGCGGTGGCTGATGCCCAGGGCCCGGCCAATCGCCTTGCTGGTCAGACCGTCCATCAGGTGCGCGGCCACCTCGCGCTCACGGCCAGTGAGTTCGGCTTTGACGGGTTTGCGGGCCGAGAGGTCTTCAAAAGTCCAGATCCCCGCCTCGTGCGGTGCATCGCGGTTGAGGGCCCGGCCGGTGACGTGACACCAAAAAGTTTCGCCTTGCAGGCGACCGCCCACACGCTTCATCACCCGGTCGTCGGCGTACACCCCGTTGGCGTTCAGGATGGGGGTGATGCGTTGGCCGGTGCGCTCGTACTCGTCTGCGCTGGGGTAGAGCAGCTGAAAGCTTTGGCCGATCAGTTGTTCTCGTGCCACGCCAAACATCTCGCACACCCGTTGGTTGCAGTCCACCATGGTGCGGTTGCGCGAGAGCACCATGCCCACGGGTGCCAGGTCAAAGGCCAGGCGGTAGTCGATGTCGGCGGCAGGCAGGGGGCGGGTGTTGGGGGTGTCCATTACGAAAAACTACGTAGTTGGATACGTAGTATCGTAGCGCCATCCCATCCCTCAACAGGAGATCTGTGTGAACAAAGTATTTCCCTCTGCCGCCGAGGCGCTCAAGGACATCGTGGCCGACGGCCAGATGCTCGCTGTGGGCGGTTTCGGTCTGTGCGGTATTCCCGAGGCCCTGATCGACGCGCTGCGCGACAGCGGCGTCAAAAACCTGACCGCGATTTCCAACAACGCCGGTGTGGACGGTTTCGGTCTGGGCAAGCTGCTGGAGACACGCCAGATCAAAAAGATGATTTCGTCCTATGTGGGCGAGAACAAAGAGTTCGAGCGCCAATACCTGGCCGGCGAACTCGAACTCGAATTCACGCCCCAGGGCACGCTGGCCGAGAAGCTGCGCGCTGGTGGTGCCGGCATCCCGGCGTTCTTTACCAAAACCGGTGTGGGCACGCTGGTGGCCGAGGGCAAGGAGCTGCGCGAGTTCGACGGCGAAACCTACGTCATGGAGCGCTCGCTGGTCCCCGACATCGCCCTGATCAAGGCCGATGTGGCCGACCGTTCGGGCAATCTGCGTTTCAACCTCACGGCACGCAACTTCAATCCCGCAGCGGCCACTGCCGGCAAGATCTGCGTGGTCGAGGTCGAGCGCATCGTTGCCACTGGCGAAATCGCCCCTGACGACGTGCACCTGCCGGGCATCTATGTGCACCGCATCGTGCTCAACCCCACGCCCGAAAAGCGCATCGAAAAGCGCACCACCCGCGAACGCAAGGTCTAAGGAGAAAAGCATGGCCTGGACACAAGACCAAATGGCGGCCAAAGCCGCTTCTGAACTGCAAGACGGTTTCTACGTCAACCTCGGCATCGGCATCCCGACGCTGGTGGCCAACCACGTGCCCGACCATGTCGAGGTGTGGCTGCAAAGCGAAAACGGCATGCTGGGCATTGGCCCCTTTCCTTACGAGGACGAAGTGGACGCCGACCTGATCAACGCGGGCAAGCAGACCGTGACGACCCTCAAAGGCTCGGCCATCTTCGGTTCCGACCAGTCGTTTGCCATGATCCGTGGCGGCAAGATCAACCTGTCCATCCTGGGCGCCATGCAGGTCACCGCCAAGGGCGATCTGGCCAACTGGATGATTCCCGGCAAGATGGTCAAGGGCATGGGCGGCGCCATGGACCTGGTGGCCGGCGTCAAGCGCGTGATCGTGCTGATGGAGCACGTGGCCAGGAAGAAAGACGGCACCGAAGACCTGAAAATCCTGCCCGAGTGCACCTTGCCGCTGACCGGCAAAGCCGTGGTGGACCGCATCATCACCGACCTGGGCGTCATGGATGTGACCGAGCAGGGCCTGAAGGTGGTGGAACTGGCCGATGGCGTTTCGCCCGAGTTCATCCAGTCCAAGACGGGCGTCAAGCTGATCTTCTGATCGGGACACCGACCTGCAGCCCGGCTTTGGCCGGGCTTTTTTATGGGAAAATCGGTCCATTCCCCGAATTGCAATCCACCCTAAGGCAGCGCGGTTTTGACCGCGCTTCTTTTTTGTCGCTTGGGACGGCACCGAAGGTGCAGTCCACCAAGTCATTGAGCTCTGAAACATGCTTCAAATCACACTTCCTGACGGTTCCCAGCGTGAATTTCCCGGTCCAGTGACCGTGGCAGAGGTGGCCGCGTCCATTGGCGCCGGTCTGGCCAAGGCCGCCCTGGGGGGCAAGGTGGACGGTCAATTGGTGGACACCAGCCACCGCATCGCGCAAAACGCCAAGCTGGCCATCGTCACTGCCAAGGATGCCGAAGGTTTGGAGCTGATTCGCCACTCGACCGCGCACTTGTTGGCCTACGCCGTCAAGTCGCTGTTCCCCGAGGCGCAGGTGACGATTGGCCCGGTGATCGACAACGGTTTTTATTACGATTTTTCGTACAGCCGCCCCTTCACCCCCGAAGACCTGGTGGCCATCGAAAAGCGCATGGCCGAGCTGGCCGCCAAAGACGAGCCGGTGGTGCGCCGCGTGCTGCCGCGCGACGAAGCCGTGGCCTACTTCAAGGGCTTGGGCGAGCACTACAAGGCTGAAATCATCGGGTCGATTCCCGCTGGTGAAGACGTCAGTCTGTACCGTGAGGGTGATTTTGAAGACCTGTGCCGTGGCCCGCACGTGCCCAGTACTGGCAAGCTCAAGCACTTCAAGTTGATGAAGGTGGCTGGTGCTTACTGGCGTGGCGACAGCAAGAATGAAATGCTGCAGCGTGTGTACGGCACCGCCTGGGCCAGCAAGGAAGACCTGGCGCAGTACCTGCTGCGCCTGGAAGAAGCCGAGAAGCGCGACCACCGCAAGCTCGGCCGCGAACTCGACCTCTTTCATATTGACGAACATGCCCCGGGCCTGGTGTTCTGGCACCCCAAGGGCTGGACGCTGTGGCAACGCGTAGAGCAGTACATGCGCCGCATTTACCGCGACAACGGCTACCTGGAAGTCAAAGGCCCGCAGATCATCGACAAGAGCCTGTGGGAAAAGACCGGTCATTGGGACAAGTACCGTGAGAACATGTTCACCACCGAGTCGGAAAAGCGCGACTACGCTTTGAAGCCGATGAACTGCCCGGGCCACATCCTGATTTTCAAGCAGGGCATCAAGAGCTACCGTGACCTGCCGCTGCGCTATGGTGAATTTGGCCAGTGCCACCGCAACGAGCCGTCGGGTGGCCTGCACGGCATCATGCGCGTGCGCGGCTTCACGCAGGACGATGGCCACATCTTCTGTACCGAAGACCAGATCCTGCCCGAATGCAACACCTACACCCAGGTGCTCAAGAAAGTCTATGCCGACTTCGGGTTCACTGACATTCTTTACAAAGTCTCGACCCGCCCAGCCGCGCGCATCGGCTCGGACGAGCTGTGGGACAAGGCTGAAAAAGCCCTGATGGACAGCTTGCGCCACTCGGGCTGCGAATTCGTGATCTCCGAAGGCGACGGTGCGTTCTACGGTCCCAAGATCGAATACACCCTGAAAGACGCCATTGGTCGCGAATGGCAGTGCGGCACCATGCAGGTGGACTTCAACCTGTCCGAGCGCCTGGATGCGGAGTACACCGCCGAAGACGGCAGCCGTCAGCGCCCGGTGATCCTGCACCGCGCCATCGTGGGCAGCCTGGAGCGTTTCATCGGCATCTTGATCGAACAGCATGCGGGCGCCTTGCCCACCTGGCTGGCCCCGGTGCAGGTGTCGGTGCTCAACATCACCGACGCGCAGGCCGATTACTGTGGCGAAATCGCCGAAAAAATCCAAAAAGCACTGCCAAATCAAGACCTTAGGGTCGATGTGGACCTGCGAAACGAGAAAATCACGTATAAAATACGCGAGCACTCGTTGCAAAAGCCGCCCTATATCCTCGTCGCCGGCGACAAGGAAAAGGCGGCAGGTACCGTCGCCGTGCGCGCCCGGGGTAACAAAGACCTCGGTGTGATGTCCCTCGAAGCCTTCATTGAATTGCTCGCCTCGGACATCGCTTCCAAAGCCTGATGGTGTATTTTTCACCCTCGCTTGGCCTGCGGCTTGGCGGAGTGGTTGCCTTGCGCAACCTTTTGAATTGATAAGGACTTGAGTCATCGCTACCGAATTTCGTGACCGTCGCCAACGCGAGGAGCGCAAACACCGCCTGAACCGTGAAATCTCGGCCCCCGAGATCCGTGTTTCGGGCCCCGAGAACGAGCCCATGGGCGTCATGTCGCTGGCCGATGCCCTGCGCATGGCCGGTGAGCTGGACGTGGATCTGGTGGAAATTGCGCCCACGGCGAGCCCTCCGGTGTGCCGACTGGTCGATTACGGCAAGTTCAAGTACCAGGAACAAAAGCGTGCTGCCGAAGCCAAGGCCAAGCAGACCGTGATCGACATCAAGGAGATCAAGTTCCGTCCTGGTACAGATGACGGTGACTACAACATCAAGATGCGCAACATCCGACGCTTTCTGGCCGAGGGTGACAAGTGCAAGATCACGCTGCGCTTTCGTGGCCGCGAGATCACGCACCAGGAGCTGGGCATGGCCCTGCTGCAGCGCATCCGTGATGAATTGGCTGACCTGATTGTGGTGGAACAGTTCCCCAAGCTCGAAGGTCGCCAGATGATCATGATGATTGCACCGGGCAAGAAAAAGCCTGGCGCAGCCAAGGCAGAAGCCGCAGCGCCTCAGGCGCCGGCCGCCGCCTGAAGTGGCGTTTGACGGGGCTTCGGCCCTGTCGATCCAGTCGGTGAAAACCGGCTGTTAAAAGTGTCTCGGGGTCAACAAGGCTGCAAATTCTTTGCAGACACCTCACGAGCACAAATAAAAGGAGCATT
>JACCEE011462116.1_pt1 | contig 15497 bp, 14 predicted proteins | sample 7449931 | NCBI WGS metagenome assembly JACCEE01 (sample SAMN15323457, study PRJNA562643) | freshwater metagenome | isolation source: river surface water | place: USA:Blue River Watershed | collected 2017-08-19 | reverse complement strand
TGGATCGAGAATGACCATTAGTTCATAGTGACGCATGCGTTAACCCGACCTCCTTTGGACTAAGACGGCCACGGCATTTCCGTGACAGGAGGGTTAATACTCTTCCCGGCTGGCTCAGGGGAGCCGGTCGTGAAGAGGTTAAGGGTAACTCTCGCCCGTGGATAAGAGAAATTCGCGTGGAATTACGCGGGCGCTGCGATGGCGAGCGGCCAAGCGCACGACTAGGGCGATAGATGCGGCGATTCGCACCAAAGTAATCACCGAATACGCGAAAACGGGCAGCCCAAACTTGGCGCCAGTAACTGTCGCCAGGTGCTGCCAGATTGCTAGGTGATACAGAACTTCTGCACCCTGCCAGAACCAGAAAATTGCAAGATCTCGTTTATCTATCAATGCAATGACAGCAAGCGGTGCCAACCAAAGAACATATTGTGGTGAATACACCTTGCTTACTGCCATCACTGCAACCATGATGAAGAGCGCAACGTGAGCGAGCTGTAACACTTCAACGGTTTGCAGAAAATAAATTGCAAATACGCTGATGGCAATGAGCAGCAACAAAATTGAGAGATAGTTCTGATGTGTTAAATCAAGGCCTACATTTGAAAGCGCATACCAGAGCGATCCCCAATCAGAACCACGATTAAGGTTAAGTGAGTAGAAACGCCACCAGCCTTCAAAAGTTGTCAGCGCGACCGGCAGATTTATCACGGCAAAAGTAGCAACAACTATTGCAAGATACTTTACAAACTTGGATAGCTCTTCTCGTCTGAAATAGATAAGTGCGATTGGAATCAGAAGAAAGATGGGAAGAAACTTTGTTGAGATCGCTATTCCCAATGCAAATGCGCTCGCTAGCTCTGCTTTGCGATCAAACCAATAGATGGCAAGTAACATCGCAGCAATTGCCCATAAATCCCAATTGATATACAGGGATGCAACGGCAGCAGGTGCCAGTGGCAGCAAATAGGAAAACTCAGGCCTGATTCTGTAAACGATAAAGGCGATAAAGATAAATAGCAGAGCTAGCAGCAGGACATTTCCATAAAAATAATTGTTTATTCCATTGGGAATTACTTTTGCCGTTGCCCACATAAGTGCGCCTTGCACAACGGGATATTCCACCGCCTGTTCCCCGTTGCTATATGCCCAAACCCCTTTATCTAAACCTCTTTCGCCATAGAGAGCTGGTATGTCGGAATAGCAGGCATGCACATATTGGTCAGGAGTTTGCCAGCCGCTCTGGGCGCAGTAATTAAATTTCGCAAAACTTACAATGGAGGCAAGCAGCGCAAGTGCAATAACTACGCGAGATGTAACGCGCACGAGAAGGTTTAATCCTTCTTAACTTGGCGACCACCACTTGTCATCACAACTGGATCTAGCCCACCGATATTTGAAGGGGCTGGGAAGCTCATCACTGGTTCGTTGCGGAGTGCGCCCTTCATAAATGCAGTCCAGATACGTGCTGGAAAAGATCCACCAGTAACAGATGTAAGGCCACCGATTCCGTTAAGTGATTCTGATGCACTATCGCGAAAGAGCGCCACAGTTGCCGATAATTGCGGTGTATAACCAGCAAACCAAGCGGATGCATTTGACTGTGAAGTTCCGGTCTTACCAGCAGCTGGGCGTCCTAGACCAAGTGCTGCTGAACCTGTTCCACCATTAACAACGCTCTTGAGAGCGTAGGTGAGATCTGCCATAACTTCCTTGCTAAAGACTTCTTGAGTTTGTGGCTTGCCTTGATAGAGCAGATCTTTATTTGGACCAGTAACTTGTGCAACCATGTAAGGCTTTGAATAAACTCCTTGCGCTGCAAAAGTTGCATAGGAATTTGCAACATCGATAACACGTGGGCTTGCCACACCCAAAGTAACTGATGGAGTTGCAATCATCGCCACTGTTTCAGGAATACCTGCACGGCGCGCTGCATCTACAACTTTATCGAGACCCGCTTTAATTCCAAGTGGAACGTAGACAGTATTTATCGAATGTTGCGTTGCATTTAATAGATCAACTTGGCCCCAACCTTCATTTCCATAGTTGGAAACTTCGTAGGGTTTACCTAGGTCATCAAATACTTGTGGGGAATCACCATTCCACATAGAGGTAAGTGGAATGCCAGCCTCTAACGCGGCGATCAAAGCAAAGGGCTTAAAGGTAGAGCCAGCTAGCGCGATTGACTGCGTTGCATCATTGAGCTGACGCACCACATAATCGCGACCGCCATACATCGCAATAACTTCACCAGTGCCAGGGCGAATCGCAACCAGCGCTGTGTGCAAATTTGCTGGGGCAGGCGATGGAGTTAAACGATTAACCGCATCAACTGCTGATGTTTGAGCGCGCTGATCGAGCGTTGTCTTAATGACATAGCCACCAACCAGAAGTTGTTCTTGTGTGAATCCAAGTTTGCTCAGCTCTTTTTGAACTGAATCAATAATGTAACCCTTGGGTCCGCTGAGTTGTCCCGATGTTGTGCGCGGAGCAATGAGTGGCATCTTCGCAGCTTTGGCTTCTGCTTCGGTGATCCATTTCTTCTCAAGCATTCCATCAATAACATATTTAAAGCGCGCATCTAATCGAGCCTTATTACGTTCTTTCTGTCCCTTGTCACCAAAAAATGGATCGTAAAGTCCGGGCGAGCGCAAAATACTTGCCACCACTGCAGACTGTGAGAGCGTCAATTGATTTGCATTGCGATTAAAATACTGTTGCGCGGCAGTCTGTACGCCATATGCCCCGCGACCAAAGTAAATAGTGTTGAGATAATTTTCTAGAATCTGATCTTTTGTCATGGCATTCTCTAACTTTAGAGAAATCACCAACTCTTTAATCTTGCGCTGAATAGTTCGACTTGGCGTTAAGAAAGCAGTCTTCGCATACTGCTGTGTGATTGTGGAACCGCCTGCGCTGTTGAGATCACCAGAACGAATGTTGTTAAGAAGTGCGCGAGCAATGCCAGTTGCGCTAAATGCGCGATTTGAATAGAAATCGCGATCTTCGGCAGCCATTACCGCGTAGCGCAATCTGAGTGGGATCTTTGCAAGCGGCAGAATCTGGCGATTCTGTGTTCCGATGCGGCCAATCTCTGCGCCATTTGAATATTGAATGATTGTTGATTGGCTATTTACATAAGCGTTTGGGTCAGGAATTGAGACGGTAAACCACGCGAAGGCGAAGAGCGTTGCGCCTGCCACAAAGCTGAATCCGGCGATAAAGACACCAGCGCGGATCAGAAGCGTTTTCACCATGCTGGCAAGATTACTAGGCAATTACCGCAACGATGGCGAGGCAAAGTCCTCATCCTCGAGTGTTCGTTGTCTCCTTGGGGCTTTACGCTCACGACCATCTCCAAGTAAGTAGGTAGAACAGAGATGGTTCCATGAACATTCTCGACAGACTTCGACGACATAGACTGAAAATTCACCGAATTCTCGCTCCATATCTAATAACTCATCGCCATTTTTAATTCGACCTGAGTATTGACCAAGTTGATCACCAAATGTGTAGCGAAGTTCTACTAGCGAATCTTTCTTACATACAGGACATTTTCTATCTGCTTTTTCGCCATGATACTTAGCAGCGCGCATCAAATATGGATCTGCATCGCAGGCATCGACGACGCCACGAAAGAGCGCAAGCAGAGTTGCGCGCTTATCGAGTGAATAATCGATGAATCCTCGCTTAGTTTTCATAGCAAGAGAAGAATAATCCTCTTTCTTTAACTACGCTTCTCATGTGAGCGCACCCATGAACCTATGGCAATTAGTAAGAGATAAGAAGCTCTTTCGTTTGCTACGAGTTCGCTGGTCTGGTCAATTTACTGATGGGCTCTTTCAGAGCGCCTTGGCTTCTTTTATCCTCTTTTCTCCGGAGCGACAGGCGAGTGCAACGAGCGCGGCTATCGCCTTTGCTGTCGTCTTACTTCCTTATTCAGTCATTGGACCATTCGTTGGAACTTTATTAGATCGATTTTCTCGGCAGCGCGCCATACTCTTTTCAAACCTCACCCGCTCTGCAACTCTGCTGGTAATTGCCTTTTTGATTTACAACGATTTCAGTGGCGTTGTTATCACTGCCTTTGTGTTGATTGCATTTGGCGTCAATCGACTTATCTTGGCAGGGCTCTCAGCTGGAATTCCTCTGATGACAAATCCAACAAATTTGATTACCGCTAACGCGCTTGCTGTGACAGGTGGTTCGGTCTGGGTTGTACTTGGTGGTGGATTTGGGCTGGGCATTCGCAAAATCCTTGATGCCACCGCTTCGGCAGATCATTCCGATGCTGCACTCATAGTTGCTGCATCTGGTGGGTATCTCATTGCGGCGTTATTGACTTCTTTATTACAAAAATCTGAAATTGGTCCACGACCACACGAGATAGTTAAAGCCAGTTTCACCCAAGGTTTAAAGGAGATGCAAGAAGGTTTCCAATTCCTTAAAGATCATGGAGATGCTGCGCGCGGCATCGTCGCTGTTGCAATTCATCGCGGGGGGCTCACCGCGTTAACTTTGACAGCTCTGCTACTAGAGAGAAATACCTTTAATGATCCTGCCGATAGTGAAGCAGGATTAGCTGGCTTGAGTTTTACATTAAGTATTGCCGCTATCGGCTTTGTGATTGGCGCACTTGTTGCACCACGTGGAGTAGCAAAGGTAGGACGCCATCGTTGGATGCGACTTTCCATCGCCGCTGCAAGCGTGAGTGCGCTACTACTTGTTATTGATCGCAACCCTGTCTTATTGGCTGCCACAGCATTCTTTACTGCGCTGTGTGGTCAAAGTGTGAAGGTAACTAATGATGCGCTGGTGCAATCAAAGATTGATGATTACTTCCGTGGTCGCGTCTTTGCTGTGTATGACGTTGTTGTTAATGGTGCGATTGTTCTTTCATCGCTCTTTGCCGCTTCGATTCTTCCGCTTTCCGGAGATTCATGGTTGTTACCATTAGTGGTTTCGTTTGCGTGGGCGCTAGTTGCAGCGATCTTGCTGCGTCCCAAGAAATTTTTTCTTAAGGATGGCGCCTAGCTTTCCACCATTGCAATAACTCTTCAGTTGCTCGCTCTTGTCCAAGTGGACCGTGTTCCATACGTAACTCCATAAGAAAATCGAGCGCCTTCCCTACATCTGCTGAAGGGGAAATTCCGAGCAGCGCCATAACCTGCGCTCCATCAAGATCAGGACGTATCTTTGATAACTCTTCTTCTTCTGCCAACTTTGCAATTCGCTCTTCTAGGCTGTCATAGGTTCGCGCCAAGCGCTCTGCTTTTTTGGCGTTACGGGTGGTGCAATCCGCACGGGTAAGCACATGCAGATGGGTGAGTAATTCACCAGCATCCCGTACATATCTACGCACTGCTGAATCGGTCCATTCTCCATCGCCATAACCATGAAAGCGAAGATGGAGGGCAACTAACGTTTCAACTGCATCAATTGTTTCATTATCAAAGCGCAGCGCCTTTAATCGCGACTTTGCTAGGCGCGCTCCCACTACTTCGTGGTGGTGGAAGGAGACCCCACCCCCCTCAATTAAGTTTCGAGTCTTTGGCTTACCAATGTCATGCAAGAGCGCAGCAAGGCGAATTACCAAGTTTGGGCCACCTAGCCGCTCTTCTTGCGCAATCGCTTGTTCTAAAACAGTAATTGAGTGCTCGTAGACATCTTTATGGTGATGATGTTCATCAATCTCAAGACGTAACTTAGGGATTTCAGGGAGAATCATTTCAGCTAATCCAGAATCAACCAGCGCAGTAATTCCAATGCGTGGATTTTCTGACATCAATAACTTTACAAACTCATCTCGAATTCGCTCTGCCGAAATTATTGAGATTCGACTAGTCATCGTAGACATTGCAGTAAAAACTTCTGGGTCTATCGCAAAGTTAAGTTGGCTTGCAAAGCGAGCAGCGCGCATCATTCGTAGTGGATCGTCGCTAAATGACTGTACAGCGCTCACTGGAGTGCGCAGTACCTTTTTTACTAAATCATCCAGTCCGCCATATGGATCAATAAACTCTGGTTCTTTTCCAGTGAGTTCTAGCGCCATGGAGTTAACGGTGAAATCGCGGCGAGATAAATCGCCTTCGATATTTTCTCCAAACTCAACATCGGGTTTGCGAGAATCTTCTTCATATTTTTCACTTCGATATGTGGTTACTTCAACCGTTGTATCTCCGCGTTTTCCAGCGACTGTTCCAAAGAGAATTCCGGTATCCCATGTGTTATCTGCCCAACTCTTTAAAATTTTCTTTGTTTGATGTGGGTGGGCATCAGTTGTGAAATCGAGATCATTGCCAAGCCGCCCCAAAATGGCATCGCGAACTGGGCCGCCAACGAGTGCCAATTGAAAACCTTCTGCCTTAAATGCTGCAGCTAGCGAACTCGCGAGTGGGGCGCGTTCGATGAGGGAGCGAATGGCCAGTTCAGCCCCCAAATTAACCTTCTCAGCGCTCACAATAGATAAGCGTAGTCGCGTAGGCTTAGCACTATGACCCCGGCACCTAGTGCGGGCAGCGAAGGTACGAAGAAGAAACGTAGGCGCAAGCGCCCATCGAACCGCTCTCCGCAGTCTCCTGTTTCATCCACCTCAAAGACACCCGCTGCGCCCAAGAGCGGAAAAAGTAAACCGCCCTATGCAAAGCGCGTCGATGAAGTCAGCGCAGGTGGACTTGTTGTTGATTCCACCGGCAAATTAGGACTATTAATCGGGCGGCGCGATATTAAAGATGTATCCGGTAAACGAATTCTCTGGTCACTTCCTAAAGGACATATCGAAGAAGGCGAGACACCTGAGCAAGCCGCTCTTCGTGAAGTTGCAGAAGAAACTGGCATCCAATCGAAAATCGAAAAATCTCTTGGGGTTATTGATTTCTGGTTTATGGCAGGCGGTAAACGAATTCATAAAACTGTTCATCACTATCTCTTTAGAGAAGATGGCGGCACCTTGGCTGCGCAAGAGACAGAAGTTGATGAGGTTGCATGGTTTCCACTGACTGAAATTGTTGAGCGATTGGCATATCCTGACGAGAAGAAATTAATCGCACGCACAAATGCAACGCAAGAGTTGAGCGCGCTATGAAGCAAACGCTGGCACGTTTGGTGCTAGTAGGAGTATTTATTTCTTTCTTTGCTGCAACACCCTTGGCATCGGCAAATTCTCCAGTTGTGCGAATCGTCGATAAATCACATTTGAATGCCGATGGTACGTTGCGTAAAAATGACTTAACTCAATCACTTCTTCCAGAAGGCAAATTAGGCAGGCTCATCTTCACAACACCTAACTCCACTAAAACCTTTCTGATTGATGCAGCTTTAGTCGATGAAGTCATTCAACTTTCACAAAATCGCAATGGGCAAGCTCTTACCGAAGGTGCCATAGCCGCAGAAAACTGGCTCTATCGTTTGAAATTCGGTAGCGCTGATAACAAAGTTGTGGCCCTTCCTTATGGAAATCCAGATGAAAAACTCCTAAAAAGAATTGCTCCTAGCGAACTGCGCTTCTATACGCAGTATGCAAAGGCCAAACTTGAAGAATTTCTTGGTCGCCCAGTCTTGGCACAAAATGGGTGGGCCACAGGGCGATCGCGAATAAGTAGCGACTTCATCAGTGATTACACAACGAATCGCCAATTGGTCACAGGGTTGGCCACTCTCACAACCGCACCCGAGCTCAATGATTTGCGGGCTCGGCTAGCAATTCCTTTTAATCCGTTATTGGATGAGAAAGAGCGCTCTTACTTCTCATTTAATAACAATCGAGCTGTAAAAGAGATTTCTGAAAAGTTAAGGGTCACAGCTGGCCGTTACCAAATTACGTCAAGCAGCACCAAACTTCCAATCACTCTCATTAATGGTTTTGATACAGCCACAGTGGTGAGCGTTTCTCTTATTCCGATGAATTCACGTATTCAAATTGAAAACGTCAATAACATAACTTTGGCTCCAAAATCTCGTCAACAAATTTTGGTTCCAGTCGATGTGATTGCTCCTGGATCAACGTTAGTCCTTGCTCAATTGATAAACACCAAAGGGCAATTAGTTGGACAGGTTTCTAAATTGGAACTCAACGCCACCATTATCGATTCGCGTGTTGCATGGTTTACAACAGCAGCGGCTGTTCTACTCTTGTTAGGCGCCATTACACAATCTGTGCGTCGCGTGCGAAGGAGTCGTCATGAAAAATAATGAACTCTTCCGCGCTTCAGGGATCATGGCAGTTGGCACGATCCTCTCGCGAATTACCGGCTTTATCCGCGCGCTCTTAGCAGTCGCCGTTCTTGGTACTGCTCTACTTGCTGACACATACAACGTTGCAAATACCATGCCTAACATCTTGTACAACCTACTCGTAGGGGGTGCACTCACCGCAATCTTTGTTCCACAACTTGTGCGTTCTTTCGATGATCCAGATGGTGGCCATGGCTTTGCCTCTCGCCTTGTAACAACAATCTCTGGAATTCTTTTGGCGCTTGTTGCTATCGGAGTCATCTTTGCACCAGCGCTGGTTCAACTGTATGCACCTGAATTTTCAACACCTGGTTTTGAGACAGAGCGTGAAATCGCCATTGCCTTCACTAGATACTGCTTGCCACAAATTTTCTTCTTGGGGTTATTTACAATGCTGGGCCAAGTTGCTAATGCCCGCGGATCATTTGCGCCTCTGATGTGGGCGCCAATTGCTAATAACTTGGTAGTCATCGTTGTCTTTGCTGCAATTCTCGTCTTCCAGCACACCATCACTATCGAATCTATTACTGATTTCCAGGTGCAACTGCTTGGCTGGGGAACAACGCTCGGGGTGGTAGTCCAGGCGCTGATTTTGATACCTGTCGTTAAACGCTCTGGTATTCGCCTTCGTCCAACCTTTGGCGTAGCAGGGTTGGGTAAATCATTTGGGTTAGCTGGCTGGACTTTGATCTATGTGTTGATCTCACAACTTGGTTACTTAGTAACTGTCAATGTTGCAACAAGCGCAGCTGTGCGAAGCGCACAAGCAGGTATAGAAACCGGCGTTGGTTTTACGCCATATACCAGCGCCTACTACATCATGCTCTTGCCATATTCAATTGTGACTATTTCAATCGTAACTGCCTTATTACCGCATCTTTCTAAACTAGCAATTGCAAAAGAGTTTGAAGAAGTCCGCAAGCAGTTGATCCGAGCAATCCGCATGGTGGGCGTTGTTACTGTTCCAAGCGCCGTCGCGCTCTTGCTCTTTGGACCACTGATGACTGAAGTCTTATATATGGGTATTAGTTTGGAAGATTCTCGCTACATCGGTTTTGTCTTATCTGCACTGAGTTTTGGACTTGTCGCCTTTTCCATTAATTTAATTCTCATCCGCGGATTCAACGCCTTTGAAGATACTAAAACTCAAGTCACCTCCATCATTATTATCAACATTATCTCGGTAGCTCTCTCCTACCTTTTCTTAGCAACCCTCGATAGCAATTGGGTTACCGTTGGTCTCGGTGTTGCATTTTCAGTCAGCTACATTTTTGGGCTCTTCATCACAATCTCACTCTTGAAAAAACATGTTGGCCGTTTACAAATATCTGAATTTGCCGGCCAACATGGCAGGTTGTTTGCAGCATCGCTTCTGGGAATGTTGCCATTCTTCGCCGTCGCACAATATTTCGGTTGGGCTTACGACGAAACAACTCTCACGGTACGTGCGCTGCGCCTTCTCTTTGTACTTATTGGCAGCGGACTTGGTTACCTCTTCTGTGCGCGCTTCTTTAAAGTGAGTGAAATCGCAGGGTTGCGCGCCTTCGCCACGCAGGTGGTGCGACGCGCTCGCAAGAAGTAAGAAGAATGAAAGCGGTACTCTGCGCCTATGAGCACTGAAGTTCGCGAACTCGTTATTGTTGGATCAGGTCCTGCTGGCTATACAGCAGCAATTTATGCAGCTCGCGCTCAACTCAATCCGGTTGTTTATGAAGGGTCGGTCACCGCAGGCGGTGCGCTCATGAATACAACTGAAGTGGAAAATTTTCCAGGATTTATCGACGGCATCATGGGACCAGATCTCATGGATAATATGCGCAAACAAGCAAAGCGCTTTGGCGCCGAACTTATTACAGATGATGTTGTTGAGATGGATTTAACTGGCGATATTAAAGTTATTAAGGACGGTTCTGGAAATACTGTTAAGGCGCGTGCTGTCATTCTTGCTATGGGTTCGGCATACCGCGAAATCGGTTTAGAGAACGAAAAACGTCTATCGGGCCGTGGTGTTTCTTGGTGCGCAACCTGTGACGGTTTCTTCTTTCGCGATCAAACCATTGCTGTTGTGGGTGGCGGCGACTCGGCAGTTGAAGAAGCTACCTTCCTGACGAAATTTGCCACCAAAGTAGTTTTGATTCACCGCCGCGATCAACTTCGCGCTTCCAAGATTATGCAAGATCGCGCGCTCTCAAACCCAAAGATAGAGATGCTCTGGAATACCGAAGTTATCGACGTGCTAGGCGCCGATAAGGTTGAAGCGCTCCAACTTCGCAACACACAAACTGGCGAGGTATCACAACGCGATTTCACCGGACTTTTTGTCGCTATCGGGCATATTCCACGCTCTGAACTTGTTACATCTTCTGTAGCTCTCGACAACGAAGGCTATGTAAAGGTCGAAGGTCGTTCTACGCGAACCAACCTTGCTGGTGTCTTTGCTTGCGGTGATCTAGTCGATCACACCTACCGCCAAGCAATCACAGCTGCAGGTTCTGGCTGCCAGGCGGCGTTAGACGCGGAAAAATTCTTATCCCACTAGTAACCTGTGCAACCACAGAAAATGTAAAGGCCAAACGAAAGATCAATAGGAGTAGATATGAGCGCACCAACTAAAGTCACAGCAGCTGATTTCGATCAGGTAGTCCTTAAGAGCAGCACGCCTGTACTCGTGGATTTCTGGGCTGAATGGTGTGGTCCTTGCCGCGCAATCGCTCCTATTCTCGATGATATTGCCGCCGAACATGGCGATAAGTTAAAGATTGTAAAGCTCAATACCGATGAAGAATCAGCTATCGCCATTAAGTACGGAGTGACATCAATTCCAATGTTGAATGTTTATGTCAATGGTGAAGTTGTAAAGACCATCATCGGCGCAAAGCCAAAGCCAGCTCTTCTTAAAGAGCTCGAAGGTTTCATTTAATATCTTCTTGTAGGAGATAAATTATGAAAGAGATGTCTCCTGATGAGATTCGCTCTTTCCAGCAAGCGCGTGGTCTACATGTCACTAGCGAACTCAATGAAGCAACTCTGCGCGCACTTGATGAGTCGCGCTGGAAACTAGGAGATCGCTCTCTTAATCTCCAGCCTTCTCCCATGATGCGTGGTGATGATGTGGCCGCTTTGCAATCACGTTTAACTGAGATGGGTTTTAACTGCGGGCGCGTTGATGGAATCTTTGGTGAAATGACTGAAGCTGCTGTCAAAGAATTTCAAAAGTCTGTCGGCGTTAAAGTTGATGGAAAATGTGGACCCGCAACAATTATTGCGCTCTTGCGTTTGACCAAAATAGTTTCAGGTGGTGCGCCAGCGGCTCTTCGTGAAAGTGCGGCTCAGAAGAATCGTGGACCGGCGCTCGCCAACAAAGTTATCGTTATCGACCCAGGCTCTGCTCACCATGAAACAGAGATTGTCTATGACATTGCCCAGCGCCTGGAAGGTCGTCTCTTGGCACTTGGCGCAAGCGTCTTTCTCACGCGCGGAACACAGAACGCTCCTAGCGAAGCAGAACGTATCGCTTTTACCAATAAGAGTGGCGCCGATCTTTTAATCTCTTTACATGTCGATCACCACACAAACCCACAAGCTCGTGGAGTTGCCACTTTCTTTTATGGCAGTGATCAACATGGAATACATTCAATTGTGGGAGAAAAATTCGCCTCGTTGGTGCAGCGCGAAATTTGTGCTCGCACCGATTTCATCAATTGTCGTACACACGCAAAAACTTGGGATTCACTCCGTCTCACCAAGGCACCAGCTGTACGCGTAGAACTTGGTTATTCCAGTAATGAAGGCGATGCAGCGCGCCTTGCGCAAGCAGATTTTCGCGACACTATCGCTGAAAGTTTTGTTATTGCAATCCAGCGCCTCTACTTGGCCGCAGAAGATGATGCAAAAACTGGAACTTTGCGTATTTCAGACCTGCGTAATGCAGGTATTCGCCGCTAAATCCATCACAAGCACTTACGCCCATATGGGAGACTTCTCCTTATGTCCGACATTTCGATTCGCTATCAGACCGGTGCTCCGCAAAATCTTGAGAAGAGATTTGCCAGCCGAGCCGCCGGAATGTTGCCATCTGAAATTCGTGCGCTCTTCGCTGTTGCATCTCGCCCTGAAATAGTTTCACTTGCTGGAGGAATGCCAAATTTATCTGCGCTTCCAATGGAGATGATGGCAGGTGTCGTTAACGAATTAATTTTGACCAATGGTTCAGAGGCTCTGCAGTACGGCAGTGGACAAGGACATCCAAAGCTGCGTGAACAAATTTGTGATGTTATGGCTCTCGAAGGAATTCGTGCCAACCCCGATGATGTCGTGGTAACTACTGGTTCACAGCAAGCTCTCGATTTAATTTCGCGAATCTTTATCGATCCAGGCGATGTGGTTTTGGTTGAGGCGCCTTCTTATGTTGGTGCGCTCGGTACATTCCGCCAATATGAAGCCTCGGTAGTTCATGTTGAGATGGATAACGATGGCCTTGTTCCAGATTCACTTCGCGCTGCAATCAAGAGCGTGCGCGCTGCAGGTCGCAAAATTAAATTCCTATATTTGATTCCCAACTACCAGAATCCAACTGGCGTTTGTTTGCCAGCTGATCGCCGTACTGAAATTCTCAATATCTGCCGGGAAGCTGAAATTTTTGTCGTTGAAGATAACCCTTATGGGCTCCTTGGTTTTGATAAGCCATCGCCAAATGCAATGCGCGCGGAAGATTCCGAGAACGTTATCTATCTCGGCTCTTTCTCCAAAACAATTGCCTCTGGTCTTCGTGTGGGTTGGGCACTTGTCCCACAATCACTCAAAGATAAATTGGTGATTGCCTCTGAATCATCAATTCTCTGCCCATCAAATTTCACACAGTTGACAATCTCTAGCTACTTAGCTGATCAGCCTTGGCGCGATCAGATCGCTAACTTCTGCGAGCTGTATAAGGTGCGCCGCGATGCCATGTTGGAAACTCTTGAAGAGCACTTTCCGCAAGAAGCTACCTGGACCAAGCCGGGCGGGGGTTTCTATGTCTGGGTTAATTTGCCACCAGAGATTGATACCAAAGCGCTGATGCCAAAGGCGATTGTTGCAAAAGTGGCCTTTGTTCCTGGAAACGCTTTCTATGCAGATGGTTTAGGTTCATGGTCTATGCGACTTTCTTACTGCCACCCAACGCCTGAAAGAATTCGTGAAGGCGTAAAAGCACTTGGTGGAGTTGTAAAGCAAGAGATGAAGCGCCGCGGAACCGCGCTTACTTAATTTTTCGCTTAACCTTCAATCAAATCAACGATACGTTGTAGATCTTCACTTCCTGAAAACTCGATCACAATCTTGCCTTTTCCTTTACCAGTCTGCACGCTCACGCGAGTATCAAGATAATCACTCAGTAACTCGGCGGCGGCAAGACCGGCACCTGAGACACCCTTAACACCTGAACTCTTCTTAGGTTTATCTGTTGCAGGTTTTAACGTTGCAATGATCTCTTCAGTTGCGCGAACACTTAGCCCTTCTGAAACTATCCGTGATGCTAACTTCTCAATTTCGGTTGCATCGGTTAGGCCAAGTAACGCTCTGGCATGTCCTGCTGAGATAACTCCAGCTGCAACTTTCCGTTGCACTGAATCTGGCAGATTAAGTAGGCGGATGGTGTTAGAAATCAGTGGACGTGATCTGCCTAATTTGAGCGCTAGCTCATCGTGGGTACAGCCAAAATCATTGAGTAATTGTGCATATGCCGCACCTTCTTCAAGTGGGTTAAGTTGGCTGCGGTGAATATTTTCAATAAGCGCTTCACGTAAGAGTTCATTATCGGGTGTTTGGCGAATAATTACTGGGATGCTTGTTAGGCCAGCTAACTTTGCTGCACGAAAACGGCGTTCTCCCATAATCAATTCATATTTATTTTCAGCTACTTTTCGCACAACTGGTGGTTGCAAGATGCCGATTGATTTTATGGAAGCAACTAGTTCTGCCATTGCGCCTTCTTCAAAGACAGTTCGTGGTTGGCGCGGGTTCGGTGAAATCTGTGAGATTGGAATTTCACCTTGTTGTGCGACTTCAGTTCCTGCAACGGTCAATGAAGTTGGAATTAATGAATCTAAATTAGTTCCTAGCCCACCGCGTTTAGTTGCCATTATGCGATTCCACCTTTGTAATTAATGCTGACAACATTTGAATCAAAAACTACATCTTTAGGTTTTCCGCGGTCTGCAATTTCACGCGCTACCTGCATGTATGCAATAGCACCTGGCGATAGTGGGTCATAAGTCATCACAGTCTGGTTATAAGAAGGAGCTTCAGATACGCGAACTGCGCGCGGAATAGGGATATCAATAAGTTCGCTCGGAAAGTGCGAACGTACATTTGCAGCAACATCGTTTGATAAACGGGTGCGGGAATCAAACATTGTTAAAACAATTGTTGAAAGGTTGAGATTTGGATTAAGGCGCTTTTTAACAACTGAATATGTCTCAAGTAATTGCGACAAACCTTCAAGTGCGTAGTACTCAGTTTGAATTGGAATCAATAGCTCTTTCGATGCAGCAAAGGCGTTGATAGTAAGCAATCCAAGTGAAGGTGGGCAGTCGATAAAGATGTAATCGTAATTTGCGCTCACTTCATCAATCGCGGCCTTTAGCTGCAGTTCACGTGCAACCATCGAAACTAAATTAATTTCAGCGTTAGCAAGTGATGTATTTGATGAAACACAATCAAGTTCTGGAAAGCCAGAAACTTTCTTAATAACTTCTGGCATCGTCGCGCTGCCCATGAGAACTTCATAGACACCGCCGCTATCACAATGTTCAACCCCAAGGGCAGTTGATGCATTGCCCTGTGGATCAAGATCGATGACGAGGACCCTCAAGCCCCCCATCGCCATTGCAGCTGCGATATTGACGGTTGTGGTGGTCTTACCGACCCCTCCCTTCTGGTTGGCCACAGTGAAAATTCGGGTGGAGGCTGGTTTGGCCATCGCCTCTTTGAGGCGGCGAACACCGACTACCTTGGTAGGTGTTTCACGTGAAACTTCATCGGCCATAGATGAATCTAAGCACGCAACCTAAGCGCCTTTGCGCAGCTCGACGATTCGCCCGAGCCCAATCCCCTCTAACTCAATCTCATGGAGCTTGGCGTTCTTCACACCCTCCATCTCAGCGGCGGCAGATTCCCCCTTCATAGCAAGGAGGGCTCCCCCGGTTTTGACCATATGCCAGCTGATCTTCTTCAACTTCTCAAGGGGGGCAACGGCGCGAGCGGTGACAAAATCGGCGCTCTTC
>JACCEE010864851.1_pt1 | contig 15509 bp, 17 predicted proteins | sample 7449931 | NCBI WGS metagenome assembly JACCEE01 (sample SAMN15323457, study PRJNA562643) | freshwater metagenome | isolation source: river surface water | place: USA:Blue River Watershed | collected 2017-08-19 | reverse complement strand
TGTCATAGCGTTCGGCTATGTCTGATATTAAATTGTTGATCATTTGAAACTTCCTTTCTGTAATTAGGTTACTTACATTGTACGACAATCAATTACAGATTGCAAGAGAAAAACACTAACTTTTTAAATTCTTTTTAACTCGATCGGATCGGATCGGATCGGATTGGATCCAGCAACTCCAGGATCTGCACCAACGATCAAAACGAATCACAGTCGATCGGTTAATGGATCACTTTTTCTGGTCATTATATAGAAGAAAGACGAGCAACAACCAACGAACCTCATAGCACCAACGATCGCAACCAATCTGATCAGATAAACACGAACGATCCCCCGGCTTCTGATACCTAGCGTTCGGGCTCTGGAGAACGCACCCCGCCTTTCCACAAAGAAAGTGCCTTTTAGAAATAGTTTCGGGAAAGGTTCAAAACGTTGATATTATGCGGTTTATACATAACAGAATGTATATATACATAACTTAAAACAGAGCGAAACACCATATGAACACATATTAAAAAGTGTTCAATTGTTCGGAATTATTGATTATTTAAAGGAGGTGAAAACGATGGGACGACCTAGAAAATCAGCAGCGGTTTTAGAAATTGAGGGGAAATCGCACAAGTCAAAAGCAGAGTTGGAAGAGCGCAAACTACAAGAAGAAGCCATGCTTATTGATGACGAGTTAAGTCCCCCTGACTTTTTGCCGAAACGATTAAAGAATCGGTTCGAGTGGTATGTCGGACAACTGCGAGAGTTAAACCTCATCGGGAATGTGGATGCTGAACTACTGGCTCGGTATGTGACCTCACAGGAACAATATGAAAGAGTAGCCAAAAAAATATCACGGCTCGATCCCGTGAATGACTTGGAAGAGTATACCAAACTGGTCACTGCTCAAAACAAACTCTTTACCCAATGCCGACAAGCGGGGAGTGACTTGGGGTTAAGCATTACCTCACGCGGGAAGTTAGTGGTTCCTCAGAAGGAAGAGCCGAAAGAGTTATCAGATGAAGAACGAATGTTTGGAAGTGATTTATGATGGGTGTGAATTTTGAGCAGGAAAAATTGGAATTGCAGCACCGAGTCATTCAGTACGCGAAAGATATAGAAGATGGGACGATTCTTGCCGGACAGAAGTTTAAATGGGCGGTGGGTCGTTTTTTTAATGATTTGAAAGATGAACGGTACTATATGGACTGGAATGAAGTCCTGAAGTTTAATAGGTGGGCGAGTATGTTTAAACACACCAAAGGGATGTTGGCCGGCGAATTTATTAAGTTGACCGACTTTCAATTATTCCTAGCCGCCAACATTTTTGGGTTCAAGCAATCGGGAACGTCCTTTAGAAAGTACAACGAGGCGTACATCCAAATCGGACGAAAGAACGCCAAGTCACAACTGATTGCCATTATGACTTCCTATGTGGCGTTTCTATCCAAGGAACAGGAAGAGATTTACATTTCGTCCTGGACCCGCGACCAGTCCAATCTGGTGTATAACGAAGCGTTATCACAAATCAGCAAGGTGGACATGCTGAAAGGGAAGTATTCAGACTCCTACAACATGATCCGCGTGAGAAAGAATGGGTCTATGATTAAACCCCTCTCCCGTGAAGCGAGAAAGACCGGAGACGGGACTAATCCCTCGTTCAGTGTCTTAGATGAATACAAAGACAACCAAACATCTGAACTACGCGACACACAAAAAACAGGGATGATTGCTCGACCGAACCCCATGCTAGTGGTCATCACCACTGCGGGTTTTGATTTAAACGTTCCGTGTTATTCGGACTACCAGTATTACTCACGGGTACTCAACCCGGATGATGATGCCGTCAACACTAAAATCTTCATTGCTATCTGCGAACTCGACAAAGGGGATGACGTAAAAGACGAAAGTAATTGGATTAAAGCCAATCCGATTGTAGCTACCTATGAAAAAGGTATGGAATCACTGCGAGGGGAATTAAAACTAGCCCTTGAACAACCTGAACGGATGCGGGCGTTTCTCACAAAGAACATGAACCTATGGGTGGACCAAGCGGAAGACGGGTACATGGAAATGAAGAAATGGAATGCACAAGAAATGGATGAGAAGGACGTGGACAGCTTCATGCAAGGCGCACACGTCTACCTTGGCATTGATGCGTCTATGACTACTGACTTGACCAGTGTGGGTTGGATTGCAGTTAAAGATGGTAAGTTTTTAGCTGGGCAAATGTCATTCGTTCCAGAAGATAAGTTCACCGAACGCATGAGCCGAGATAAAGTGCGGTACGACTTATTTGTAGAAGGCGGACACTTGATTAAAACGCCCGGCAGTGTGGTGGATTATGCGTATATGAAACAATTCGTTGTTGAGTTTGCAAAGAGACATAATGTTGTTCAAATTGGATATGACCGTTGGAATCTTACTCATTTCGCGCAAGACTTAATGAGCGAAGGGTATCCAATGGTAGAGATACCACAGTCTATCTCTCAACTCTCCGAACCAACGAAGAAGTTGCGTGAAAGTGTATACGATAAGAAATTATTCCACACAGGCGATGTGTTGTTGAAGTGGGCGGTAGGGAATGCAGTGTTAAAATCTGATCCGCAAGAAAACGTGATGATTGGAAAGAATATCTCCCGTGACCGAATTGACCCCATTGCAGCAGTGATAAACGCTTATGCACGAGCCATGTATGATGATTTAACAGTTGATTTAAACGATTACATCTTAGGTGACGACTTTAGTTTTTAAGGAGGTGATCCAATGGATAACGGAAAGGTAACAATCAAAACAGCTGAATACGAACGCCTGAAGCGTGATTCAAAACGCTTGAAGCAACTACTGACCGAACAACCTGTTAAACAGCACGTGGAGAAACGTGTGGTTAAGTCGGATGAGCAAGCGGTGAAACAAGTTAAGAAAAAAGAAGCAACCTCTAACGAATAGGCGGTGACATGATGATTTTCTACGGGCAAACATACCAACCAAAGTAGAAAGGAAGTGATCACATGCTGAAAAATGCTGTATCTTGACTGGCAAAGTGCCTGATGAATACTTAATTAAGTCATAAGCCTAACCTGGGGTTCTTTTTATACAAAAAAAAAGAACGCTACGGGCGCTCTTATTTTTCTAGTGCTTTATGAATGAGGATGGTAATCGTTTGGGTCAGGCTTGTTAAATGATTGTCCTCCTGAAACTGACGAACTTGTTCAATCAAATCTTTTGTCAGACGAATAGTGACTTGTTGTTTTTCCACGGGGTCTCACCTCTCTTTGTAATTAAAATAATACCATTGTCTTACATTAAATGTCAAGAGGGAAGGAGGGATTCCATGAAACTATTATTACCTGACATCATGTTCATTGTTGGTTTGTTATTCATTATTATCCCGATATTTGTGATAGACCTGCTGATTGGATCAATGATAGTCGGCATCGTATTGGTTAGTCTATCCATCTTAATCGGGAAGAAAGGAGGGGGATGATAACTAGTGATTATTGATAAATTAACGTCTGGTGGCGAACCGGTTAAAAAACCAGATGGGGAAGTGGTTCACACTGGGGGAAGTGGGTGGAATACCCTCATTGATTTATTCAAACTCCGGCCACATCAGATTACTGAATCGAACGCTTATCAGTTTGAAGATGTGTATGCCTGTATCAATGTTCTGTCAGACGATTTGGCGAAACTACCACTCAAACATTACCAGAGACAAGGGAAGAAACTCACTAGAATTAGTGACGACAACATTGCTCGTTTAATTTCTAAAGAGCCAAACGATCGGATGAATCCATTTGTGTTCAAGAAACTCATGATGACTGACGTGCTCACCGGTGGGAACTTTTACGCTTTGTTGGAATTTAATAACACTGGGGACATTAACCGCATTATGCCACTGGACGCGAGCAAAACTGCACCGGCTGTCACAACAACTGGTCAGTTTGTATACGTCACATACAGGGAGAACAAAGAGTTCATTCTGCACAGTCATGAAGTGATTCACATCAAAGGGTATTCCAACGATGGCTTGGTTGGTCGCTCACCTATTGAAGTGCTGCGTCATAGTGCCGAAAGTAACATGAGCGCAACGGACTACAACAAACAGATGATGCAAAACGGTGGCTTACCGAAAGGTGTATTGTCTATTGCGGGGTCGCTCAGCAAAGAGTCTAAGAAACGGGTAAAGGAAGAATGGGTCAACGTCAACGGATCAGATGCTATTGCTGTTTTAGATTCAGGTATGGAATATAACCAAATGTCCATGTCTCAAAAGGACATGGAGTTTATTGAATCACAGAAATACAACCAGCAGAAAATAGCAGCTATTTATAAAGTTCCACTGCATAAGTTAAACAACTTAGACCGTGCAACGTTTTCAAACATTGAACACCAATCACTTCAATATGTTAAGAACACCTTGCAACCGTGGATCGTGCAGATTGAAGAAGAATTGAACCGTAAACTGTTCACACTCAACAAACAAACCCGTGGTCATTATGTCAAATTCAACCTAGACAGCGAGTTACGCGGTGATGCTGAGTCCCGTGCTAAAGTACAGGAAATTAAACTACGGAATGGTTTCTTAACCGTAAATGAAGGGCGAGCACAGGATGAATACGGTCCGTTTGAAGACTTAGAGATTGCGGACAAACCGCTGATTACCTTGAACTATACACCACTTGAGCGACTGGTTGAATATCAGTATCAAGGGGTCACACACCTTCCTGTACCAAGCGAGAACCCGGATAACCCGGATAGTGACGCTGGCAACGGGAATGAAACCGATGAGGAAGGTGGTGAAACTGACGAATGACAGAAAAAGAACTCCGTCTCCTGAACGCTGATTTTGAAATACGTGAACGGGACGACGATCAAGATGAAATTGTAGGGTACGCCTTGAAATTTAACCGGTGGAGTGATGTGTTAGGTGGCATGTTTAAAGAAATCATTTCACGGGATGCACTGGCTGATACCGATATGTCGGATGTGGTCGCGCTGTTTAATCATGACGACAACCAAATACTCGGACGTAAAGGCAAGAACCTAACACTGGAAGTCGATGAAATCGGACTAAAGTTCAGGCTCAAACCAACGAATACATCCTATACAAAAGACTTGATTGAAAACTTACGCACCGGAATCATTGATAAATGTTCGTTTGCCATGAGCGACATTGAAAGTGATTGGAACGATGTAGGTGATGACCAGCCGCTGGAACGAACCATTACCTCTATCGGTAAATTATGGGATGTCTCTATTGTCACCACACCGGCTTATTCGGACACCGAAGCGGTGGTCGGCTCCCGAAGTAAAGAACAAGCCAAAACGTACATGGTACACCAAAAAACGAAACAACGATTACGCAAATTGCTGGACCAAACAGCGTTTGTAGAAAAGGAGAATGATGATGAATAAATTAGAACGTGAACTACGTGAGCAAATGACGGAAACCCGCTCGGCTCTCTCAACTGCTCTTGAAGCGGATGACGTTGAAAAAGCGGAAGCACTAGGGAAAGACCTAGAAACAATGGAACGTAAATTAAAGCTAGCCAGTGTTGCTGGTGAAGATAATCCAGAAATAAAGGAGAGAAAACAATCTGTGGATAAAGAGCAAGATAAAGAACTAACACGCGAGGAACTGGCTAAACGCTATAACAAAGTGTTCCTGAAAGCAGTACGTGGAAAACGTCTGTCAAGTGAAGACCAAGACATTTACAACAAAGTATATCGCGAGAAACTGTACCCAACTGACGACCAAGGTAATTCACCAGTTGAACCTTATTTCGCATCAGACGGCGAAGGTACAGGCGCGATCTTAGTGCCGGAAGATATTTCACGCCAAATTCAAGAGTACAAACGTAGACTAGAATTCGATTTAACTACCATTGTGTCAACGGAACAAGTTAATGCTAAATCAGGTACACGCCCGTTTGAGAAGTTAGCTGATGTTCGTCCATGGTATCCAGTTGAAGAATGGGATCGTATTCCAGACGTTGAAGCACCAGAATTCGAAATGAAATCTTATGCAATCAAAGACTACGCTGGTATCTTGCCGATTCCGCGCACAATGCTTCAAGACTCTGACCAAAACTTAATGACATACATCGCTAAATACATTGCACGTAAGACAGTTGTGACTCGTAACTTGGCTATCCTAGCATTACTTGACGCACAATACAGTGAGAAAGTATCAATTGCTGACGTGAGTGACGTGAAAGCAGTCTTAAACGTGACACTGGATCCTGCGTTTGCTTTTGACGCTAAGCTAATAACGAACCAAGACGGCTTCAACGTACTAGACAACTGGAAGAAAGAAGACGGTACGGATGTTCTAGAAAACGACGACACTGTTAGAAGTGGTAAGCTCCTAAAAGGACGTGAAATTGTTGTCCTACCAAACCGTACATTGCGTACGCCAGAAGGTGGCAATGCACCGTTATTCATCGGGAATCTGCAAGAAGCGGTCACATTCTTTGACCGTGGGGTATATGAAATTGAGACAACAACAGTCGGCGGTGACTCATTCAAACGTAACACAGCTGATACGCGCGTGATTGACCGATTCGATGTTCGTTCATTCGATCCAGAAGCAGTTGTTGCGGCAGAATTAGTAGCTGACGTTACACCCTAATGACCCTCTCTTAGAAGGGGAGGTAAACACACTGTCTACTCCCCTTGATTATTCATCAATGACAAAGGCTGAGATCCAGTCTCTGTTAGATGAACGAGGGGTTGAGTGGACAACATCTATGCTGAAAGACGAGTTGATTGAATTAGCTGAAGGGGGTGAGTAAGGATGCGTGTTACCACTGACTCACTCTTGATTGCTTTAAAATATGATGAGCTTGAACGGGACACAATTGATCTCTTCTTAAACGGGGCGATTGCATTTTTGAGAAATGCTGAGATGTATCATCCAGATAACGAACTCACCAATGTGGTCTTAACGCAAATGGTGGGGTTCTGGATGGAGCATCGAGAGTCCACGTATACAGAATACCGCACCGTAGGGGACTTCCCGTTGGGGATGCAAGCTCTGATTAACCAACTGAAATTTTTACCGGACGGTGAGGTCTATGGGTAACGCAAGCAACTATGACACACCGATTCAGTTTTATATTCCAGGAGCTCCTGAACCACCTAGCGCTGAGAACGGTTGGCAGATTACACCGGGAGAACCAGTCAAGCACAAACTCATATGGTGCAGGGTGGAATCTGTATTCAGAGAACAGCTTGAAGCCTACGTCAACGGGTTGACCATTAACCGTAACCGCGTTAGGTTATTCACTCGCTTACGTTCAGATGTCGATTCAACGATGCTGTTTGAGTACAAAGGACAACTATACGATGTGGGGTTATACGGCCCTTACAAAGGGGAGTTTCAAGTGTTCGGGGAGGTGAGTGAAGATGGCGGAAGCTAGTTTTGATATTGATATGGATCAGGTTCTTTCTCAGTTAGACGTATTGGATGATTCAGTCAACCGAAGCACCAACCGAATCTTACGTGAGTCTGCCGAACCACTGAAAGAAACGATTGAGCAAAACGTCAACCGGTCTGATGGTAGCACCCACCGACGTGGGGAAGGTCATGCGCAAGATGATGTCGTGATTGGTAGGGTATCAATGGAAGCCCGTGACCGAGATTACAAATTCGTTCAAGTTGGGTATGACCGAACCAACTGGCGCATGTGGTTTGTTGAGTTTGGGACGGTTTACCAGCGCCCTCAATCGAACATTCAGCGGTCGATTCCACAAGCTCAAGGTGCTGTACTAAATATACAAGTCGAAAAGTTAAGGGAGTTGATTGCGCGTGCCGGTAATTGACCGAACAGGTGACATATTAACAGCCTTGCTCACATCAGAGGACGTACTCAACTGGGTTGGACGGATTCAGCATGTTCCAAATATTTCGTCTGGGCGTACACCAAGCGCGGTAATGCCAGCCATTACCGTCTTTACCGTGTTTAACCGAGACAGCGAATATGCTGATGACGAACCGTTTGCCAGTGCGCTACGTTACCAAATCACACTGTTTTCAGACCGTGCGATTCCAAATACGATTGCAAGCGCTGTGGATGATGCCATCAAAGAGATTGGACTGACACGATATAATCTATTCCCACTCTTTGATAATGATACAAAAACAGAACAGATAGTCATATTATTTGAAGATGAACCTATATATTAAAAGGAGAGATAAACCTATGCCTAGAATTGGTGTAAGCGACTTACACGTCGCAGAGTTATTAACAGATGAAGAAGGTAACGTCAGTTACGACGCAGTAGTTAAACTGGCTAAGACAATTAACATTGGTCTGACTAAAACAGTCGCTGAAGCAGAACTGTACGCAGATGACTCGCTTGATGAGTACGCTGCTGAGATGACAGCTCAAGAAATCTCAATCAACACGAAAGACATTTCTAATGAACACGAAGCACTGTTGTTAGGAAAAGAGCTGGACGATAATGGCGGTGTGGTTGACGGTGGGGATGATCATGCCCCTTACTTTGCGGTCATGTTCCGCTCTCGTAAGTCTGATGGGTCATACCAGTACCGTGTGGTTTATAAGGTGAGATTCCGTCCATTCGATGAAACGTTCGATACAAAATCCGGATCAATCACATTCCAGACACCAACCATTACTGGACGTAGCTTGAAGCGTAACGCAGATGGGCGTTTCGGATATAAAGTCGATGAGTCAGATACGAATCGTGCGGCATTGGATGGATTCTTTAAATCACCATACGAACCAAAGTTCGCGTAACCGGCCCATGATAAACAACTAAAGAGCGGGCTTAGTGCCCGCTTTTTTATTTTGTAAAGGAGCGACAACATGGAGATTGAACTAACCCTAAACGGGAAAAAGAAAACATTCAAAAGTCAAAAAATAACCTTTAAAACATTCAAGTCCGGCACATCTATACTTAAACGGTTTACTGATGAGGACTTTCTGGAAAACGATTATGACCTAAACGATCTTGACGAAGCGGTGCAGTTGATCGTCGATTACTTCAATGGACAATTCACTGCTGATGAGTTCTGCGAAGGGTATATGCTGGAAGATGCGATTGATTTCATGAGCTTATTCCAAACAATCCTTGCCAACATTCAGATGAACAATGGGAAACGGGAGCTTCTGGAACAAGCGGGAAAAAAGATAGCCCCGACCAAGGAGTAGACCCTGAGAAAATGGTCAAAGGGTTGTACACAACACTGATGGAAAAATATCACTGGACGGAGAGTCAGATTGATTCAGAGGACTTCTTCTCAGTGTTGGACTTGGAAACGGGCGACTGGAAGAAAGAAGTAACACAAGCACAACAGGAACCCATCGTCTTTATTGACGATTTAGGATTCTAATGGAAGGCGGTGAAAGTATTTGGTAAGAGCAAATTTAGGTGAACTGTCAGCACGGGTGAGTCTGGACACGGTTGATTTTAGTCGGAACTTGGCTTCACTTAAACGGGAAATGAGAACCGCAAAAACCGATATGGACCTGGCAGCCAAAGGGGTTCATGGGTTTGGTGATGGGTTGTCCTCAACCGAGGCTCAGATGAAATTGGTTGAGCGTCAAGTCGGACTTAACCAACAAGCCATGCAACGGTATAGTCGGGAATACGACGAAGCGGCTAAGGCTGCACGTAATGGTGACGGTGAAATATCCAAAGCCATGCAGAACTCTCAACGAAAACATCAAGAAGCCCGTCTAGAAGTGGAGCGACTAACTGAACAATACCGAGAACTTTACAAAGTCAATGCACGTGAGAGTAGTACCTTCTATCAAGTGGCGGATACTATGGAAACAGTCGGTGGCAAGATGCAAACCGTGGGTAAAAACGTCGAGAGTTTTGGGCACAGTTGGACACGCACCGGGGCGGTTGTAGGGTTAGCCGCTGGCGGTGTGATTAAAACAGCAATGGACTTTGAGAAATCAATGGCAAACGTTGAGAAAACAACAGGTGCGTCTACTGAAGAGATGGAAAGTCTGGGACGTGAGATCAGAGATTTATCTCACAGTATTCCTGTTACGGCTGCTGAGTTAGGAAATATGGCTGCTCTCGGAGGTCAGTTAGGTATTCTTCCTGAACATTTAGGTGAGTTTACCGAGGTTGTGGCTGCTCTTGAAGTAGCAACTAACATAACTGGTGAAGAAGCCGGTAAGATGATGGCGCAGTTTGCGAATATCACCAACATGCCACACGACCAGTTTGATAATTTAGCGTCAAGTATCGTAAAGATCGGAAATAATACGGCCACAACTGAAAAAGATGTTGCTGAAATGGCTATGCACTTAGCCGGTGCGGGTGAAGCAGCGGGGTTAACTGAAGCTGAAATTATCGGTCTGGCCGGTGGATTGAGCAGTTTGGGTATTGCTGCTGAACGCGGGGGATCATCATTCTCCCGTATTATGATTGACATGGCCACATCCAGTGCGACTGGTGTAGAAGCCGCACGTGAACTGGAACAAGCAACTGGGTTGACCATGCGAGAAATTGAATTGATGAGTTCAAATGCCGGTGGCGACTTCAAAGAATTAGCTGATAGTTTAGGAATGACCCGTCAAGAGATTATGAAAGTCGTGAACAGTGCAAACGATTTGGAAGGGTTTGCTAAGATTGCCGGGATGAGTGCAGAAGAATTTGCACGTGCGTTCCAGGAAGATGCTGTAGGAGCCATTGGTCACTTTATTGATGGATTGGCTCAAGGAGAAGCAGCAGGAGAATCGGCGATTCATATTCTGGACGAATTGGGTATATCAGAAATTAGACTCCGAGATACCTTGCTACGTGCTGGTAATGCTCGTGGTGTCTTTAACGAGACTGTCCAGATGTCAAACGAAGCGTTTGCTGAGAACACTGAACTTTTACGTGAAGCAGAGATTTATTATGGAACAACGGATAGTCAATTAAAAATCTTCCGTAATCGACTACAAGATGTAGCTATTGAAGCGGGAACAGCTTTACTTCCTGCGTTGATTGGTCTAACAGAAAGTGCAGACCCATTAATAGAGAGAATCAGTAGTCTGTCTGATTGGTTCGTTGCTCTGGACGATAACACGAAAGAATTTATTGTGCAACTAGGTGCACTCCTTGTGTTTGGTGGGCCTGTCGTAACGATGCTTGGGAAGTTTATCGGTGGATTTGGAACCCTCACAAGCGCTCTAGGTAAAGGGGGCAAAGCCTTATTCGATTGGTCCCTAGAAGGACAAGTCGCTGGTAAATCAATGGAAACCATGGCCGGTATGGCTAGTAAAGCCGCTGGTGCAAAAGGAATAGGGGCCTTAACTGCTTCTCTAAGTGGGTTTAGTGCGATTGCTCTCCCAATAGTCGGAGCAGGTGGTGTGTTAGCACTTGGTTACGGCGCATGGAAACTATGGGGCGAAGAAGCCTACGAGTCAGCCCAACGAACAAAACAATGGGGAACCGATGTCGGTGAGGAAGCGGATAAGGCGCTGAATAAATTTCAAGAGATGAGTGAAGGAGCCTCTCAGGCCACACGGGAAATGTCCCAAAACGTCGAAGAAGGTGCAACGAAAGCTATTGAATCATACAGTGCGATGGCAACAGAAATAGCGACTAGTGCACAAGAGACTATTGCTGAACAAGAAGCTGAATTAGCCACCTTGCCTGACAGAGTAAGAGAAATAATGCAAGGGTTGTCACAGGAGAGAATTGCTGAACAAGAAGCTATCATCAGAGAAACAGAAACGATTAACAATGAGATTAATACCATCTATGAACGAGCGTTAGAAAACAACAGAGAGCTAACCAATTCTGAATTAGAGATGATAGAGGATCATCACAGACGCTTGAACGAATTACGATCAGAAACGCTTGACTTATCTGTGGAAGATCAAAGACAAGTTCAGTCCGTATTGCTAGATGATTTAAAGACATTCTCTAGAGAAGAATTACTAGCCCGACGAGAACACTTGAACCAGCAAACTAAAGAACTCGGCGAAATGTATGATGAACAGCTTGAAATCATTAGAGAAGCTGTAATCAAAGGTGAAATCACTCAAGAGCAAGCGAACACTAAAGAGGCAGCGTTGTTGGAAGAGCGAGAACGTACCAATATGGAATTTGCCAAAGAGTACGTGAAAGTGTGGAACGAGTTAGGCGCACCGATTGAACAGCAAAACGAAATTTTAGCAGAATACGGACTCACTCATGCCGACGTGATGCAAGCCATAGCTATGGATAGTGCAGAAGCTAGGGAACAATTTGGCCTGCTAGCAGAAACAACAGGTGAATTAAGCGAAGAAGCTAGGGAAGCAAACATTGCTTGGAACAATTTAATACTGGATGACGAAACAGGAGAAGTCCACACAAACTTAAAAGAGTTTATCCAGGAAACAAGTGAAGCGGATGATGGTTGGGAACAACTGGAATTCATTCTCAAACATGCCGAACTATCCACCAATGCGCAAGATACCATCAGGGAAGCGTTGGAAGAAAATGGGAAATGGAATGAATTAGATTGGTATCACCATGAAGCGAATCTATTCACGAACGCACAACAAATAGCGATGGAGTATCTAAAAGCGAATGGCGATTGGGACGATTTAGAGTTTGCGCAAAAGACCGCCTTCTTAGACACCAACACACCAGAGCAACTTCAACAGATTTTGCAAGACTACGGTCTATGGGAGCGATTGGACCCATCGGTTAAAGAAATGATTGTTACATCGAACGCACCGCAGAAATCACGGGAAGGTCATGCGGCTATTGATGATTGGAACAGTTTGAGACCCCTACCAACGCACTTAAATGCGACGACAAATGTTCCTGCCGTCGTTCGTAATGCACAACGTGCGATTGACAGTCTAAGAGGGAAAACTGTTCGTGTTGAAACGGTTCACTCAACAGTGGGCGTACCATCAGGCCCATACGCCACACGTAACGCTGCTGGGTTAAACTTCCACCCTGGTGGACACGCAATACTCGGTGACGGTGGGCAACATGAACCGTACTTGACACCTGATGGCACGTTTGGCATATCGCCTAAACAAGACACGTTGTACGACATGCCGAGAGGAACCAAAGTGTGGCGTAGCATTGATAACTTACTCAAAGAAATACCACAGTACGCTAGAGGTACACTCAATCAGCCCATTAAAGTTGGAGATCAAGTATTCAATCAAATCTCGGATGCCTTGAGACCATTCCATGCACCGGTTTCGTTAGCGAGTGGTAGTCAAACAGTACAAAACAACAACACATATAATATCCACTTAAATATACAGGGGGAGTTACCACAACCGACCATTCGTAAAATGGCCGAACAAATTGAACGAGAAATCAAAAACGCAAACGATCGTAGAAAAGCTAGCAGAGGGGAAAGGGTGAGTTTTGGATGAAACGAGGAAGTTTTGTAATTAATAGTACGCACAGTGATGACCTAAGAAGTTTTATACAGTTTCGTCCAGACATCGCTACTCCTAGACGAAAGGTGCAACGGAAATCAGTGTCGGGGGTCAGTGAAGATTATCTATTCGATGAAGAGGCTTATGAAAACACACCGATTAACTTAGAGTTGTTCGGAAAATTGAATAACGCTGATGGCATCAACGATTTAAAAGACTTAATTACCCACACATTTATAGGCGGACGCTATATCGACTTTACGCCTTACTGGGACAATGGGATGGTTTATCAGGTCGAAGTGGTTGACCCGCCTGTGTTTAGTCAAACAGGCACACATCCAACTGTGTTCACGTATACAGTCGGGTTGAACGCAAAGCCGTATAAAGAACAAATAAATATAATGACAAGAGGCTCAACAAAAGAAATAACGGTACACAACCCTACTTTTTATGAATCAAAACCGGTTATCACATTATACGGAACAGGTAATATGAACTTAGTTGTGAACGGCATAACTTATCCATTCCGAAATGTTGATACAGATATTATTGTAGATAGTCGTATTGAAAGTGCATATCGTTTGTTAAATGGTGTGCCAGATAGTCGAAACCATCGTATGTACACAATGGATTTCCCTGTGTTTAAACCAGGAGAAAACAAAGTATCTGTTACAGGAAATGCAACACGATTCAAAATAGAAAGTAGGTGGCGGAAATTAGTAAGCTAACACCTATTTTATATAAAAAAAATGAAACTGATTTTAATCACAATGGATTAGGTAAGCTAACTGGTCTGTTAGTGAATGAAGTAGAAGAAGTATTAAATGGTCAGTTCGAGGCTTTCTTTGAATATCCAGTTAATGGACGATTGGCAGATAAGATTGACAACAAAATGTTAATCAAAGCGAAACCCAATCGCAAAGATGACCCTCATGTGTTTAGGGTTTATGATTATGTGTTAGACACTGTTACACAAACGTATCAGATATACGCAAGAAGTAAGAACATTGATGATTTAAGTGGCAATATGGTTTTGGATGTCAATATTAGAAATCAAACACCTACACAGGCGTGGAGATCAGCTTCTAGCAATGCTTTAGAACCAGTAGGTGTAACATTTTATTCAGACATCACTACACAATCATCTGTGCATTGGGAACGAAGAAACTTGCTTAGTGTTGTAGCTGGCGAAGAGCAGTCCATGATTCAATACTGGGGCGGTGAAATTAAACACGGTAACGGTTGGTTGTGGTTATATCGTAGACGAGGACAAGACAATGTTACAACCGTTAGGTATGGTAAAAACCTAGCTGGCTTAACCGCAGTGTATTCTACCAAAGGTTTAGTTACAGCCGTTGTTCCGTATTATACGAAGCGTGGTAGAAACGGTGCAGATGGTGTAAGTATTTACGGAAACATTGTCCAGTCACAATATGTAAACAATTACCCACACGTTTATTATGAAACGATAGAATACAACGATGATGACTTGGGATTGGACAGAAAAAACGAACCAGAAGATGGTTGGTCGGATAATACGATTTTAAATGCTTTGAATAACGTTGCCAAGCGACACTTTATAGAACATACAGGCATCGACTTACCATCTATTAACATGGAAATTGACTTAGAGGACATTTCTCAAACAAAGGAATATAAACACTTTAAAGACTTTGAACAAATTGAAATAGGCGACACTATAACCGTTTACTCGAAAAAATTCGATTTAAACGTTACTGCTAAAGTTAGACGAGTGGTTTATAACGGACTGACAGATAAGAACGAAATTGTGGAAGTCGGTACAATTTCACGAAGTATTTATGATGATTATAGAGATTTAGTTAATAATAGAGTCGTAAAATCAGCGAATAGGCTGCAAGAAGGCATCGACCATGCGTTAATTAGTGCAAATGGTAAAAATAAGAACTTTTACGGAACGGTCGATCCAAATGAAGTTGGTTTGAACGGACAAGATGGCGATAACTATTTCAGAACCAACGGCCAAGTAAAAGAGTTGTGGATATTCAGAGATGGTATGTGGTTTTTAGAAGTCGGCGATATGACTGGCGAACAAAACAGACGAGCCATCGAACAAGCCCTATCAGACGCCGAACAAGACCGAATCAACACCGAAGTGGCCATCGCACAAGC
>JACCEE012204375.1_pt1 | contig 15527 bp, 10 predicted proteins | sample 7449931 | NCBI WGS metagenome assembly JACCEE01 (sample SAMN15323457, study PRJNA562643) | freshwater metagenome | isolation source: river surface water | place: USA:Blue River Watershed | collected 2017-08-19 | reverse complement strand
GGTATCACCAACTTTAAGGGGGACATGTACCGGTAGGTTTTTGAGGGAGGCATAACGAAAGCTTTTACCTTCCCAGACCATAGAGCCAAGTTGGTCGGTTTTTTTATGTTTTACGCTTAAGACGGCCGCTTCATGAAGGAGAGACATAACAAGACTAAAGTTTTCTGAAACGGCAACAACAATACCTACGGCACCTTGAGGGCCGATGACACCCATGTCTTTTGATAATCCTTGGGCACTCCCTTTATCGAGCATAATTAAGTTATTTCGGCGATTAACCGAATTGCTTATTACGGTTGCGTTCGAATAGGTGTATCGTTGAGAGTAGATGGTGTCTCTGATGGTGGTAGAGGTTGTATCATGATAGATACGTGATATCTTCACCTGTTTAAGCAGATCCGCATTTTGTTTAGCTAGAGCTTCGTTTACTTCAGTAAGGTGGATATAATTCAGAATGCGTGACCATTTCGCAGTTATGGCTCCAGAAACTTCTCTAGAATACGAAAAGACGACTGATCTCGCATATTGGTCATAGTTTACCACCATTGAGAAACAGAAGGATTCAAGTATAACAAAAAGTAGAAAGAAGTGATTTCTGAGGAGAAATAGAAAGAAGTTGCGCATGGATCAACGGGAGAGAATAAAACCCCATGAAGGATAACTTTTCTATCATGGGGTTGTAGTTTATTTTGATTATTTAATCAGGAAGGTAAACTTGTCGAAGTTTTTGAGAGCAATACCGGTACCTCTTGCAACAGCTCGTAGAGGATCTTCTGCAACATGTACTGGGAGTTTAGTTTTGTTGTGTAATCTTTTATCCAGACCTCTGAGTAAGCCACCGCCACCAGCCAGATAGATACCCGTGCGATAGATATCAGCAGAAAGCTCAGGAGGGGTCATCTCTAAAGCATGTAAGACGGCTGTTTCAATCTTTGAGATGGATTTATCAAGGCAGTGTGCAATCTCAGCATAGTTCACCAAGATCTCTTTTGGGATACCGGTTAACATATCACGGCCATGAACAGGATAGTCAGGAGGAGGATTTTCTAAATCTGTAACGGCAGCACCAACTTCGATTTTTATTCTCTCGGCTGTACGTTCACCAATGTTGATGTTGTGCTGTTTTTTCATGTACTCTTCGATATCGCTGTTAAAGTCATCTCCGGCGATACGAATTGATTCATTGGTTACGATACCTCCAAGGGCAATGACAGCGATTTCTGAGGTTCCTCCACCAATATCGATAATCATATTTCCGGTAGGTTCCATAACATCAATACCGATACCAATAGCGGCAGCCATTGGTTCATGAATGAGTCGAACTTCTTTAGCTCCTGCTTGCTCGGCAGAGTCTTTAACGGCGCGTTCCTCTACTTCGGTAATACCGCTGGGGATACAGATAACCATCTTAAGTGACTGAGGTATCATGGTTTTCCTACCAGGTATCATCTTGATCATCTCGCGCATCATGTACTCGGCTGCTTGAAAATCTGCGATTACACCATCGCGTAAAGGTCTTATGGTCTTAATATTCTCGTGGGTCTTCCCATGCATCATTTGAGCACGCTTCCCAACGGCAATAATCTTTCCTGTACGACGCTCAATGGCTACAATTGAGGGTTCATCAACAACCACCCGGTCATTGTTTATAATGATGGTATTGGCTGTGCCAAGATCCATCGCAATCTCTTTGCTTAAAAATGAGAATAATCCCATGATATATTTTCGCTGTTTCTAATGCTCTTGAAAGCAGTATATATTCAATATCTTCAATTAATGTCTAAAGTGCCTTGTTCCTGTAAAGACCATGCTAACACCTTTTCTATTGCACATCTCTATTGAATCCACGTCTCTGACTGAACCTCCGGGCTGTATGAATGAACTAATTCCAGCTTCTGAGGCAATCTCAACTGAGTCTCCAAACGGGAAGAACGCATCAGATGCCAGTACTGCACCCTTAAGATCAAAACCGAATCGCTCGGCTTTCTCTATGGCTTGCTTTACGGCATCAACGCGCGAAGTCTGTCCTACTCCACTGCCAATCATCTGTTCATTTTTAACCAAAACGATGGCATTGCTTCGGGCATGCTTCACTAATCTATTTGCAAATAGCAAGTCTTTTATCTCACCTTCCGTTGGCTCTTTCTCGGTAACGCATTTTAAGCTGTCTTTAGACTCTTTCTTATCGTTCTTTGTTTGAGAAAGCACGCCATTTAAAAGGCTGCGATACTGCCATTTGCCAAAATCAAACGATTTTAGCTGCAAAATTATTCTATTTTTCTTCGATTTTAGTAGCTCCAGACCATTTTTTTCATATCCGGGAGCCACTATTACCTCAAAAAAGATCTGATTTATATGTTCTGCAGTCGCTTCATCTATAGGCTGATTACTTATGATCACCCCCCCATATGCCGAGACCGGATCTCCGGCCAAGGCCGCATCCCAAGCTTCTACAAGGCGATCTCGGGTTGCAACTCCGCAGGCATTATTATGCTTAATGATAGCGATGGAGGTTTTATCTAGGTCATTGATCAAAGATAGGGCGGCATCAATATCTAACAGGTTATTGTAGGATAGCTCTTTGCCATGAAGCTGTTCGGCAAGATCGTTTAAATTACCGAAAAAGACCCCTGATTGATGTGGGTTCTCTCCGTATCGAAGTGGGGTTCCGTTTGAACCCTTTACTCTGAGCTCATTTAACCCTTCCTGTCTATTAAACCAGTTAAAGATATCGGTATCATAACCCGAACTTACGGCAAATGCCCGAGCAGCTTGTCTCCTTCTCTGTTCAAGGGTCGAGATGCCATTTTGTTCAGAGAGTATATCTTCAAGAGTGGAGTAATCATCGACAGAGGGAATAATCAAGACATCCGCAAAGTTCTTGGCCGCACCTCTGATAAGAGAGATACCCCCAATGTCAATTTTCTCTATGATCTCTTCTTCATTAGTAGTTGCCTCAACGGTTTTAGCAAAAGGATAAAGATCAACAATGACAAGGTCGATCTCTCGAATCTTATATTGTAATAGTTGCTCTAAATGATTTGAATCTTCTCTTCTAGCCAAGATCCCTCCAAAAACGGCGGGATGCAACGTTTTTACTCTCCCATCTAAAATGGATGGATAACCAGTCAGAGACTCAACCGTGATTGCAGGTATGCCAAGAGAAAGGATAAATTGATGTGTACCTCCGGTGCTTATTAGTTGAACTCCGTTAGCGTGGAGCAATTTAAGTATAGGCTCCAGTCCGGTTTTATCATAAACTGAGACTAGAGCAGAGCGAATTTTTCTATTGTGTTCCATGAATCAGGTTTTGCTTATCAATACTGCTGGCATTCAGAGGTGCAAAGGTATTGAATTTCTAAACCAATTCATAATCAAGGCTGATTTAACTACTCAATTATTAAATCTTAGAAGGCCTACGTAGTTAGGCCCCTTAAGTCTAAGTGAATGATTGTAACCTAAGCATGAATCAATCGTCGAATAGGCGGAAGCACTTTACTTAAGTGTCTGTTTTTGCTTTTACGGGGTTCGGTGAACCTATGTTAAGCTATTTTGATGTACGTTTGTAATTATCATTTAAACCTGAACCAGATGATTCTGTTTTTTCGACTTCTTCGTGAAAGTTTAATATTTGCTACCCACGAGCTAAGGGTTAATAAAGTCAGGACGGTACTTTCGTTGCTTGGGATTACAATCGGCATCTTCTCTGTGATCTCGGTACTTACCATTTTTGATTCATTGGAGATGAAGATAAAAAGCTCGATTCAATCATTGGGCGATGATGTTCTCTATATTCAGAAATGGCCGTGGGAGTTCAGTGACAATTATCCGTGGTGGAAGTATATTAATCGACCAGAGTCTACAGAGAAGGAGATGCGTGAGCTTATGGCAAGGTGTCAGACTATCGGAGCTGCAGCTTATCTAACTTCCTCTTATACTACCTTGAAAACTGCCACCAACTCGACCGATGGAATTGGTGTGCTGTGCGTTTCTCACGAGTATGACAAGCTTCGCTCGTTTGAGTTTGAAGAGGGTCGTTACTTTAGTGTTACCGAAGGTCATAGTGCTCGTCCTGTGATTATTCTCGGACAGGAGGTTTATAATAACCTGTTTCCTAATGGGAATGCGATAGGGAAGAAGGTGATGGCATTTGGTCGTCCGATGGAAGTGATTGGGGTTCTGAAAAAGGAGGGCAATGGAATAGGGGAGAGCTTAGATCAACAGGCGATCGTTCCTCTGTCATATGGTAGAGCTGTAATGAACATTGATAATGATGGAGCCATAGTAGTAGCCGGTAAGCCTGGGATTACCAAGGCAGAGTTAAAAGATGAAGTAACGGGTGCGATGCGCGCAATTCGGCGGTTAAGTCCGGGTGCTGAAGATAACTTTGCTTTAAATGAGATCTCACTTATCTCCAATGCTTTTGATGGGTTTTTTAAGATTTTGGCTTATATAGGATGGGTGATAGGTGGTTTCTCTCTTTTGGTTGGAGGTTTTGGTATTGCAAATATTATGTTTGTTTCAGTAAAGGAGAGAACCAGCATCATAGATATACAGAAGTCATTAGGGGCGAAGAATTACTTTATTTTGATTCAATTTTTAACAGAGGCGATTGTGCTTGCTCTTCTTGGAGGGTTAGCCGGGCTTACCATTATTGAACTTTTAGCGTTGATTATATCAGCATTGACAGAGTTTGACATGATTTTAACTTTCGGAAACATTGCTCTTGGGTTGTCGGTATCGATGGTTATTGGATTGCTATCAGGATTGATTCCTGCATGGAATGCATCAAGATTAGATCCGGTAGAAGCCATGAGATCGACATTCTAATCATTCTGATGATTAGATAGTGGAACAGAAAAAAAAAGGCTCTCGATGGAGAGCCTTTTTTTATTTAGGAATGAAAGATTAGTGTTGACGAATCATGTTGGGGTTTTTAACAGAATTCTCAGTGCTTTCAGGCTTAAGGGTGATCTGAATGAGGTTGTCACCATTATAGAGTCTTTCGGCTGTCTTTTTGATAAGAGCAGGAGTAACGGTCTTAATGTTATCGGTATATTTTGTGAAATCTTCTACCGTTGTTTTACCTGAGTAGATGCTGACAAGAGTTCCCATCCAGAAGTCATTTTCCTTGATACTTTCGGTGTACGTCTTGATTTTGTTTTCGCGGAAGTTGTTCACCTGTTTTTCATCGGGACCGTTTTTGCGCATGTTGTCGAGTTCACGGATTACGATACCGGTAAGTTTAGCGGCGTTATCGGGGTCACAGTCAAAGCGTACATTGAGTGTGTATTGACCAATAGGAGCTTTTTTCTGTTGAGTATAAACACCAGCACCATAGGTACCACCCTCTTCTTCACGGATGGTTTCGATGTATCTAACACTTAAGATATCATTGATGGCATCCAGACAAAGGCGATCCATGGTAGCATAGTCATAGAGCCCTGAAGCGGCAACATAAACAGTGGCTTTAGGATCGGTCATTGGGCGGATAACATCCTTTGTTATATGGCCTTTTGGTGTTCTGATCTTTAAATCTTTTCCCTCTTCAAGACGGCCAGATTTTGGGAGAGAACCAAGGTATTTGTTGACAAACTGACGAAGTTGGAGTTTATCGAATGAGCCGACAAAAACGAAGGTGAAGTCATCAGGGTTACCAAATCTTTCTTTTACGATCTGGCTAATATCATTGAGGTTCGCTTCAGCCAGGCGTTCAACCGACATAGGTTTACGGTAAGGGCTGTAATCTCCCAGAGTAACTTGTAGGGTATCGCGAAGAGCTTGAGCAGGGTTTGCCGATGCGTTTTGAAGCATTCCTCTTGTACGATTGATTACAGAGTTAAATGACTTCTCATCAACACGAGGAGCGGTGAAAGAAAGATGAACCAATTGCATTAAGGTCTCGAGATCTTTCTTTGAGGAAGAACCTTGTAATCCTTCAGAGAGCTCATCAATAAACGGACTTAGGCTGATCACTTTACCGGCAAGAGCTTTAGTAAGCTCAGTGCTGTTGAATTCACCTAAACCACTTTCATTGGCAACATCGGCTGCCATGTTAGCAGAGACAAATTTTTCAGGGCCATATTGTGAATAACCACCTTTACTAAAGGCATACATTTGGATCTCGTCGTCTTTGAAGGAGGTCGGTTTAATGATAACCTTTATGCCATTGCTTAGTGTCCATTCAGTGGTGCCTAATTCAGCGTTATTCTTCTCGGATACTATTTTACCGGCAGTGAGTTTGTTTGTAATGAGAGGTTGATTTTTAACCTTGTCAATGTAAGCGTCTACTTTAGTATTGTTAGCTTTCTCAAGAACGGCTAAAACTTCCGCTTCGGTTGGAGGGGTAAAGCCCTCTTTTTGTCCAAGGTTGAGAACGATTACACGGTTGTCATTACGAAGATATTTAGAAGGGAGTTGATTCATCTCTTGAAGGCTAATACCTGGAACAACCTGTTTTGTGATGTTGAAGTAGGATTCAATGCTTGTAACAGGATCCTGCTGCAGGAAGTTTGAGAAATATTCCCATACATACTCATCACTATTCCTTTTGTTTCTCTCATTGTATTGGTTCTCAACTTTAGTGATCATAGCATCTTTAGCGCGTTGAAGTTCACCTTCGGTAAAGCCATGTTGAAGAACACGTTGGTTTTCGATGAGTAAGTTCTCAAGAGCAGCCATCAAGGTCTCATTTTTTGAGACGGCGAATCCCATATAGGCGTCTTTTGACTTAACTAGATTGGTATACATTGAGACAGCATAGATAAAGGGAGGGTTTTCAGATTGAAGAAGCTCGGTAAAACGAGCATTCATCATAGAGTTGTATAGCTCTTCCTTCATTTGCTCACGAACATACCCGATATTGTTCTCAGGAGTCACCGGATCATGTTTATAAACTACCTGAATCATGTTATAAGGAGACTCTTTGTCACTGTTAATGCTAACCAATGTCTCGGGGTGATCAGGTACAGGGAATACTGTCCGTTCTCTTTTATCTTTTCTGGCAGGAACTTTTCCAAAAAGCTCTTTAACTTTCTTTTCAATAACTTGAGGATCGAAATCTCCAACACAGATGATGGCTTGTAGGTCTGGACGGTACCAGTCTTTATAGAAATCCTTTACTGTTTGGTATTTGAAGTTATCAATGATGTTGATATCTCCGATGACATCGTGAATAGCGTATTTAGAATTACGGAAAAGCAGTTTATTAGCCTCTTTGTTCATTCTTTCCATAGCACTACGGCCAGTGCGCCACTCTTCATGAATTACACCTCTTTCATTATCAATCTCAACGTCTTCAAATGAAATCTCACTAGCCCAATCATAAAGAATCAGTAAGGAGGTATCAATGTTTTCAGCCTTATCAATAGGCACCTTTTGAAGCATATATGCAGTTACATCATGACTTGTAAAGGCATTGATTTCAGGACCGAACTTCATTCCAATAGATTGCAGATAGTTAATAATCTGATGTTTTTTGAAATGTTTCGTTCCATTGAAAGCCATGTGCTCAGTAAAGTGAGCTAAGCCGTTTTGGTCTGCATTTTCAAGGATGGCACCTGCATCTACCACCAGGTAGAATTCGGCTCTTTTCTCGGGCTGGGCATTCTTACGAATGTAATAGGTTAATCCATTCTCTAGTTTACCTATTTTCAGGTCAGGGTCACTGGGAAGGGGTGCTTTCAAGTCCTGAGCATTTAAACTCAAAGAAAATATGAAGAGCAACGCAAATTTCACTAGACGTTTCATTGAATATAGTTTAATGATGATTAATTAAAGAGTTGCGGTATAGAACAGACAAAATTAGCAAAAAGCCTATCTTTGTGGTCAAGTCAGCTGACTATTTTACTAGCAAAAGTATACTTTCTTATGCAACTTCCTGTTCCGGATACGATACGCCCTGGTACCTTCCCGGCTTATATTGAGAAAATTGATATTGCAGTATTGTATCAGTTAAATTGTCAACGTGCTACTTATCTGGACAGTGTAATGGAGTTTATTACAGATCTGGCTCCTACTTTAACTTTTGCCATTCCTTCGCTAATTCTTCTTTTTTTTCTCATTCGAAAAGAAAAAAAGAGGTGGATAGAGGGTGTTTTACTTTTACTAACTGTTTCTATACCGGCTCTTTTAACAACGGTTATAAAGTGGTATTTTGATCGCCCCAGGCCCTTTTCTGTTTATGAGATTTTTGAGAAACTCTCTGTTGCTGGCAGTCCCTCTTTTCCGTCAGGTCATACTACAGATGCGATGGCTCTTGCTATTGCGTTGAGTTTATGGAGACCCAAGTGGTATGTTATTATCCCCTCCTTTTTATGGGCATTTCTCACCGCTTGGTCAAGAATGCATTTAGGGGTACATTACCCCTCTGACGTGTTGGGTGGAGCTTTCATTGGTTTATTCTTTGGATCATTGACCTGGTGGCTGGCCAAACGATCATTTAATGTAACATTATCATAGATTTTTCTTCGTCTTTGCGAAGTGTTTATAGCTTTACAAAGGTGCAATCAATAAAGATTATTTGCCCATGAGATTAATACAGAATAAGTGGTTATTGTCGATAAGTACTGCTTTTCTTCTTATCGTTGCCTGGCCTCGCGGAGGTTTTGCTCCTTTATTGTTAGTTGCTTTTATTCCTTTCTTCTTTTTAGATGAACAATTATTAAAATCTGAAAAGAAGAGACCCTCATGGAGGGCTTTTCGATGGGGTTACTTTACTTTCTTCTTATGGAATATTATCACCACTTGGTGGATTTGGAACTCTACTCCATTTGGAGCCATCATGGCTATTCTATTAAATACGCTGTTTCAATCGTTTGTTTATATGGCCTATTTTGCCACGAGAAGAGCCTTGAAAATGCGTTCTTATGGGTTACTTCTTTTTCCGCTTTTCTGGATTGCTTTTGAGTGGTGGCACATGAATTGGGATCTTTCCTGGCCTTGGCTTAACCTTGGGAATGGTTTTGGAGCTTATCCTAAAATGATTCAATGGTATGAGTTTACTGGCATACTCGGAGGTTCTTTGTGGGTTTTATTAGTTAATATTCTTGCTTTCTTCATCATTAAGGGCGTCTATTCTGAGGTATTTAATGTTAAGGATAGAATTCTACATATTGTTTCGTTCGTTTTAGTGCTCATCATCCCTTTAACGCTCTCTTATGTTATCTTTAGTAATTATCAAGAGAAGGGAAGCCCTATAGAGGTTGTTGTGGTACAACCTAATCATGATCCATGGACTGAGCAGTATGGGATGCCGCAGTCGGAGATCTTAAAGCATGTGTTAGATCTGGGGGCAAGTAAAGCCGATACAGCCACCCGTTATATTGTTTATCCTGAATCCACTCTTTACGATGATATATGGGTAGATCGGATAGATTCTACACCGGCAATCTTAACCATCAAAAACTTTTTAAAAGCCTATCCTCAGACGAGCGTTGTTATTGGTTCCTCTACCTATGAGTATTATGGAAAGGAAAAAAAGACCGAGACAGCCAGGACTTTTACTGATCGAAAAGAGTATTATGATGCCTACAATACGGCTATTTGTATCGATACTATTCACCCGTGTAGCTATTACCATAAATCAAAATTAGTTCCAGGTCCTGAGAAGCTTCCTTTCCCATCTTTGCTCCGTCCGTTACAGGATGTAGCGTTTAATCTTGGGGGAACCGTTGGTTCGCTAGGGCTTATGAAGGAGCGCAAGGCATTGGGTGCTCCATTTCAAAAGGTAAAAACGGGAGTGGCTATTTGTTATGAATCGATTTATGGGGAGTTTGTGGCCGGCTATATAAAGAATGGGGCTGGGTTGCTTTTTGTAATCACTAATGATGGTTGGTGGGGAAACACTGCAGGCCATCGACAGCATTTGGTCTTCTCGTCACTTAGGGCTATTGAAACCCGGCGCGATGTTGCACGATCTGCAAATACAGGTATTTCGGCTTTCATAAATCAGAAAGGAGAAATAATAGAAGAGACCCCTTATTGGCAAGAGGCGGTTATTAAAAAGACCCTGCATGCTAACAACGAAGTCACCTTCTACGTTCAATATGGGGATTACCTGGGAAGAATAGCCGCTTATGCTTCGGTGTTATTGTTCTTAGGCGGTAGGGTGCAGCGAGTAATCAAAAAGAAAGATCTAAGAGATTTAAATAGTTAACATTTTAGCTTTATCGAGCGTTTTTATAACAACTGAGGGGGTCTTAAAAAGGTATTTGTGAGGCCTAACAGTGCATTGGTAAGTGTGGAATATTTGGCAAGACCAATATCCATTGTTACATTTGCCTCAAAGAATATAGAAGATGGGGTTACGATTAAAGATTCTCTCTGGTTTTTCCATCCTGGCTGCGATGCTTTTTGTAGCAGGGCTTATCATGATTTTTCAATTGAAGAAGATAGGGAACTCGATAGAGACCCTATTTACTGATTACTATACTAGTATTGAAGCGGCAAATCTGATGGGTGAGGCACTTGACCAACATGCTACAGGGGTTTTGTTTGTGATTAATAAGGATACGCTTAAAGGATTGGCCATGATGAAACAATCAGATAGTTTGTTTCATAAATCCTATAACCTTGCTTTAAATCATGTGACGGTAAAAGGGGAGGATACTTTGTTGATGGCGATTAATCGTGACTATAAGCTATACTTAAATCAGATTAGACAACAAGCAGGAAAGAATACAGAGGTTACGTTGGATCAGTATGTAAATTTTGCACATAATACGATAGGAGAGCTTCGTGGCAAGATAAAGGAGCTTGCTTATATGAATCAGAATGCGATGCTTAATACGGGAAAGATATTGCAGATGCAGACCCATCAAACCATCATGCCCGGTATTATTGCTTTAATTGGCAGTGTAGTCTTTGTCCTGTTATTCAATTATCTTGTAAATCATTTCATTGCCTCTCCAATTGTAAAAATCACTAGAGCAGTGGAAGATTACAGTAGGAGTAAAAAGCCCTACCGTATAACCATCGATACAAAGGATGAGTTGTCGAGGTTATCGAATGCCATTTCAAAATTATTACAAAGCCTTCCATCTCGTTAATATGCGCCTAAGTATCATCTTTCGTTTTTTTGGCATTGTATTGCTTTTCAATGCCTTGTTTATGTTAATTTCATTAGGGGTCTCCATTTGGTATGACGTCGATGATGGAGCATTTGCTTTACTTTATAGTTTTCTAATCACCTCGTTATTTGGGTTAATGCCGCTTATCTTTGTTCCAAACACGAATGAGATTAGTATAAAGGAGGGGTTATTTATCGTTGCCGGTTCATGGGTTTTGAGTTGTTTGATAGGGGTATTGCCTTATGTTATGTGGGGTGGTGAGATCTCGTTTGCCGATGCTTGGTTTGAGTCGGTTTCAGGTTATACGACAACCGGGGCCACTATTTTAAAGGATATAGAAGCTTTGCCTCGAAGTATACTCTTTTGGCGTGCCAGTACCCATTGGATTGGGGGTATCGGTATTGTGATCTTTGTGATGGTAATGTTACCCTCCATGGGTAATGCTAAGTCCATTTTATTCAGGTCTGAGCTAGCTCCTCTAGCTAAGGATAATTTGAAGTACCGGGCTCGGGAAGCCATGCGTATTTTATTATGGGTTTATTTGGGTTTAACCTTTCTTGAGGTCATTCTATTAATGATTTTTGGTTTAGACTGGTTTGATGCCATCACGCACTCTTTTGCGACGGTTGCAACGGGAGGTTTCTCTACCCGTAATGCCAGTGTAGCTGCTTTTAATAATCTTCCGGCAGAGATCATCATTATGGTCTTTATGATGCTTAGTGGGATGCACTTTGGGTTGCTCTTTGCCGTTATAGTCAGGCGAAGGGTCTCCTTGATTTTACTTTCGGTACCTTTATACTATATCATCGCTAACCTTGTGGCCAGTGGCTTGATGGCCTATGATCTGCTAGGATCTCATTTCGATAATTATTGGGTAGCCCTTAGGTATAGTTCTTTTCAACTTCTAAGTGCAGGCACTTCAACCGGATTTGCTACTTACGATACCTTGGGCTGGCCATGGTTCTCTTTGATGGTCTTGCTCTTTTTTACCCTTCAATGCTCTTGTGCCGGAAGTACATCCGGAGGTATTAAAGTAGATCGGATTGTGATAGCATGGAAGGCCTTAAGAACCTCGGTTCGCAGAGCCTCTCATCCTCATGCGATTATTCCTATAAAGATTGATGGCCATGTTGTAGCTGAAGATACGGTAAGTGGCGTCTTTATGTTTATTGTTCTCTATTTATCTATTGTCTTTTTTTCAGCGGTTGCTTTAACAGCTATGGGGGTTCCAGCTCTTGATGCAATTAGTGGTTCAGCCGCAACAATGGGTAATGTTGGGCCGGGTTTTGGTGGAATAAGCTCAATGAGCAATTACGATAGCATACCATTAGCCGGTAAGTGGATCTTATCGGGAAACATGCTGTTAGGTCGTCTTGAGATCTACGGGTTGGTTACGCTCTTCTCTCGTCATTTCTGGCGGTAGATATTGTGCCATCTCAGTTTTGGTGCACCTCTTCGCTTCCCCTTCGCTTCCTCTCCATATATGACTCGCTTTTGAGTGGAAAAAATGGAAGAGATAAGAAAGAGATTCCATAAACTAGTCAAGGCCTTCCCGATGGTTATATGGAGAGGGAACGAAGAGGAAGCGAAGGGCGACTTGTAATGGGCAAGAAAACAATCATTTAAAAATGACATTCTCTCGGAGGAAACGCAGAAGCTAATCTAGATCATCAATGGGAGATGACATATTATGATCATAATCCCTACTAAGACCGGGGTAACCGGTGGCATAAGGATATCTGATGGCATAAAGGTCTTTTATCTCGGTTAAAACCAACTCTTTTAAAGCCTCGGTGTGTAGTTTGTTGGTAGCAGAGATAAAGACAGAGGGAGTATTATCTTTCGCTAGCCAGCTCTGTTTTATCTCGTTAAGGGATGGAAGTGCAGGCTTTTCCAGATTCTCAGATTCTGGATCAGTTTCGTCTGGAAGGTTATCAATTTTATTGAAAACCATGACTACCCGCTGTTTGTCAGCTCCAATTTCTCTGAGAGTCTCCTGTACTACTTTTATTTGTTCATCAGCTCCGGGATGGGAGATATCTACGACATGTAAAAGTAGGTCGGCTTCTCTTACCTCATCAAGAGTGCTTTTAAACGATTCGACTAGGTTGTGAGGTAACTTCCGAATAAAACCTACCGTGTCAGAAAGAAGAAAAGGAGTCATTCCGATTACAACTTTCCTCACAGTGGTATCAAGGGTTGCAAAAAGTTTATTCTCGGCAAACACATCCGACTTACTAAGCAGGTTCATTAAGGTCGATTTACCCACATTGGTGTAGCCCACTAAGGCAACGCGAATCATTTGGCCTCTGTTTTTTCTTTGAGTGGTATAAATTCGATCGATCTCTTTTAGTTTGGTTTTAAGCAAAGCAATCCGATCACGGATGATACGACGGTCGGTCTCGATCTCTTTTTCCCCAGGCCCTCTCATTCCAATTCCACCTCGTTGCTTCTCTAAGTGCGTCCACATGCGTGTGAGTCGAGGTAACAGATACTCATATTGCGCCAACTCAACTTGGGTTCTGGCGTGAGCGGTTCTGGCTCGTTTTGCGAAGATATCTAGGATAAGGTTGTTACGATCCAGGATTTTACAATTAAGTATTTTCTCAACATTTCTGAATTGGGAGGCACTAAGCTCATCATCGAAGACAGCCATCGTTATATTGTTTTCAGCAATAAACTCAGCCACTTCTTTAAGCTTGCCAGAGCCAAGAAAGGTTTTTGGATCGGGTGCAGGTAAACGTTGAATATATCGTTTTACAGATTCACCCCCAGCTGTCTCGACCAGAAAAGCTAACTCATCAAGATATTCATCAACCTTCCACGATGCTAAATCGGGGGTAATAATGCCAACTAAAACCGCAGATTCGGCGGTGCCCAAGCTTGAAATCTCCATGTAAAAAATTAATTGATCCGCAAGAAAAGTGCGGTACTTACGGCAAAGATAATGATTTAAGGGAACTTCCAAAAATATAAATTAGATTTTTTTCTTTAATCGACAAAGCCTACCTACAGAAGCAGACTCTGATTTGAACCTGAATTGTATTGAGCTTTTAGGATGTTAAAGCCATTTTGCTATATATAATGTACTCTTAGATCATATGATTTTCTTATTGGTTGAGTGCAAAAATTATTTAGAGCTTAAGTTTGTTATTATTGTTGTTGTTCTTGGGGTTTAACCCTTTATGCTGCTTAATCTGATAATCTGTTCGTACCTACACATGTTATAAACCAAATTATCGAGGCCAATGATCGCAAAGGAACGTGCTAATCCGACGCATCGAACCGTTATTCGATGCATTGACTGTTCCATGAATCCAAAAATATGCTCTACCCTAGCTCTGGTTTTAGATTTTATACGATTATTAGCTTTCTGTGTATCAGTAAGTGGTTTACCTTTATATCCTTTCTCATTCACTTGATTGACCATATCATACTTTTCTATTATCTCATCCTGTAAAGCACCTGTATAAGCGCTGTCTGCGTATAAAGGTTGATTGGCATCTGATTCTTCTAACAAATCTTCCAGTACTTGTGAATCATGCACGGATGCATCTGTAACAACATAGTTTGTAATAAGTTTTGTTCCCGGGTCTGCTTTAACATGATTCTTGTAGCCAAAATAGGTTTGACCATTCTTCTTTGTCCATCTGGCATCGATATCCTTTTGGTGTTTTTTATGCGGATGATCATTCCATAACTCATCTCCTTGTCCAGCTTTGATTTTTTCATTCTCCTCTCTTGTGTTTCTTTGGCGTGGTGCCTCCACAAAGGTTGCATCAATCATTTTTCCTTCATTGATCATCAGGCCATTTTCTTGAAGTAAGGCATGAAAGGTATTAAAGAGATCTGAGACCGTGTCTTTCTCTCCAAGCTTTTCTCTAAACGACCAAATGGTATTTTGATCAGGAACTTTATCACCACTGGCTAAACCAAGAAAATTTTTAAAACTTAATCTATCTATGATCTGATATTCTGTAGCTTCATCACTTAGATTGTATATCCTCTGAAGTATAAGAATCTTGAATAACAATACAGGATCATAAGGTTTTGCTCCCGAATTATTTTTCTTATTCTTGTTCAACACGGCATCTTCCAAGATGGGTCTGAATAACTCAAAATTGATTACTTTAGAAATTCTCTCAAGTATATTCCTTTTTGAGTTGAGCGCCTCAAGTGCGAAATCTTTGTCGAAGAATCCTATCTTGCCGTTTTTCTTAAAATATGCCTTCATTATTCACTGTTTTATATTGCAAATATACAAATAATTACTTGAATAACAATGAATTAAATTTTAGAAGTCCCCATAAAGAGCTGAATTCAACGAATCTTTCTTTTTATATAGAAAATATTTTCAATAACTTTTTAATTAGGAATAAGTAATGAAGAAGCTATTTTTGCTCTTAAGTGTTTTGTTTTTATTTAACGGAGCGATTATATCTCAAGAATTTAATAGGT
>JACCEE010970938.1_pt1 | contig 15529 bp, 4 predicted proteins | sample 7449931 | NCBI WGS metagenome assembly JACCEE01 (sample SAMN15323457, study PRJNA562643) | freshwater metagenome | isolation source: river surface water | place: USA:Blue River Watershed | collected 2017-08-19 | reverse complement strand
CGTCGGGAACCCTTGCCCCGATGGGGGTGACGGTTTCTGGCAAGATCGTGGCCTACGCGTCGAACTCCGCCGAACACAGCTACAACGGCGAAGGCGACTGGAAGAAGGGCTACCCCATGACCGGAACGATGGTTTCCGGCAATCTCATGCGCGGCGTGCTGCCGACCACCCTTCCCGCCGGCAGATTCACCATCCGCGTGGGCGCAGACAGTTCGGTGCCCTTCATCGTCAGCGACAACCTCTACGCCATGGCCACATCCGCGGCGCTCAAGTTCTTTGGCGTGGCGCGTTCGGGCGACTACGAATCGTGGTTCCACGGTCCTTCGCACATGTGGGATGGTTGGCTCTACGACAGCGCGGCTCGCAATCCCGACGGATCCTACAAGTACAAGGGGGCGCTCAAGGGGGGCTGGTACGATTGCGGCAACCACCTCAAGGAAGCCCGGACCAACAGCTATCCGCTGGCCACCCTGGGCATGCTCGCGGCCACCATGCCGGAAAAGGACGCCGACCACTACGCCCTCAACCAGAACTACACGGCGACCACCGACCGCATCCCCGACGTTCTGCGCGAGGCCTGGGTGGGGGGGCAGTACGTGTTCAATTCCTGGCGCCTGGCCAGGGGCAAGGCGGATTCGATGCGCCTGTCGGTAGGTGACCTGAGCTGGGATTTCGCCTGGTGGGGAAGGCCCGAAAACCACGACGCGGTGCTCAATCCCACCCGTGGAGGGCGCAGGGAACGGTACCTGAAGCGCGACTGGGGATCGGCTTCCATGGCCGACTTCGCGGCGGGAATGGCGTTCCTTTCGCGGCTCTACCGGCCCTACGATCCGGTCCATGCCGACTCCGCGCTGGTGATCGCGCGTGCCATGTACCAGACTGCCCAGACAGCCAACAAGAAGGAAGAGTCGGAAGACTACACCGCCGACAATTTCGCGTTCGACGACCTCGGCCTTGCTTCGGTCGCGTTGCTGTGGGCGACCGGCGAATCCAAGTACCTCCAGGACGCGGTCTTCGCCAAGGGGCTCAACGACGGCGTGGGTGGGATCTGCAAATCGACCGCGATGAGTCCCGACAAGCAGTTGCGGTTGTTCGAGGGGGGCTACTTCGCCTGCGATCCCGACGACGGCATGAAGAAGAAGGGCGGCCCGACCGACTACACGACGGTCCACAGTCTGGCGCTCTATTCGTTCGCCAAGCTCATCTTGGCCGATGCCGACACCGCCTCGCGCTACGGAATCCGTCCCGGGCAGCGCGACACGTTCCTGTTGCGGGCCGTCACCCAGATGCCCGGCCTGTGGGCGCAAAGCGCGGGGAATCCCATCCTCATCCCCACCGGCGACCAGTACAACCCCACGCGCCTGACCTACGACAGCATCTGGTATTCCATGGGCATCGGATACGGCAAGAGCGGCTGGTGGAACAAGTACCAGTTCGGGAACCTGGCCGACCTCTACATGTTCTACGACATGACGGGACTTGTCGAGGGGCGCACCGTCGTCGACAAGCCCGGGAACACGGATTGGAAGCGCAAGGAAGTCCTGCAGGTGCTGCTGGGAGGGCTCAACTACATGATGGGCACCAACGCGCTGGACGTCTCGTACCTGTTGGGAATCGGCGACAAGAACCCCATGCACCCGCACCACCGGGCGTCCAATCCCGAAGGCAAGAACGTGCCTGGCGCCTTCTACAACTACACGGTCCCCGTGGGCGGTCTCTACGGAGGATTGCTGACCGGTCCCGCGAACACCGAGTCGATGGTGGAAAAGTTCGGGGACTACCGGCAGACCGAGGCGATCTGCCCCGACGCTTCGGCCGCGGTGATGATTCCGCTCATGGGGTTGTCCAGCGAGGCCCCTGTCCTCCCGCCGCGCGCCACCGTGAAGGTCCTTTACACCACCGACACGTCGGCGGTGGTCCAGATCGAGCTGGACAAGTGGGGGACGCTCCGGTTGGGCTACGGGCTGGACACCTCGCTCGCCCTCCAAGGGGCGACGGTTTCCGGCAAGGAGGCGGGGGGGAGCTTCCGGATCGAGATCGGTCGTCTCCAGCCGGCCACCCAGTACTACTTCCATGTGGCGGCCACCGACTTGCAGGGGTTGGTCTCCCTGTCCCGCAAATGGCCCAACGGCGCGAGCGATTCCCTGGCCTTCAACTTCACGACCAAGGCGCATCCCGCGCTGCCGCCGTTGTACGGCGACATCAAGGTCTGCAACGTCACGTCGGATTCCGCCGAGATCATGTGGTACACGCCCAACGGGGAATATCTCTCGAGCGTGAGATTCGCCGACAGCGCCGGTTGGAAGGTCGCCAGCTATTCGGTGGTCGATACCGACGCCGTGGGCGATGTCCCCGTGCGGTTCCATCGAGTCAAGCTTTCGGGACTGAAACCCAAGACGACCTACAACTTCCAGGTCGGGGTTCCGGGAGGATACGATCCCGTGGTGGGCTGCTTCCGGACTCCGGGAGAGGATGTCAAATTCGACATCCGCACCACGCGCTACACCTGGGGGGGCATGCCAGCCATGGGCATCGCCATGGTGAACCAGGACGTCAAGAGCTACGACTCCCTCCAGATCCGCCTGTACGTGAACGGAACCCGCGCCGACATCCTGGATCTCGCCGCGCGTGTCGACATCGCCTTCGCCTACCGCGCCGACGGGTTCGCCGATTCGGGGCTGTTCTCGCACACAAAGAACGTCCAGCGGTCCCGGCCCAGGTTGATCGATCCCGCCTGCAATCCCGACATTGGAAGCTGCGCGTGGTATTTCGATCTGCCGCTGCACGGCGCCGTCATGGAGACGCAGGCGCGTTGGCGCCTGGACGTGGTGTTCGATCGCCACAACCTGATCCGCGACAGCACCGAGATCCTGAACATGGCGCCAACCCACGATCCGTTCGGCGGGACCGATTGGTCCTTCCGTCCCCATGTGGCCGGTGGCGACGGCGGCATGTCCCCTCTGGACTACCCCGGTGTTCCGCTGATGAGCAAGAACGCCATCGACAGTCTGGCGATGGACATCCCCGTGAATCCCTACATCGCCGTGTACCGGCGCAACGAGTTCATCTACGGATTCTCCCCCTATGCCGCCGAACAGGCCACCAAACGCACGGTCTTCGCGATGGATGTCGCGTTCGACAAGCCGTTCGACGTCGCCAACGGCAACACGATCGAGATGGGCAGCGCGACGACGACGCGTCTGAAGGGGACATTGAATCCATACGACGTGATGATGCCCGCCGTGAAGGGCTACATCACCTCCATCTGGGTGAACGGCGTGGCCTTGACCGCCGCCGAGCGCAAGGCCGCCCTGGCTCGCCAGGGCGACGGCACCTGGAAAGTCGATCTTCCGCTGCGGCTGGTCACCGGCACCAACAAGGTCGACGTGACCTTCTTCGCCGGGTCGGATTCCGTCGAGGTCGTTTCCGTCGGGACCTGCGGCGAAGGCAAGGGTTGCGCGTTCTACAACGCCAACTGGTTCGTGAACTACGTGTCGAACATGACGCCATCGACGATTTCCGTCGTCGATGGATCGGACAAGCCGCTGGGGCTGGTGGTGCCCGACAGCTCCACCCTGCGAATCCGCGTCAAGGACGGCAACGCCAACGCGTCCAAGCTGGCCAAGGATGCCGTGACGGTTTCCGTCCTCAATCTCCGGACCGGCCGCACGATGGTCGTTCTCTCCCTTTCCGAGACGGGCGTCAACACGGGCGTGTTCGAATCCGAACTGCGTTCCGCGGTCTCGGCGCCGGCGGTCGGGGCGCAGATCCAGATCCAACCCGGCGACACCCTGCTCGTGCGCTATGTGGACGCATCCGATTCGGCGGACTTGGGCGAAGCCAGGATCTGGGCCAAGACCTTGTGGCCGTCGTTGGTGTCGGGTGCGGTCACCAAGACCTGCGCGGGTGGGATCGTGCGCGGCCGATTCGATTCGAAACTCGGGGCGAAGGAAGTCCTGGGTGTGGAACTTGTCCAGAACGCAGGGTTCGAGAATCCGGCCGCGACGTACGTATCCGAGTACTACGACTACACCGGGAACCACGGGGCGTGGGTCCTTTCGAACGTCGATCTGGTCAATTCCGCCCTCTCCGGCCTGACGTCGGCGACTGGCGACCAATCCGTCGATCTCAACGCCAGATCGGAAGGCCAGATCTGGCAGATCCTGTCGACGACGCCGGGCACCACCGTGCGCTTGTCGCTCAAGCACTCCATGAACAACGCCCCGGGTGGCAGCGATCCGACGGGTCTCAGAGCGGCGAAGATCACCTGGAATGGACGCGCGGTCGATACGTTGCGGAGGTACGGATCCGAGGTGCGCGTATGGGACTCCGTAGGGTACGAACTGGTCGCGACCGGCAGGGATTCGATCAACATCTCGGCGATCACTTCCGGCGATGGCGGGATCATGGTCGACGACATTTCCTTGAAGACCGTCACGGCGGGCGTCGCCCAGGGCAGCACCGTCCAGGGTGGGGCGCTGGTGGTGATCGGAGGCTCAGGGGATACTCTCCATGCAAGAATCCTGTCGGCCTCGGATATCGATCTTGGCGCCGATGGAACGACCGTGAGCATCGCCATTCCCGATCCAGCCACGATCGGTGTGGCGGGAGGAACGCTCTCGGTGATGCTCCGGTTGGCCGATGGAAAGCTGGTCACATCCAGCGTATCGCTTGTCGACAGCATCGGCCCATGGCTCGATTCGGCCAAGATCGTGGAAAACCTCTCCGGCAGCCCGGTCGACACGCTGTACGTGTGGGCCAAGGAGGCCACCGCGCCGTTGGGCTTGATGCTTCCTGTCCTGCTCAAGCGGGATGCTGCTTCTGTTCCCACCACCGGCCTGGTGGTGGACCACGGGCAGCTGCTCGACGCATCCATCGGCAAGTGGGTGTACGCGATCCGCGGCGGCGTGATCAAGGCCAAGGACAGCCTGCGCTGGAACCCGGCGCTGGTCGTGGACGCCACCGGCAATCCGGCTCTCGATTGCCCATCGCTCCTGAAGGAGGTGAAGCTCGTCTCCAGGCCCGCGCCGTTCTCGCGCGCCTGGATCCGGGACGCCGACGGCGACGGCCGCGCGGACCTGGTGACCATGGTGTTCCGCAAGACCCTGGTGGCGGGAGATCTTCCCGATTCGATCCAGGTCGGGTTCGGGGCGGCGGGTTCCGCCCGGCGCGCTCCGGTATCCTTGGCGATGGCGACGGATTCCGTCCTCGCCGTTCCGCTCGCGTTCCCGTTCGCCCTTTCCGAGACGCGCGGGGCGGCTCCGGACGGTTCGGGGAGTCTGCTGGTCTGGAAGACCGGCGAGGCGACTGGCCCGTACTCGCTGGTCGACAGCGTGGGGCCGGTGCTGCTTTCGGCCAAGCTCCGCTATGGCGCGAACAAAGCGGAAGACACCATCGAGATGGAGTTCTCCGAGCCGGTGGTGAAATCCAGCGGCACCGGATGGCTCGTCATGCAGCAGCTTCCGGCCTACGAGCTGGGAACCGTCGGTGCGCCGATCTCGGCATCCGCCAGATGGATGCTGCCCGTCGACACGAATCTGGTCGCCCCTGGCGACTCGGTGCGCCCCCTGGCGACCGGCAAATGGGCGGATTCCGTCACCTTGAATCAGGTGGCGCCGTTCCATCCGTGGGTGGTGGTGACCGGCGGCGAGCGAGCTCCGATCGGTGGGTGGTACCAGGACCTCAACGGCGACGGCGCCGTGGATCTCGCCACGGTGGTGTTCGCCAAGGCTCCCAGGACGCGGCCGGCCATGCAGTTCCTGTGGCCGTCGGCGGCGGGGACGCTGGATGCGTTCGCCGTCGACAGCGGGGCTTGGATCTTGAACCCCGATGGCAAGACGGCGTCGATCGCGGTGGGTCCCTTCGCGAAGGGCGTGACATCTTCTTCCACCGACCAGTTGGGCCGTTGGACCTCGGCGGGAGTCGTCAGCCCGTTCCCCATGGCCGATCTGGTCGCGCCCGTGATCGTTTCGGCGAATCTGCGCTACGCATCGGAGTCCGGCGCTCCCGACACGTTGAGCGTGCGCTGGAGCGAGCCGTTGTCGTGGGTTTCGGGGCCGCTGGTGTTCCATCGCAACGACATCAAGGGCGTGCCGACGGAAAACGTCTCGTTCTACAACTTCCTGCGCGATGCCGACGGCTTGGGCGCGACGTTGTTCCTCGACTCGAATTCCACCGTGCTCAAACGCGGCGATTCTGCCCGCCTCGCGTCGCCCGCGGGGGATCGCTTCGGGAACGTCGCCGGCGACCGGACCGTCTGGACGCCGGTGGTCTTCGGTTTGCGGCCACCCCGCCTGGAAACCAAGCTCCATTCCTACGTCGAGTACGACGGAATCTGGCCGTTCGTCGCGAAGGCGCCGTTCCAGACCTGGCTTTGGGGCCGGGATGCGTTCGGCGACGAACGCTGGGTCCTTCCCGACGGAACGCCGCCGCTGGACACCACGGATGCCCATTTCCTGGGGATCACGCTGACATTGAACCAGTTCCTGGAAGGCTTCGCGTACATCTACGACAATGGCGGCGTGTACGTGACCTCCGTGAACTTCGACGAGATCCGCAAGGCCGCGGCCGAAGGACGGTTCCTGGGCGACGAATCGGGCACCTACAAGGTCCGGTTGGCCTGGGACGGCCGCACGGCCGCAGGCAAGACCGTGACGAGCGGCCCCTACCACATGCGTCTGATCCTGAAGTTCGACGTGGAAGGCCAGGACAAGCCGCGCATCGTCAACAAGGTCTTCACTCTGGGATTCAAACGATCTGTGAAATGAACTGGAGGGCTCCGTGCGCATCCTGATCCTGGCCATCCTGGCCGCCATCTCCGGCGCGCACGCGCAAGCCGACGAATGCAGATCCTGCGGTCGTCGGCAGCTGGATTCGCTCAACTACCACTTCGTGAATCCGATCCGGGTGAACCAGGTGGGCTACCTGACGCAGGACCTGCGCAAGGTGGCCTTCGTGGGCGGCGATGCCGCGACTCCCAAGGCGAACGAATTCCGGATCCTGGACGCATCCGGCCTCGTGGCCTATTCGGGGCAGCTGGAGCCCATGGGGAGATTCGATTCGCTCAAGGCGCGGATGTTCATCCGCGGGTACAACGCTTCGATCTTCCCGGGTTACAACTTCGGCGACAGCCAGGCTCCCGCCAAGTCCGAATACCTGTGGAAGGCGTCGTTCGGCGCGTTCCGGACGGAAGGACGCTACCGGATCGCCGTGGGGCCCGACACGTCGCAATCCTTCGCGATCCGCAAGGACATCTACAACGACGTCTTCGAAACATCGCTCAAGTTCTTCGGGGCGCAGCGTTGCGGCGCCGCCCACAGCTGGTTCCACAAGGATTGCCACACCAAGGACGGTTCGGCCTTGGGGCACGCCGGGGAGCTCCAGGGTGGATGGCACGATTGCGGCGACCACGGGAAGTACGGAGAGACCGTGGGCTACGCCGCGGCGATGCTCGCGTTGGCGTACGCGTCCATGCCGGAAAAGGCGGAGGACCGGTTCGGGGCCAACCACAACGATCTGTACCCGGACAAGCACGACGGCGTGCCCGATCTGCTCTACGAGGCCAAGGTCGGCGCCGACTACGCCATGAACCTGTATCGCCGCGCCAAGGCCGACGGCCTGATCGCCAAAGGCGACATGTACCATTCCGTCGGAAACGGTCCGGGAATGGATCATCTGTTCTGGGATCGGCCGGAATACCAGGATGCGCAGGTGCTGGGAAAAGGCGGCCCCGACCGTCCCGTTTCGCCGGGAATCGGGGGCAACGTCGCGGGGATGTTCGTGGCGTCGTTGGCGCTGGTGGGGGCGGCCTGGGCGCCGTTCGACGCCGCGGTTTCCAAGGAAATGCTCGATGCCGCCATCGACATCTACGACAATGTCCTGATTCCGCATCGCTACCGCAAGACCAGCGAGCCGTGCTGCTACGACGGAGGCGGGCAGATCCAGGACGACCCCGCCCTGGCGGCGGTCGCGCTGTGGCACGCCACGGGCCAGAGCCGGTTCGGATTCGACCTGTACCAGAACACCGCCTATGGACAGAATCCGCAATCGGTGTTCAATCCAGGCATGTTCGCCGCCGGACTTCTCGGGAACGGAGCGGTCGTGGCCGGTGCCACCGGCGGGAGCGTCGGGTATTTCGATCTGGGTGGATGGACCACCGATTTCCAGCAGACGAACCAGCTCGCCGTGTACGCGTTCGGAAAGCTCATCCTGAAGGATTCCGCGACATCCTTGAAGTACGGGATCGGATCGGTTCTGCGCGATTCGCTGCTTCTGGACGTCATGACCTCGTTGCGGCGCGGGATCCAGATCGGATCCAACGGTCGGGACAGCCGCACCTTCCCGGGCATCAAGGTCGACCAGCCGTCTCTGGGCGTGTTCACCAGCGGCGCCTGGGGATTCAACCGCTACAACATGGGGAAGGTCACCGAAGTTCCTCTACTGGGATCTGGTCCGCACGACCCGCTACTGGGAGCGCATGCGGGGCAAGACCGTTCCCGGACGCCTGGCGCGCAAGGAGATCGCCGATCTGCTCGCCTCCTGGACCGAAGCGACGGATTCCGCCTACCTGAAGGTCGGGCTCCAGAACCTGGACTACCAGCTCGGACTCAATCCCTGGGACATCAGCTTCGTGATGGGGATGGGCGCCAAGAACCTGCAGCATCCGCACAACCGCGCCGCCAATCCGGAAGGCTACAACGCGGGCGGAAGCCCCTATCCCTACAAGAGGCCCGACGGCGCTTTGATGGGAGGTTGCAAGCCGGGGAAGCTGCTGCTCGACTACTGGCAGGACTACACCGTCACGGAAACGTGCATCGACTTTTCCGCCCAGTTGATCTTCCCCACCTACATCCTTTCCGAGGACCTGCCGCCCGACAACGACGGTCCGCTGTTCCAGGACGTGGCGGTCGTGTTCGTTTCCGATTCGTCGGCCATCGTCACCTGGCGCACCAACGAACTGTCCACCGACACCCTGTTCTACAGCCTGTCGCCCAACGGACCGGTGATCGGGAAAGTGGCCGCCGCCCTGGCCTTGAACAAGAGCGGGACGCTGGTGGGGCTGGATCCCAACACCACCTACTACTTCCGGTTCAAGGGCATGGATCGCCTGCGCAACGTCTCGTACGACGACAACCGCGGGCGCAACTACCAGTTCACCACCACCGTTTCGGCGGTGGCTCCGCCGCGCATTTCCGACATCCGCGTGTGCAACATCCGTTCGGACCGCGCGACGGTGTTCTGGTGGACCGACGTGGTGGCCCCTTCGGCCGTGGAATACGCGGTGGAAGGCGAAAATTTCGCGGCCACGAAAAAGCGCGTCGACGTCGACGACGACGGAGTTCCGGGACGTTTCCACAAGGTCACGCTCCGGAATCTGACGCCCGGCACCGCCTACCGGTTCGACGTGATCTCGGGCCCTGCCCGCGACGACAGTTCCGGTCGGCACCATCGGTTCGAGACCACGCTGGATTTCGCGAACTATTCGGTCAAGTTGAAGGCCACGAACAAGAACCAATCGGGCGCGAGCGCGCAGTTCTACCTGTTTGTCCAGAATCTGGAAACCAAGCCCTACACGGGATTGAAGCTTCGGGTCTATTTCAAGGCGTCCGCCGCCGACGCCTCGCAGATCGTGATCCATACCAGCGACAACGCCATGTTCGGCGGTGGGGGGATCGAACTGCCCACCGGCGTGCATCCCCAATTCAGCAAGGCGATCCCGTACGGAACCACGGGCGATGTCTGGTACATCGAGGTGACGATCCCCGACGAGCTTCCCGTATCGGGTTCGGCCACCATCGACATCAATTTCGATCGCAAGGAGCAATACACGGATTACGGGGCGTATCCGTTCTCGCTCCTGAGCGGAGGCTGGTCGTTCGCGCCCCACGCGACCCCGCAGGATCCGGTGGATTTCCCCGGGATCGATTTCGGCAGGCTTTGGGAGAAACGGGACCTGTTCGAGAAGCTTCCCAGCGGATTCTACGCCGACACCTACACCGAGGATCCCTACATCACTGTGCACTACCAGGGCGTGCACATCCACGGATATCCGCCCGACGGCCTCAAGCCCAAGGTGTTCCGTACCACCTTGTTCGATTTCCGGCAGCCCGCGGCTTCGCCGGCGACTTCTGTGAAGCAGGATTCGCTGGGTTCGAAGTTCGGCGGCAGGACATGGTCGTTCCCCGACGTGGTCGACGCGCAGTGGCAGGTCGACGGCCCGACGGTGCGCCCGGACCTCGCTTTGGCGGGCCAGACGGATTCCGTCGCCTTCGCCCACGACACCCTGGACGCCCAAGGGGCCAACGTCCACGAGTTCGCGTTCTGGGGCGATCGGGACAGCGCCTACTGCTCGTGTTCCTGGCAGCGGTACACGGTGGTGGTGGACACCATGAAGGTTCCCCCGCCGCACTACCGGCTGGTCTGGACCCCTTCGGCCGGGCCTTTGCGGGAATACGTGGGCAAGCCCATCCGCGTCTCGCTGCGGCTGAATTCCGATTCGCTCGACACGGTTGAGCTGGACGCCGCGGTGTCCTTGGCGCTTCCGGTCGGAATCCGCGCGGGCGCTTCCGCGATCGATTCGCTCGGCGCCGGTTCGATCCGCCTGGTGGGCGGCGTGGCCGACGTCTGGCTGTTCGCATCGGTTCCCGAGAGCGCGTTCGCGATCGCGGCGCAGGTGGCGATCCAGGGCGCGACGGTCGATCCCGCGACGCTTTCGCCGCTTTCGTTCCTGGCGCTTCCGCCGTGGCCGATCGTCGACAGCGCCTGGACCCGCGACGCGGATTGCGACGGCGTGCCGGATTCCGTCCTGGTGGCGCTTTCGCAGGAGCCCGGCGCCGGAGTCGCGCTCGTCTCCCTGTCCGTGTCGCTCGACGGCGCGGTCTCTTCCGCCCTGCCCGCCGCGATCTCCCGCGGTGGACGGATTCTGTCCATTGCCGCGCCTGCGGGGCAGGCCGGATCCGCGAAGGGTTCCGGAGCGTTGGCCATCCACGTGACCTCGGGAGGACGCGACCTGGACACCGCCCTCGCCTTCGCGATCGCGGATCGGGTCGGCCCGGTGGCCCTGGCCGTATCCGCCCTGGAACGGTTCGCGCCGGGCATGGACACCGTCCGCGTTTCGTTCAGCGAGCCCGTCGTTTCCGGCGGAGCCTGGCCCTTCGCCCAGTCCCGCGCCGGTGCGATCCTTCCCGCGCCTTCCGGCGCGACGGTGCGCAACACGCTTCCCGCCCTGCTCGAATGGAACGTGTCGGGATCTTCGTTCCTCGCCGGCGATCTTCTCGCCTGGAGCGCGCCTTCGACGGTCGTCGACGCCGCAGGGAATTCTGCGCAGGATTGCCGCGCTCCGGGATCGGTGGTGCTGCGGCGCGGCAGCGTTCCCCTGGACGGCGCGAGCCTGGTGGACGTCGATGGCGACGGCCGGGTCGATTCGCTGCGCTTGAAGTTCCGCAGGGGACTGGGCATCGCGGAGCTGCCGGATTCCGTCCGGGTTTCGTGGGGGGCGCCTTCCGTGTCCTGGGTGGTTCCCGCCTTGGCGATCCTGCGTTCGGCAGACAGCGCGACCTTGTCGGCGCCGGTGGTGTTCGCCTGGGGAGCGACCTCGTGGGCAGGAACGGGGAACAACGTCCTGGTGTCGCAAGGCGATGCCGTTTCCGGACGCCGCGATCCGATCGCGGCCGCCGACGAGATCGGGCCTGTCCTGCTGTCGGCCGTGCTGAGGCGCGGCCCCACCGCCGACACGCTGAGGATCCGCGTGTCGGAATCCGTCGGCGCAACCGCCGGCCCGGATCTCCAGAGGCGAATCGGCGGGGCTTGGGCCTCCCTGCTTCGCCTGCCCATGTCGGATTCCGTCACGTGGAGGCTTGTCGCGCCCCAGGGCGCGTTCCAGGACGGAGATTCCGTCCGGCTGGCTCCGGCGAGTCTTGCGGGAAGCTGGAAAGACGCCTGGGGCAACGCCGCGGCGCCGAACGCTCCGTGGATCAGGGTCCAGGCGGGAGATCCCGCACCGGTCTCCGCCATCGTGCTGGACCTGGATGGCGACGGTCGCGCGGAGTCCGTTCGCCTGACCTGGGAGCGCGCTCCGCGCCGCGCCCACGCCTTCGCGTTCACTGCCGTCGACACGTCCGGCCGCCTCGTTTCGCGCTCCGCCGATTCCGCTTCGGTGGCCATGGACGCTTCGGGCGCGGGGGCGACGGTGGTGCTGCCCGATCCGTTCCCGTTCGGCGTCACGAGCGGCTTCGCTTCGGGGATCCAGGTCGAATTCTTCGCCGACGGCAACGCCGATTCGCTGTCGTTCGCCTTGTCCGACGGCGCCGGTCCGGTGGCGACGTCCGCCGCGGTCCGCTACGCGGCGCAAGGACAGTTTTTGGATACACTGGTCGTGCGGATCAGCGAACCGGTGGTCTTTGGCGGGCAGACCTTCTTCCAGCTCCAGTCCGGCGGCGGAGCGATCCTTCCCGTGGCCGGAGTCGGCTCGTGGCAGTCGACGGATGGCCGAACCGCATGGATCCTTCTGGATCCGACTTCGCAGGCGTCGACCTCCTTCCGCAAGGGCGACAAGATCCGCATCCAACCCGCGAGTCTGGCGGGAGGAATGGACGCGTCGGGGAATCCGGCTTTGGATCTCGGCCATCTGGAAAACGTGGCGTTCGGGACGCGGCCACCGCGATTCACGCTGGATTTCCTGCCGAGCACCCTCTTGAAGTCCACCGGGATCCAGTCTCCGGGCGCACCCGTCGAAATCCTGGTTCGCCAGCTGGGTGCCGGGGCCTGGACCACCCTGTCGGGGGATCCCGCACCGGCGCTCGGCGAACGGATCGGGCCGCGAATCCAGACGAATTCCGTCTTCGGCGGCAATCTCGCGATCTTCGACAATCTTGGCGTGTTCGTGGCCGGGGTCGATCTTTCGGGATTGCGCCAGGCCGGGCGCGACGGATTGCTGCCGACCGATCCGGCGGGGCAGTACGAAGTATGGGTCGCCTGGAACGGGACCGGCGCCAAGGGAAAGCCCGCCGCATCGGGCGTCTACGTGGTCCGTCTGATCCTGCGCCGCGACGGCGAGACGGGCAAGGCGATCGACGACGCCTGGCTGAACAAGGTCTACCGGATCGGCTGGATGGTCAAATAACGGGAATCCGTGGAGTCGCCGGCTCCGCGTCGCCGTGGAAACCGTATACTGGGGAACGATGGATCCGATCATTGTTCCTCTCGTCGAATCGCTCGAAGGCGTGCTGCTGGGCAAGCCCACCGCCGTCCGTCTCCTGGTGCAGGCCATGCTGGCCGACGGCCACGTCCTTCTGGAAGACGTTCCCGGAACGGGCAAGACCACCTTGGCGCGCGCGCTGGCCGTCGGGATCGGCGCCGATTTCCGTCGTATCCAGTTCACGCCCGACCTGCTTCCTTCGGACGTCACGGGAGGAGCGGTCTTCCGGCCGGCCACCGGGGAGTTCGAGCTTCGCAAGGGGCCGGTGTTCGCGAACGTCCTGTTGGCCGACGAGATCAACCGCGCCTCGCCCCGCACGCAAAGCGCTTTGCTGGAAGCCATGGAAGAACGCCAGGTGACGCTGGAAGGCGAGACGCTCGCGCTTCCCGATCCGTTCATGGTCCTGGCCACCCAGAATCCGGTGGAGTTCCACGGGGTGCATCCGCTCCCGGAGGCCCAGATGGACCGGTTCCTGGTGCGCCTGGAGATCGGCTATCCCGACGAAGAGACCGAACGACGGATCTTGACCAGTCGCAGGAGCCTGCGGCCGTCGGATTCGCGGGTGGCTCCGGTGATGTCCCTGGCCGGCATCGTGGAGGCCCGCGACAAGGTGCGCAACATGCACATGGATCGCGCCCTGGAAGGCTACGTGGTCTCGCTCGTGCGTGCCACGCGCGCGCACCCTTCGGCGCGTTTGGGAGCGAGTCCGCGGGCGGCGCTGGCCTTGGGCGCGCTTTCGCAGGCGATCGCATGGATGGACGGTCGCGACCACGTGATGCCCGAAGACGTGCAGGAGGCCGCGCGACCGGTGCTGTGCCACCGGGTGCTGGCGCGCGAGGCGTCGTCGGGGGCTTCGGCTCGGATCGTGGAAGACGCCCTGCGGACGGTTCCCGTCCCGGCCTAGCCGCGTGCGCGCCCAAGATCTCGGAAGGATCCTGTCGTGGATCGCGGCCACCTGGCCGCGTCGTTCCAAGAAGCGCAACCCCATCGAGGAGGTCCACGCGTTCTTTTCCGAGAGACTGACGGATTCCGGCAAAGCGCTGGCGTTGCTGTGGCTCGCGTCGCTGGCCTTGGCGACGATCCCGGGCTGGGGACCGGCCAAGCTCCTGTTCCCGCTGTTCACGTCGGTCTTGCTGGTTTCGCTCGCGGCCACCTGGCGGGCCCCCAGGCTCGAGGTCGGGCTCCTGGATGCCGATCGGGCCGTGGAGGGCGGCGCGGCTTCGCTGCGGTTCAGATTGGCCAACCGCTCCGCCAAGCCGATCGAATGGGGTGGCGTGGGCTTGTTCCGGGCCAAGGAAGGATTGGCTTCCCGCGAGGTCGTCGGATGGGCGCCGCGCATCGAGGCTGGCGGCGTGGCGGACGTGACGGTGGGGGTGGAATGCCGTTCGCGCGGGCCATCCGGTTTTCCCGGGATCGCGGCGGTTCGGCTGGATCCGATGGGGATCGCCCGGTCGCGGCGGATGGTGTTCGAGCCGCTGGCGTTGGACGTCGCTCCGGCGCCGATGCGGATCGAGCCTTCCCGGTTCCTGTTCGGCGGCGGTTCCGGTCGGGCCTTCGCCGACGCCGCGGGTCTTGGCGGGGATCTCGACAGGATCTTCCACGGGGTTCGCGCGTTCCGCGAAGGCGACCGGTTGCGCGACCTGGACCACAAGGCCTGGGCCCGATGGAACGAGCCCATCGTGAGGGAATTCGGCGCGTCGGCGCGATGCGGGATCTGCGTGTCCGTGGAGACCGGTTGCGGGAATCTGCTGGAACGTTCCCTGTTGGAACCGCTGTTGCGGTTGGCGGCGGCGGTTTCGGTGGATTTCTGCCGTCGTGGATGGTTGGGAGCCCTCGTGGTCGACGGGGTCCCCGTCGAATTCCGGACGGATTCCGACGAAGACGTCCTCGCGGTCTTCGCCTCGATGCCGCGCTGCGGTTGGGGGGCGTGGCGGCGTTGGAACGAGTCGGCGATCTGGCGCGACCAACGGCGTCCGGTGCTGTCGCTGTGCGTTTCGCGGCAAGCGGCAGGCGCCGACGCCGAGGGCGCGTCCAAACGGATCTTGGTCGTGTCCCGCGCGGCGGGAATCGCGGAGTCCGAACGCGTGTTGCCGATTTCCGTCGAGCGGATCGGATCGGGCGAGGTGGCGCTATGACGGGCGACGGATCGGAAATCCGCTGGACGTTCCGTTCCTGGCTGCTTCCCTGGACCCAGATCGCCCTCGCCAGCGGGTTCGCCGCCAGCCGCAGTCCCGCCCTGCCCGTGCTTCTTTGCGTGGCGGTCCTGGCGGCCGTTCCGTTCCTGCCGGGACCCGTCGCGCACCGGCGCTGGACCAGTTGGACGGTTCTTGTCGT
>JACCEE011457846.1_pt1 | contig 15555 bp, 14 predicted proteins | sample 7449931 | NCBI WGS metagenome assembly JACCEE01 (sample SAMN15323457, study PRJNA562643) | freshwater metagenome | isolation source: river surface water | place: USA:Blue River Watershed | collected 2017-08-19 | reverse complement strand
GGATTGACTACAATTTTAAAATTATAAAGGTCAGAACTTGTCGCCCCACCACCAAAATAAGCTCCCACGGCAACAGAAGCTGAGTTGTAGTAAAAACTTAAGCTGGAGGTATTTAAAAGACCATTGTCACCAGAAACTTTTGTAACGGAAACTGATGACACACGTACTTGCTCAGTGTCCTCACCAGAACCACCTCCCTCATCAATTCGAATAGAATCGATGACGGCCTGATCTTTTTCATTAATAGACTGATCAGCGATATGATTGACTTCTGTGTCAGAGATATCGATCCAACTTTCTGCTGTTGTGCCTGTACTCTTCCAACAGATGGCCACATCAGACTGATAATAATACAAACCCGATTTGGACGGCATGATTTTGCCAACAGGAGTCGTTGTACCAACGCAACCACTTGGTCCGCACTCATTGGCTTCCTCAAAGCTGGAATACTGACAGAGCACAGGGGCTTGAGGAACGTCAGCGATATTAAAAGTCACAGTCGCAACCGTCGCACTGGCCAACAAATTGCTATCAACAACACGATAAGTAAAAGAAGCCGTGCCGTTGTAGTTTTTGTCTGGCTTGTAAGTACAAATTAATGATGAAGTTCCACCTAAACAGCCTGTCAAAGTTCCATGCAAAGAGGAAGTATCGACGGCAACATAAGTAAGAGTTTCATTGTAATTTCTATCCGTAGCAAGATTTAGAACAAAAGTTTTCGTCGCATTTTCATTAAGGTTAATTGTCTGATCAGCTCCAAGAACAGGAACACTTTGCTGAGTCGTATAGCTAATATTAACAGAAGCAGTTGTTGGAGAATCCACAGTTCCATCATTGGCCTTATATGTAAATGAATCAGTGTAATAGCGTCCACCACTTAGAGCAGTATAGGCGACAGCAGATTCATAGATGGAACCGCGAATATAAGGAGTCACTAAAGCAGAAGCAGCGGATGATGAAGATAAGGCGGCAATAATTTGAGCTGTTGTGGTATCCCCTAATGAAGAAATATGCACAGTAATGTCATAGCTACTTACAGAAACAGTTTCAACTCCAGCAGAAGCGAGATCAGCAACATAACGAACGCGAACGTTATTTCCATTTGGCCCATAAGTTTTAGCGACATAATGAATACCACCAATCTGAGCCTGAGCATAACGATCATCATCTGAAAGATTGGCCACTGGAGTATAGGTACAATTGAGGCCAGCTCCTCCAACACCAAGACAACCACTGATGGCACCATAATCAGGCGCATCGACAAGGCTGTAAGTTAATGTATCACCATCAATATCTGTTCCAGTCATCAAAGTAAAAAACTTAGCAACATTGAATGTACCTGAAACACTTTGAGGTGAAAGATTCAAACTAGGTGCATCGTTAACAGGAGCAATCGTCACTGTGATGGTCGCACTGTCAGAATATAAAGGAGGCGTTCCATTATCTCTCACTTTAAAAGTAAAAGCATCAACACCATTAGCATTAGAGTAAGGACTATAGTTATAAGCACCAGTTATAGGATTAAGGCTTACTGTTCCTTTACTTCCTTGACTTACTATTTGATAGGACAGAATCCCGATGTCCATTGTTCCTGGATCAACATCTGAAGCGGAAACGTTCCCGATGGACACAACATCTTCGGTCACAGCAAGCACACCAGCATTGGCGACAGGAGCGTGGTTTTTGGCGTTGACATTGACAGTCACAACATGATTGGAAGATGTTCCATCATTATCAGATACGTTGTAAGTAAAAGTGGTCTGACCATAAAAAAGATAATCAGAAGTAATACTTGTTGTGCAGACACCGCTGACACAAGTACAAGCTGTCATACTCAGACTAGCTCCAGGAACTACGGAACAAAAGCGGGCCAACTCTTTTTTATTATCGCTGTAAGTAAGAGTCACCGTCGTAGCTGTTTCACCATCAATGTTAACGTCATCTAAAGTTGGCACAGGAGGAAGAGGTGGAATATAGACGGAATAGCAAACACGCTTGATGGGATCGAAAGCCTGATTTTCGCCACAAGTAGCCTGTTTACTTCCCTGCTGTGTAGGCACGCAAGCAAAAGCAAACGCTAAAAAAATACATAATGTGAGCAGCCTTCTTACACTCATGAAACCTATACCTCATGACACTTATCGACCATTCAAGGGCTTACTTGAGTGGGCTAAGTCTATTGTCTCCCCTAGAGAAAAAACTTCCCGTTTGAATCTCATTCTTAACTAAAAAACGAGAAGTTAGCTTTTAGGGAACAAAAATTTCTGAGTACTAAAGTCGACTATATTTCAAGGCAGATTTAAGGGGATTAACCAGACATTTACCGAGACAAACAGTCAATTATACGTAGAAGGCAAACTCAGCTTTACAATGTATTTATGGACTATGGGATAACAATTGCCTTCGTCATTTCAGTCTTGGTAAGTGCTGTCTTCGTTGCTATGGCCTGCAGAAAGTTCTTCAGCTTGTTTGTAAAAAAACAAGAAGAGTTCTATGTGGTAAAGAAAAAGAACACTCACATAGATGATTTCAACAATGAGCTCATAGAACTGAAAGAGCACCCTATGGAAAGAGAAATGACTAAGGAAGAAGAATTTAAGAAAGCTGCTTAAGTCTCTTGCAACTTAAGCAGCTAGAAATAAAATTAAGGTGCCTTTGGTGCGGCGGAGTTCTTGGAGGACTCCGTTTTTGTTTGAATTCCCAACTTATCTAAGCCTGTTTTAAAATAACGTTGAGTGAGAATTTCAAAAATTGATGTTTCGGGAGCATTGTTGATATCCCCTACTTTACTTTCATCAAGCTGAAGTCCTTCAGCTGCTTTCTCAACAGAAACTTCACCAGTATTTACTCCCTGCTCCTCAGTAGGAATTAAATCACCACCTAGGGATGGAAGACCAGACTGAACAGCAACCTCACTCTTTGAAGACACTGCTGCACTCTCCATAGCTTTCTCATTAACGAGGCCTTCTTTTTTGGCTTCAGCTTTTGTGACAGGATCAAGAAGCCCCATTGAAGCCACGGCAGTTGAAGCATTGACGCCTTTCGCTTGCAGGGTTTTAAGAGCGGCAGCCTGGATATTATTTAAAAGTTTCTTATTACTCTCAGCAAGATTAACTGGAGCAAGTCCATTTTTCTTCCTTTGGTCATCGAGACTTTTAAAGCTATCATCCATAAACTTCTTGGCCATAGCTGCTTTATCAGCAAGGGCGCCAGCACTTGTCATCGCAGCATTAGTTAAAGAAGTTTGTCCCTGAAGACTATCGCCCATTCCCGCTGCAAGTTGAGTCATTTGAGCGACGTTAGATCCGAAACTATCTAGAGTAATACCCTTAAGAGCTGAATTGTTTTCAACATTACGAAGAGCACTCGTTAGAGACCCACAGTTCTGTTTCACACTTCCAATCATAATACAAGGAGTGGTTGCCTTAGTTCCAGTTGCTGATGTGGAATACTCTGTCACAAAAGGAATTTTTGCATTTTGATCAATTGCTGTTAACCCAGAAACATTTGAAGAATCCCCCATTTTAGCGAGAATCTTATCGATTTCTTCAATATGCTTTCCAACGTTATCAACATTCTTCTTTGTAAGAAGAGCTGAAGTCGCAGCAAGACCGGAGCAAACACCAAAAACACCAGCACGTTTTAAAGGTGTCAACATCCACTTATCAAACCAGTCTGCATGAGTTTTGTTCAAACCTACAAAAATATAAATGGCACCAAAAGACATACCAAAGAGTTCGACAAAGTTCACCGCGGCATTCGCTTTGGGAATGGCTAAATCAAAAAATTTATCTGCTATACGGGTGAGATAGCTTGTACTAAAAAACTCATCCACATTTTTGGGTAACTGGACAGCAATCTTCGTTGCTGGAGTCTGCAACATTTTACTTTCAGAAATAAAGGAAGCTGGCTTACATGAAACCCAAGATGACTCAATCATAGTGTCAGCAGCAGCACACTTCGCTTCCATTGTTCCAGCACAAGCAGAAACAACACTACAAGCTGGCTTTACAGTTGCTCTCTTACCATAAATAGCACTATGTAAGGTTGCAAAACCTGGAATTGAAGCAATCGTAGGAGATTCACCTTGTTTTTGAGCAGCTTCAGTTGAGACTTGCCCTGCTTCAGCAGTCGCAAAACAGTTTGCGGTACCAACCTCACAAGCAGAAATAGCAGCAGGATTAGCTAAACCTTTACAATACTCCTTGCAAAATGCTTTTCCTTTCTTAAGTTCGGCGAGACACATCATCTCACCTTTTTCATTTAGAAGGTGTTTCTTCACAGAAATACCAGCCGCAAGAGCGAAGGCGGCAGCAGCGGCCATCTGTAAAGTGTATTTGGTTTTACCAATACTTTGAATTAATAGGTAGTTTTCTTTCTGCCCCTCTAAGGTCTGTCTTTGTTGACCAGTAAGGGAACCATCAATATATTTAAAATTAGCTCCTTCAACTTTTTTATATCTAAACCAAGCTTGAATTTCTCCTGCAATGTATGCAGCAGATCCTGCGACAAAAGCAAGCACATCCCATTGTTTTCTTGCTTCAGGACAAGCAAGCATAATAGATTGTCCAACCCACGCAATACTTGTAAGCATCAAGATTTGTAAAAAGCCTTCTGCACTAAACATGGCCGCTAAGCCACCTTCAGCTTTTTTGGCTTTATATTCTTTCATCTGCTGTTCCATGCGCTCAGTAAACTCTTGCTTCTGTTCTGCCGTCGTTTTATATTGAGCATCGGTACGCAATTGAATGCTTGGATCAACATTCGTTGTCGCTGTTACCGTTTCAGCTTGGGCATAGGCAGAAGAAATGAAGCCAAATCCCGTTAACTGTAAATTGAGAAGACTAAAAACAGTTAAACTAATAATTATTAAGCGCAACATATTTCCCCCTACCTTACTTCTTTTGCTCTGTTGTTTTTTGACTTTCATCTTTTTTTACTGCAGGTGTTCCAACTGGAAGTGCAGTCTTACTTAAGACTCCAAGACGACTCAATCCTGACTTTAAATAACGAACACTAATAATATTAAAAATGGAGGCTTCAGGTTTATCGATAATCTGATTCCCCTGAGTTTCGTCTACTTTTTTCAAATCGATGCCTTTAGCTAATTCTTCTAAAGACTCAGATTCACTTGCGGAAGCAGTTGCTGAAGAATTTGCAAGATCATCAATGCCCATACTGACTGGTGCTTGGTCATATGCCGAAGCTCCACCTTCATAACTCAAACCAGTTTTAGAATTTGTTGTTGCTGCCGCTTTACTCTCTTCAGAAGTCAAAGGACTGGCTCCGAGTTTGCCTAACGCCTGAGCTGCTGTAAGATTTTGTTTTTTCAAATCCTGAGAAACCCCATCGCGCATTTTGCCGAGGAGTTCCTTGTTCATCCCGACAAAATCGACAGGTTTTTTTCCTTGTTTTTTAAGATCTTCATTCACCCTATTTTGTAATTTTTTTAGACCATTTTGAGCAAAAGCAAGTTTTCCACCTAAGGCTTGAGCAGAATTCATGGTAGCCCCTGAAACAGAATCTGCACCTTGAATACTGTCTGCAATAGCAGCGGCAGAAGTAGCAGCAGCATTAAACTCAGAGCCTAAAGTTTTTAAATCAAAGCCAACAGACTTTCCATCGAGTTTTGGATTTTTGGCCAGCAAAGCTGAAATAGAAGCACATCCACTTGATGTCGTCTGAACAGAGCCTGGATCACCAGCAGTCGGAACTGCTGGATTACTTACGCAAGGATAACGACGAGCATTGGCATCAATGGCCTTGATATCCGCAAGAGGAATATTCTCTGAGATGGCATAAGGCGAATCAATACTCACTGGCACATTTGCCAAATATGGAAGATCAGCATTACCTGCTGTAGCTAAGATTTCATCGATTTTTTTAATACGCTCTTCAATTTTACTAATAATTCCTTTCGTCGTCATTGAAGCAGCTACCGCTAAACCAGCAGTAATTCCAAATACAATAGAGCGACCCAGTGGCCCATGAATCCATTGATCAACGAGATAGGATTGAGTCATTACCAACCCTGAAAGCATCACAACTGCGCCTGCACCTAAACCAAGCATTCCTATCATTCCCCCGCCAGCATGGGCGCGCGAAACAATGAGGTCCATAAACTGTTGAGCAATACCTTCGCTTTCTGTAGAAGAGACGACAGGTCTTTCTGAAATAGAAGTAAGGGCCGAATTAAAAACTCTCTCTTTTGAGCAGGTGTTCACATTGGTAAAAGGAAGAGCTTCATCCAAATAACGATCGATAGAAGCGAAAGTAATAGGTGTCGCAACTTTATTTTTATAAATTGAGGAAAAATATGAAGACCAACTGTTGTCTAGAAAATTCGTTTTGACGAGACTATCAAATTTTGTACAAACGACCCAACTCATTCTTTCGTTCACTGTTGATGCGGTACAAATACCGGCTCCAGTGGGACATTTTGCTGACGCAACTCCTGATGTATTCTCAATAGTCTGAGTTTTAAGATCTGCACCAGTGCTTGGAGTGGGCAAGCCATCGGTAGCAGCATAAGCCGCAATTTTTTGTCCAGCAGCTGCAGCTGCTGGACCACAGACAGATGATAAATATACAGAAGCAGCACCAGCGGCATCTGCAGAGAGACAAGAAGTACGCAAAGACTGAAGCATAATATATTTACCAACGGCGATGCCAGCAGCAAGGGTAAAGGCCGTCGCTGCGGATAACTGCATCGTGTACTTTGTTTTAGCAGCCCCCTTCATCTCTTCTAAGGTTTGGCGCATCTTTATAAGAGCTTCACGCTGTGAACCAGTAAGTCCCTTCTTCCACTCAACCTCTTCACCTAATTGCTTCTGTGCTTTATTAAACTTCATAAAGGCCATCACTTCGCCAGCAATAAACATTACCGCACCAGCAACGTAGGCCATCACATCAGCTTGCCAAAAAGAGCCCTTACACATTAGTAAACCACGCCCTACAAGTCCCACTGCAACCATCACGAGAACATCAATAAACCCTGCAGCCCCGGAGAGGTCCATATCCTCTGGCTTCACACCAAAACGTCCAGAATCATTCTTTGTATTAGGATTTTCAATATAAGTGCCAGAAGCAGAGGACGTTGTCTTAGCAGTAGGTGTCCCAACGATAGAGGTTGTAGCATCTGCAGCGTAGGCACTATTCCACGCCAACAAATACTTGTGCTCAAAATTACCCAACTGGAGATGGAGCAAACTAAAGATCACTAGGACCGCACATAATGCTCTAATCATAGGCGCCTCGTTTAAACATGTATCCCTATGATTTCATTGTAGTGGAAGGATGCTAAAGCCCTAAGAATAAAGAAAAAGACTTTGAGGAATAATATAGAAATCAACCACTTAAGTATTGCGTTCAGGCCTGAACGCAGTTTGAAAAGCGGCAATTTTTGTCCTCACTCAGCATCTAAATAATTTCTTGGCATACTAAAAGCTATGACGAGATTCTTAGTCTTATTCCTCCTCTCTTCGCTTTTTTGCGCCTCAAGCTCTTTAGCCGATGAACTCGTTGTTGTTAAAGCTGTGAGCAAAAGTAAAAAAACGTTTGTCCTCCCCAAAGGTTACGATGAGGGTGTGCGCGTTGGCCAAAAGCGCGCTTTTACGACAGATAAAATCAGTCTCATTGCACGCGTTGTTGAAGCAAAGCACGATATGTCTCTCTGGGAAATTGTTGAAAAGAACGCCATCATCCCCTTTAATCGTGATGATGTTGTCGTTCTCACAAGTACCAGTGAATCCATCTGGACAGATATAGCTCGCATTGAAAAAGATTTCAAAACGCTGAGTGATAAATACGGCCCAGAGCAAGTTGACAAAAACTACATCATTACTCGTGGAAGCCTAACGAAGGGGTTAAGCGAAGCGACAAGTGAAACAAGTGCTGATCAAGAAACCACACGCAACGGCTTCCAACTTGAAGCAATCTACAGCTCTGCCATGAAAGCTTACCCAATAGATCTCGGCTTGGGGCTGCGCTATGACCGTGATGCAATCAATGTGAGTTCTAATTCATCTTTTACAATTCTTAACACCCGTCTCATGTTAGTTGGCGAACTACAATACAACTTCGAATATGTCGGCAAACTTAATGGAAATTTTTATACTGGGGCAGCAGTCGGTTACGGTAAATCCAGTTCAACAGTTGAAGAAACATCCAGCACTGGTCCAGCGACTCTTCTCCCTTGCGTACGTGTCGGCTTTAGACAAGATTTCGAAACCTATAACATGCTTTACGAAGCGGCCATGGAATCTCTCACAATGTCTGAAGAATTTGAAGACGGTACAACTCAAAAAACTAATTTGGTTAACGTCAAATTCAGTTTAGGTGTTCGCTTTTAATTTTTAAGAACGCTCGCCAAAAATAGCTGATCCCACTCTCACAAAATGTGCCCCTTCTTCTACCGCCACAGTCCAATCTTGGCTCATTCCCATAGAAAGGCTAAGAGAGTTTATCCCCATTTGCTTTTCAATACTTTCTTTTCTGGATTTAAGAGTTTTAAAGCAAAGACGGGCATCTTTTAAAAGATCATCAGTTCGTATCTTTCCCATTGTCATAAGACCAGAAAATTGAAGAGCTGAGTGAGGCTTGCTACGAATAAGCTCTAAGATAACTTGCAATTCTTCTTCAGACTCTATCCCCTCTTTCTCAGCTTCACCGGAAGTTTTTAGTTCTAAAAAGAATTTCACTGATCTTCCAGAAAGAAGCTCTTCTTTTTTATAAAGCTCTTCAAGAAGTTTTAAAGAATCGACAGAATGGATATAGTGAAGATTGGGAATCTTCAAAAGCATATTTACTTTATTTGTCTGCAAATGACCGATGAAATGCCATACAACATCTCGCAACCCTAACTCTTCAAACTGCTGAGCCTTATCCTTTAATTCTTGGACACGATTTTCTCCAAAGTGTCTCTGACCAACTTCATAAGCGGCCAAGAGATCTTCAAGAGGTTTAAACTTACTGACTGCAATCAGAGTTGCTTGTTTGATATTTTTTTGTATGGCCTTAAGGTTTAAGGCAATCTCGCTACTTCTTTTTTCCATGGAGGGACTTAGCACGTTTCAGGTAAGACTTAAAAAGACTTGGAAGATTGCCTTCCACTAATTTGTTAATGACCATTTTGGGGACAAGGCCTTTAAACTCGACTTCAATATCGTAAGTCACTTCTGTTTCTTCATCAGAAACAGCTTTCAAAGTCCAAGAGCCATTATTCACTTTCATGAGGTCACTTTCTACAAGTTTCCAGCTCACCTTAGCAGATTTAGCTTTCATCTCTTGTTTTGTTTCAACTGTATAATGAAATGTCTTAATTAAGTTTAATGAATATTCAACAACGAGTTTGCTTTTTCCTTGCTCGAGTATTTTTACGTCACTCACTCCATCAACAAAGTCAGAGTAAGACTCATAGTCAGTCACGACTTTATAAAAAGTTTCCATGTCGATAGGAAGAATTTCTGTGCGACTCGCTTGTGCCATATTATCCTCTGAGCTTAAGTTTTAAGAAATGAACAACATCGGTGGGTAAGAAGCTAGCGGGAAGTGCTTCAATCACTCTCATCGCAAAATCAATTTTTGCTTCAGCAGCCCCCTCATCCATTTCAAAAACAAATTCATCTTCACTCATAAGTGGAGTATCGACGTCACGCTCTGTGACAACAAGTCCAGTTTTAACTCCCTTGCCATCCTCCCATTCGACGAAATCCTTCATCATAAGAATTTGAAAACGAGAAATATTTCCAGACCCATGCATCCATACAAATATTTCAAAAGGTCCATCAGCACGCAACCAATACTTAAGCTGCGGAGGAAGCTCAACAGAAAAGTGTGATTCATGTAAAGGACGCATACTGCTAATGATATTATCAATACAGAGAAAGGACTTGATGGCTTCCTTTAAAGAAGCATCATCAGAAAAAGCAATACCAAGCTTCGCTCCTTTCACCCATTTCACTACACCTTTTGTTAAAAGTGTGTGGCCTCTCCAGTTTAAAGTTCCACCGACAGCATCACCTTGAACGAAGCGATGCTGACCATCTTTAAGAGAAATCTGCATCCCTGTATAGGAGATATCACGAACTTCAAAAATACGTTCACGTCCTGCTTCCTCAGCTCTAAAAATTAGAAAAGAAAATGGAAAACGAGGGAAAATACGTTTTTCCACTTCAGGGGTACCTGTTTTGATAAGATTGAATTGTCTTTCCATGAAAAGATTCCAAATTTGAATAAGTTAACTACACTTTTAAGGATAAAGGATTTCCCCCTGAGATAAGAGAGGGCAAAAAGCGCACTTTTTTACATTTTGCTATGCAGCATAATTGTGAAAGCTAAAGCATTTTGGTAGGAAAATGCCAACAGAGGTTTTTCAAATGAATGAACACAAGAATGAAATTGATCTTGGCATCGATAATCTTCCAAATCGCATCACCGTTATTCGTATTGTTTTAATTCCTGTCATCGTCATCTGCTTGATGATCAAAGGAACTTTTTTTAACTGGTTCGCTGCTTTAACTTTTGTCGTTGCTGCCTTTAGTGATTTTCTCGATGGCTACATCGCTCGCAAGCAGAAAATCGTCACTGTTTTCGGCTCACAACTCGATCATATCGCCGACAAATTTTTAGTCGTCTCTTCTCTCATTATGCTCCAGGACGCTGGACGACTCGCAGGCTATATTGTGATCATCCTCGTACTCCGTGAAATGTATATCACCTCACTCAGACTTTTCGCAGCTCAGGAAGGTTTCTCTGTTCCTGTTGATAAACTTGGAAAATGGAAAACTGCAACTCAAATGATTGGTATCCCAATGATGATGGCCAGCAGTTTTTATCTTATCGAAGTAGGATTTGTTTTCATCCTTATTTCAATGGTGCTTTCCATCTATTCGGCTTGTCAGTACTCTCTTGGCTTCCTTCAAAAATTTAAACTTATAATGCAGCAGAAAAAGAGAGGGGAAGTTTAATACTTCCCCCTTTCATTTCTTAGCTTCTTTACTAAAGATCAGTGGGTAGGCAACCCGAAAATAGGTTTTAGTCACAATGACAAATAGGGAATCTTCTTCTGTCCCTAATTCCGAACGATATTTTAAAACATCCTTACGCAATCCTTCATTGATTCTTACCACTTCTTGCTCTGAAACCCCCGTCAATTTTTGCGCAGTTTCATATAGCAAGACACTAGTCACCGTCGCTGTTGTCACTGTTGCCGTACTCTCCTGAGCACTGAGAGTAAAACCGCAGGTGAATAATATAATAGAAACAATGATCCTAGGCATATCCCCTCGCATCTTAGGATTTTCATCCATTATAGCTTAGGAATTAGAATACATGCGAAAACTTAATTACAAAAAAACTTAAACACTCAACTTTTCGTCATGCTAAAATTGTCTCATGCTTTTGAAATTGAAAAAAAATCAAAAAACAATTCCTTCAGAAGTCTTTGAACAAAAAGACCTCCAAATTTTAGAATTAGTAGGAGAAGCCCTAGAGACTATAGACACACGTCTCACTGAACTTCCTCTTCTTAAAATTTTAAGCATCAGCTCCCCTGCTCTTAAAACAATCCCCAAAGAAGTTTTTCTTTTAGCCAAACTTGAAACTTTAAAACTTAAGAATTGTTCGATAGAGAATCTTCCAGATGTAAATCCTCTTTGTCCGTTGAAAAACCTTCATTTGACCAGTAACAAACTCACTGAGCTTCCAGAATGGTTTGGAAAACTTGCGGCCTTAGAATTTTTAGATATTGGGGGAAATCAGCTAAAACGCCTCCCAGAAAGTTTTGAGAAACTAAGCCATCTCAAACGTCTTAACCTAGATCATAATATTTTCGAAACTCTTCCCTCATGTCTTGAACGCATGAAGCAAATAAATCACCTTTCTATCGATGAAAATCCCTTCAGTGAAGATGAAAAAGACCGCATTCAAGCGGTCTTAGGAATTTGGTTTTAAACTCTGATTCTTGCATTGGCCCTGCGCAAACGATCGAGCAAAGTATGAACTAAAGCTTGGTACCATACAGGTTGAGTTTTAAAAAAAGCTTCAAACTTTTCATGCGGAATAACAATCAATTCACAATCGACAAGAGCTCGCACAGAGGCACAACGTGGTGCTTTATCTAAAAAGGACATCTCCCCGACAATTTCTCCTTCGAGAATATTACCAATCTGGGCAAGACCATCACCTTTGCGCTTAAAAACGCCCATCGTACCTTTCACTAAATAGTACATTTGCGTACTTGTATCGCCCTCATGAATCAAAAACTGATCCTTTTCTAACGTCACAGTCTTTGTATTTGACTCATTTGCTGCTGCTGTCATGAAAGACTCCTTGCCAACTAATTCATTTATAGTTAACAACTATAGCATCATTTTTTATCTTACCTAGCAGGAATAAAAAACCGGAGAAAGGAAGTTGAATATGGAAAGACAAATCTCAGTTGATATACTTGCTCCACTTAAAGAATTCATGCCCTCTTGGACCAATGAGCAATCTTTATTTTTAATGAAAGGTCAATGGCTAGGCTTTGCAGCACTTATTTTTATCGCTCTAATTCTTGAACGCCTTGCTCGATTTTATAGTGCAAAATTCATCGCTCACCTTCTCAAGCAACAAGATGTTGAATTAAGTATTGAACAAAAGAAAAAAATTGTCTTCCCTATTGGTTTTGTTGCTTTCAGTACCATCTGGTTGACCGCCATTCCTCTTTTAGAACTTCCTCTCAACATCGAAAATTTCTTAAATAAAGCTTGGGATATCGCCCTCACGATCGCTCTCGTATGGTCTTCTTATAATTTAGTTGATGGTCTTGCCCTCTACTTTGAAAAAGTCGCGGCCAAAACAGACAACAAGTTCGACGATGTTCTTGTCCCTATGGCACGGAAGACTCTCAAAGTACTTGTTGTACTTATTGGTCTCATTTTCATCGGCAATAGTTTTTCCGTAAATATGAAAAGCATCATTGCCGGTCTAGGAATCGGGGGTTTGGCTTTTGCTTTAGCTGCCAAAGATACTATTTCTAACCTTTTTGGTTCTTTTACAGTTCTTATGGATCAACCTTTTCAAATTGGCGATTACGTCAAGATTGATGGAAAAGTCGAAGGCACAGTTGAGGAAGTAGGACTTAGAAGTACAAAAATCCGCACCGCAAGTGACTCTCTTGTGAGCCTGCCAAATGGAAATCTTATTAATGCGAATATCGACAATCTTGGAAAAAGAAAGTTCCGACGCTTCGATACAAAGCTTCAAATAGAATACGGAACACCAATTGAAAAGATTGAAGGCCTCTGTGAAGAGATTCGTTATCTCATTCAAATGAACCCCAGAACCAATAAAGATAATCACCATGTTTATCTTAATAACTTTGGAAGCTCAGCACTTGAAGTTCTAATTATTGTTTTTTGGGATGTTTCTGACTACCAGACAGAATTAAGCGAGCGCCATAATTTTCATCTAGATATTATTCGCATTGTTGAAAAAATGAGAATTAAAATGGCCTTCCCCACACAGACTCTCCATATGAGGAAGGAAAACGTAGATTAGCGGCAATAAGGGAAACGCATTACCAGGGTTTTGATATTGGGCTTTTTCTCTTTGCCTGAAATACTCGAAAGCAGTTTCCTCTTATGTTCCTCTTCTTTCTTTTCTTTTAGGCGCATGTGGAGCCAATAAGAACCTTCCCAAAAAAGTTCTCCTGTCGCATCAGTCCCTTTGTAATAAGGGCTACGCTGACCCAAAAGCTGATCATGCATAATCTCTACCCCACAAGCGAGATTGCTACGGGGATCTAAAATACTTGCTCCCTGGCAATCTTCTCCGCGGCCCTTGCGAAGTTTTGCAGCACCTTCAAGCTGTAATAGACCAACGGCCTGACAGTTAATCCCCTTTGCTCTGGAATTCGGAAGACAAGTTGATTCTTCCCAGGCAATGGAAGCGAAGGTCCAAGTCCAAAACTTAATCTTGAGTTCATCTGAGAACTGGCTGAAGTTAGGACAAATGAAATCCATATCGGGAATATCGTTTGAAAGATAGGAGTAACGAAGTTCTTCAAGAGGAATTTTTTTAATCTTATCTGAAATTATTTTCCCCCATACACCGTAGTTACCAGAATCAGTTAAAAACTGATCACACTTCGCTCCCTTATAATCAAATTGCTGAGCCAAAGGCACAGGAGGATTGTCTGGAATATCACAAGGGCTTTTGGCCTGAGTCACCTTATTAACATTGGAAAGAGATTTGGTTGCCAACTTCACAGACTCTGTAAGCTCATCATCTTTTGCGCTGGCCACAGAAATCAATGAAAAAAATAAGAATGTGAAAAGGAGAGGCTTTTTCATTTCACAAACTCCAAAGAACAATTCAACTTTTTATTTTTCAAAGTATCTGAAATAATCGTGTAACTAAGTTTCGGAGGAAGATAAGTGAGGAAAATATGTTTTACAGTTTTCCCCCCTTCCTTACACTGAGATTCACTTTCTTGCTTCAAACCATTTTTCTGTGGAAAATTTTTAACAAGATAAGTACAGCTCTTATCATCTTCTTCGTAGGTATAACTTGTTTTTTCAATCTGCATGATGGCCAAGCGATTACCGATTCGAAGGTCTCCATCAAGAAGGCGTACAGTTCCTTCTTCACAAAGATCCTCATCCCCCTCGATAAGCTTATACTTCCCCATCTTAATTTCTAAGGCGTGAAGATTAAGACCAAAGGATAAAACAGCAAGAATTAAAAATAGCTTTTTCATAGAGACCATTTTGCCACGAGTCCGCTCAAGAATCAGTCCTCGTCAGTCCTAATAAATATTCTGCAATAAATTCAGTAAGTTAACTCACGCTTGGGCGGCAAAAAAGTGCCATAAAAACAAGGCGTTTTTAGTGTTTTAGTCACCACGAACGTTTTTCACAAATTAGTGATTTAAGAAACGGGCTGCATCCTTCGCAAAATAGGTCAAAATCATATCTGCCCCAGCTCTCTTAAAACTCGTGAGCATCTCTAGCATGACCTTATTTTCATCAAGCCACCCACGGAGGTGAGCAGCTTTTACCATCGCATATTCACCACTGACATTATAAGCAGCAATAGGAAGATGTGTTTGACGGCGGAGCTCAGAAATCACATCCAAATAGGGAAGCCCAGGTTTGACCATCAGAATATCAGCTCCCTCATCTTCATCCAAACGAGCTTCTCTTAGGGCTTCTCGCACATTACTGGGGTCCATTTGATAAGATTTCTTGTCCCCTTTTTTAGGAGCGCTTTGAAGAGCGTCACGGAAAGGTCCATAAAATGCCGATGCATATTTCGCAGTATAGGCCATGATCATGGTGTTCTTATAACCAGCTTTCTCTAAAGCCTCACGAATAAACCCTACACGTCCATCCATCATATCAGAGGGACCAATAATATCTGAGCCGGCTTCAGCTTGAACGAGGGCCATCTGAGCTAAGATCTCCATCGTTTCATCATTAAGAATTTCACCAGTTTTAGGATCAACCAAACCATCGTGACCATCACTTGAATAAGGATCAAGGGCCACATCACTCATAACGAGCATTTCAG
>JACCEE011212129.1_pt1 | contig 15560 bp, 15 predicted proteins | sample 7449931 | NCBI WGS metagenome assembly JACCEE01 (sample SAMN15323457, study PRJNA562643) | freshwater metagenome | isolation source: river surface water | place: USA:Blue River Watershed | collected 2017-08-19 | reverse complement strand
CCGGTGACTACACCTCCATTGCGCGAGCGCGGAGATGATATCGCGCTGCTGTTGAAACACTACGCAGAAAAATTTGCTCACAAGGGCACGCCCATCACTTTTTCGCCCGAGTTTCTGAGCGCTCTGAAATCGTATGAGTGGCCGGGCAATGTGCGCGAATTATCCAATCTTGTGCATCGATTCTCTACGCTGTTTGCGGGTCAGTACTTAACGCTGGCTAGCATACCGGTGTCGATGTTACCTAAGGGCTTGCAGAAACTACAGCTAGAGCGAGCCGGTGAAGAACCTGCACCTCCGTCAGCGGATGTCTTGCAAATGTTTGCGCTGGAAGAGCCGGGTACGGTGCCGGCCTCCCTACCTACGTCCCATGAACCTAATCACGTAGAAGACATCATCATGCTAGCTCAAGGTGGGCCGGTGCTGCCACCCGAAGGCATGTCGTTGAAAGAAAAAATGGCGCAAATCGAGAGAGCGTTTATTGAACAAGCGCTGGATCGGTCTGCAGGTAATGTATCTAAAACAGCGCGTCTGCTGAATTTGCAACGAACCACGCTGATAGAAAAAATCGACAAATACCGGCTTCGCTCCGCGTAAGAGAAATTATGTCTAAGCCCAAACTTCAAACGACCAGTGTAGTTGGTGTGGTCGGCGCTCTGTTAGTCATTGCTGCAGCAACTGGTGGTAACTTTTTGCAGTTCGTCGATTTACCCGCCGTTCTGATTGTATTCGGCGGTACTTTTTTATGCGTTTTGTCGAAGAGTACGCTTCCTGAATTTAAGAGTGCCTTTGAAACGGCGCGCGAAGCCATTTCGCATTCACCCACGCGCTTGACTGATCTAATCGATGAAATGATTGAAGTCGGTCGTGTCGCCCGCTACAACGATCGTTGGATGGTGATGTTAGAAGATCGTGAATATAACGATCGTTTCATCGCCAAGGCAGTGCGACTGTGGGTCGATGGTCTTGACCCTGTGTTGATGAAAGATGCCTTGTTGCGTGAGCTGGCAGAAGAAAAGACACGCTACGATCATGCACGCGATTTTTTCGCGTATGCCCAAGAGTTGGCACCAGCGATGGGCATGATAGGTACGCTGCTGGGTCTGGTACTCATGATGGGTAACATGACCGATCCGCGTGCGATTGGCCCGGGTATGGCGGTGGCCTTGCTGACTACCTTGTACGGCGCGATACTCGCGAACGTTATCATGGGCCCGCTGGTACAAAAAATTATGGGGCATGGCAAGCGCATAAAAAATAATTATGAGCTTGTGATTGCCGGCATGCTGTTCCTGCAAAAAGGTGGTGATCCACGCATGCTGCCGGATCTTTTGTTGGGTAACTTGAAACAGGACATCGAACCCGAGCCTGAACCCGAAGCGTTGCCGGTACCTGAACCCGAACCCGAGCCATCACAAGTTGCCCTGTCACCAGCCGAGACGGACATCAAGTCCTGAGTCTGATGAGTACTGAGAAAGAGATTGCCGAACTAGAGAAGCCTGAACATCAATCGATGTTTGCGGCATCAACCTTGTTTGACGACGATCATCCTGCACACTTCCCACGACTTCCCTGGCCACCCTGGATAGTTACCTTCGCCGACATGGTGATGTTGCTGTTGGCTTTCTTTGTTTTGCTACTGTCTTTTTCTGACCTTGATCCCACGCGCTTTCATGACGTGAGTGGCTCATTGCAAAAATCATTGGGCAGTGAGAAAGCTCCACCCGTGGTAATCGCACCGCCCACAGATACGCAATTGGCTGCTGGTGGTCCATCAACTGCCGGTGGTCCAGCCACAGAAGCCGGACCTTTTTCAGAACAACTCGCTAAAGACCTCGGCAAATTACAAAAAGAACTCTCAACAGATTTGGCGGGCAATAAGATTCAACTCCGAACTGAAAATGGTCGATTAGTTTTGCAGTTGCCCGAGCGCGGTAAAGGGGTGATGCCGCAAGAATTAATCGATCTGTTTGGTCGTATCGCCGATGCGCAATCTCAAGTTGAATCTGTCGTTGAAGTGCGCGAGGGTGTTGAGACCGGCGAGCGAATTGCAGAAACGGCGCGTCAGATTGAGAAGTTACGTGAAGCCCTGAAGAGTGAAATTGTTAAAGGTCAGGCGCAAGTCGAACGTGACGGCGAGCGCATCGTTATTCGTATGGTGGTGCAGGGCAGTTTTTATTCTGGAAGCGCCGATCTCGCCACCGATTTTATGCCGGTCTTAAATAAAATTGGTAAGACCATCACTGAAGCAGGTGGCCGCATCGTGATTGAAGGGCATACCGATGATGTGCCTTTATCAGGTCACAATCGTTTTCGTTCTAACTGGGATTTGTCAGGTGCGCGCGCAGGCGCTGTGGCAGATTACTTGAGCGAGCGCGGCGGCGTACCTCGTGAGCGCTTGATGGTTAGGGGTATGGCTGACACCAAACCCGTTGCTGCTAACGATACTCGTGAAGGCCGCGCTAAAAACCGTCGCATCGAAATACTGGTTGATGCGTTTGGTAGTTGAATGACTTCAACGGTACGATTTCTCAGCCCCTAAACTTGTCTGAAGCCAGAACTGCTTTACTCTGGCTTCGCTACTGATGGCTTGTTATAGGCGGGTACATCGGTACTTGCATTGCCGCTAGGACGTGATTGCTCACGATTGTAGGCGACGCTGCGTTCCTTGGATTTACCTTCCTTCTCACGCTCTTTCGCGAGTTCACGTTCACGTGCTGCTTCGCGTTCTTTGGCGAGCTCGCGCTCCTTTGCGAGTTCACGTTCACGTGCCGCTTCACGTTCTTTAGCGAGTTCGCGCTCACGAGCTACTTCACGCTCACGTAAGCGATCACGTTCACGAGCGAGTTCACGTTCTTTGTCTTTAAGTTCTTTGTCGCGCCGTGCGTTGGCAGCGGCTTGCTCTTGCGCGGCTTTTTCTGCTTCTAGGGCGCGAGCACGTTCTTGTTGTTGCTGCAGTTTGGCGAGTCCTTCAACGTCTTTCTTAATCGCTTCAACGTTAGAGACGGAGCCTTGCAAATTATTTACTTGGCCAGACAAATCTTTGACGGACTTAGATTGTTCTTTAAGCAGCGCATCAAGTCCGCTGAGTTGTTGCAGCAATGCTTTGTTAGCCGCTTCAGCGCGCGCAGCTTCAGCTTTAGCTGCTTCGGCTTTAGCTTTCGCCGCTTCTATTTTTTTAGCATTCTCTGCGTTATTAGCTTCCGCTTTTTTAGGTGCTGATTCTGTTTGATCTGCTTTTTCAGATTTCTTGGTTGCTGCAGGTTCTGGTTGCGCCGCTGCCGGTTTGGCGACAGATTTAGCCGCTGGTTCAGAGGCTTTTTGGGGTGTGTTTTTCGCTATATCAATGATGGTGGCAATTTTTTCTTCAATCGCTTGCTGTACGGATTGCGTACTTTCTTGTTTCAGATTGAGTTCAGTTAATTGCGTATTGATGTCATCCATCGATTCCATGCGACGCTTAAGATCGACCGCGCGTTTACCGACTGCCAGCATCATTTCATCTAACTGCTCAACCTTAGCTTGTAATTGAACGGCAATAAAACTAAAGGTGCCAGCGCATCCGACCAACACAGCGGCTACTAACGCCAATACAACTTTTGATTGGTTGGATGTGCGTTGTGCACCATCGATGAGTTTTTCAGCGGCTTTGTTGAGTTGTCCGCCAGTCGTGGTGACATGCGATGCTGAACGATTCGCCACCTCGGCGGCATCCAGAACGATGGTCATCAGAGACTCGAGCTGCTGTGAAGCAGAACGATTATTTTCAACCAAAATTTGCACTGCTTCCAGCGCGCGATTAGCTGTGTCCTTAGAGACAGAGATGTTTCCATCACCCGATTCGGTTTCGTTGGATTCGCCTTCAGGCGCGATGCCGGCTTCTTCCTCTGTCAGTTGCGGAGGAGGAGGGGCGGGTGAAAATCCATCAGCGCCTTCGGCCTGAGTTTTATCGTTATCTGCGTCGCTCATAATGATGACAGTCGTTTTTCAAGTTTTTTCGAGGAGACTTCCAAGCTATCTAGCTGGGCATTTACTTTAGATTTTTCGTCTTGCAGTTTCTGTATTCGTTGTTCAAGGTGAACCGATAGTGCCCAAGGTGTCGCTTCTTCAGGCGCTTTCGCGGTCAGCAGTGATTCAACATACGCGCTTTGCTCAGCTTCTTTGGCAGCCTCGGCGGCTTCTGCTTCAATTTCTTCTTGGGTCTTTTTAAATTCACCCGTTAACTCTGCACCCGGCGGAATCATCGCGTGATGATCTTCTAGTGCGCGCTGGTCAGCCGGTCCCTCTGCATCGAGTAGCGCACGAGGATCGGACGGTCCCTCGGCGTCTTCCATTACCCTCGCATCTGCGGGTCCTTCAGCATCATGGAGTGCGCGAGGATCCGAAGGACCTTCTGCATCTTCCATTGCCCGCTCATCTGCAGGTCCTTCAGCATCAAGTAGTGCACGGGGATCCGAAGGTCCCTCGGCATCTTCATTTGCGTGCGTGTCAGTCGGTCTATCAGCATCGATCAGCGCTCGTGCGTCTGATGGGCCTTCTGCATCTTCCATTACCCGTGCATCTGCGGGTCCTTCAGCATCGAGTGATGCACGAGGATCGGATGGACCCTCTGCATCTTCGTGTGCGTGTGTATCAATCAGTCCTTCAGCATCATGCATGGCACGTGCATCAGACGGGCCTTCGGCATCTTCCGTTGCCCGTGCATCAACGGATCCCTCAGCATCTTTTAATGCGCGAAGATCACTGGGTCCTTCTGCATTTCCAAATCCTGGTACATCAGTTAAACCGACGGCATCAAGTGCAGCGCGCGTGTCAATTAGGCCCTCGCCATCGTGCATGTCCCGTAGGTCGGAGTCACCATCAGCATCGCGCATTGCGCGTTGATCTGAAGGACCATCAGCGTCGCTACCATGCTGCGATTCGGCGCGGCCACTGGTATCGTGCATCGCATTACTTAACGAAGGGCCCTCACCATCACGTATCGCATTACTTAACGAAGGACCTTCACCATCACGTATGGCGTTACCAAAGGCGGGGCCTTGAGCATCGCGTATTGCATTACCAAAAGAGGGACCCTCAGCATCACGTATCGCATTGCTTATAGATGGTCCATCCTGACTGTCATGCATTGATCGGGTGCTGCTAGGACCATCTTTCTGGTCTTGCAGCGACAACGCGTTAACCTTCGGTCCTGTTACCGGTTTTTTCTTCTTGCGTGCCGCATGCTCACTGACTGCTTTTTCAACAGCATGACCACCACGAAAAACCTGGGCTTCTTCTTCAGACATTACTTACCTCTATCCAGGACTCGGTCCATCATCAGCGGCTACTAATTAGCGCGCGCTGTAATGATTTCAACGGGCGTACCCACGGATCGGCGGGAACGCCTGGTCTAGCGGAAAATGCCTCGGCGTCTTTCTGAGTTGGAAACGGCCCTGAAAGAACGACGTATTTCACACCCTTATCAGTTGTTTTTACTGCCGCAATGCGGCTCTTATTCAATGCGGCATATTGCGCTCGCCATTCTTGTGCTTCAGCCATCGAATTGAGCGAGACATGCTGAACAAAATAGCTGCCCGGACGCGCCTGACGAACAGCGTTATCTGCGCCGCGTTCTGACCGAGGTGCCAGCGCTTCAGCGGGTGACGATGTCACAGTCGCTGCTGGTGCAGGCTCAGCCTTGGTCGCTGGCGCGTTAATAACGGGTTCGGCCTTCGCTTCTACTTTTGCTTCTACTTTGGTTTCAGCTTTGACGTCTGCTTTGGGAATAGTTTTGTCGGCCGTAACATCAGGCTTGATCTCAGTTTTCACCGGAATCTCAGCTGGCTTAATGTCAATTTTCGGTGCCGCTTCTACTACCGCCGTAAGCTTTTCGGACGCAGGTTTCTTATCGGTTATATCGGTTTTAGGCGCCAGAACTGAAGCACTGGTTTCATTTGCCGCAGCCTTAGCTTCTTCTAGCTGGGCTGTGGGCGGCTTACCGGTGAAGCTAACTACAGCATTCATCGCCCACTCAGGTAGTTGGGCCTTGAGCAGGGGAGAGTTGTAAAGCATCGGTCCCATACGTTGTGGGAACAGCAAAATAATGACGGTCATCGCTACTAGCAGCACTAAAAATAGCGCCGCTATCCAGCGAGCGATCAGTGATACCGGTACCTTAATACGGGGCTTAATTGCAGTATCAGTGGAGTTTTCGCCAGCGCTATTACTCGCTGGTTCGCTAAGTGTGGTTGTGTTGGGGGCATCGACCAGAGCATCCATGGAAGGTTCGGTGCGTTCGACCGGACCCTTCAATGCTTTTTGTCTCATGGCGGCTAGCTCACCCGCTGAGATGACATTTTTTTCTTCTGGCATAGTGTCTGCAGCGGCGGCTACGGCAACGCTGACGGGTTTCGCCGGTTTGCTGTAGCCCGTGGCCGCAAGAACTTTTTTCACTTCGACTTCATAGCCAGCGGCGCGTGCCATATCGAGCAAGGTCTCGCCTTCTTCGCGCGAGGGTGTTTCTAGCGGCCAGCGCATCAAGCGTTGACCAAATTTTTCCAGATTTTTTTCATGCATCTGGGTGCCGATTTTATCGACCAGCAATACAACTGATACGTGCGCTCCTGGGAAATCTTGCACCAAACGCGACATCAATTGCATGTCGCGTTCGCTGATGGCTTTCGCATCATGTGCTAACAAAACTCGACGCGGTGCTTGCGACGTCTGCGCGTTGCGAGCTTCATCAATAGAGAGATCAGCTAGTATCTGATTAAAGCGGTCGAGCAGGGCTTCTGTGTTCTGAGGTAAAAAAACTTCAACCTGCAAACCATCGCTTTTGCGCAGCTTGTTGATGAGAAGTCTGCCGTAATGATCGAGCAAGCCATCGTTATCGCTGCTAAGCGAGAGAGAAAGGCTCTCTTCGCGCACACCGCGCAGCACATAATCAAAACGGCGGCGATCAGCGGTGCGAAGGAAGATGCCCTCGGCGCCAATCAATTCGGCCATGTCGGGATTTCTGTCCATTAGTTAACCGTCTCCTCAGTCTCCAGTCGACCGTCGGCGTCGAATTGCATATTCGGCGGAACCGTCGTTTGCGGACGCTGCACAGGTGCCGCACCCGGACGAATGCTAGCTAAATTGAATACATAAGCAATAACCTGCGCAACCGCATAATACAAGTCTTCGGGTACTTGATGGTTAACCTCGGTGGTGAAGTACAGCGCACGAGCTAGCGGTGCGGCCTGGAAAATTTCAATACCATGTTTTTTTGCTTCTTCACGAATACGCGCAGCGACGGCATCAGCGCCTTTGGCTAACAATATTGGTGCGGTATCGCCATTCGGATCGTAGGAAAGGGCAACGGCAAAGTGTTCCGGGTTGGTGATCACCACGTCGGCATTTTTGACGCTATCCATCATTCGAGCATTCGACATTTCGCGTTGACGGCGACGGATTTGCGCCTTAATTTCAGGGCGACCTTCCATGTCTTTCATTTCATCTTTGATTTCCTGTTTGGTCATGCGCATTTGTTTATTAAACTGCCAGCGCTGAAAAGGAACATCAATGAGTGCAATCACGGCGAGTGCACAGCCCATGATCAGGGCGGATCGTGTCAATAGCTCGCCAGCGATCAATAAGCCAGGTTCGAGTGCCATGCGACCGATCTTATTGAGCGTGCCGACATTGTCAACCAACACCCAAGCAACTACGCCGCTGACCAATGTGAATTTCAATAGCGCTTTACCCAATTCGACAGCGGCTTTAACGCCAAACATGCGCTTAATGCCACTCAATGGATTAAGTTTAGAAAACTTGGGTTTGACAGAGCCTAATTCAAATAGAAAACCGCCGGTGGCACCTGAAGAGGCGATCGCAACAGCGGCTGTTAATAATAATAATGGGGCGATCAGCAAGAAGCTATCGAGGAGTTCTTGAGCAAAAATCGCGGGTAGTAAATTCGATGAGTGAACGAGCTTACGGTCAAAATTAAATCCCGACGAAAATGCTTCGGCGAGTTTGGACATCAGCATGTTGCCGGTAATGAGAATCATCGCCAGCGCAGCAATGGTGACAGCCGCCGCAGGTAATTCCTGTGAACGAGCAACCTGACCTTCTTCGCGGGCCTTTTGCAGGCGCCGCGAGGTGGGTTCTTCGGTTTTTTCTTCTGAGCTCTCTGACATATCAATTCACCAAGCCAACGAGATCGCGGGCGTGATTAAACGCCTGCATCCACAGCCACTGTATGCGGCCAACAATGCTATCCATCGCCAGTATCAGCACAAAAAAACCGGCAATGATAGAAGCGGGTAGACCAACGGAAAAAATATTCAGACTAGGCGCAGCGCGCGTTATCACGCCCATGCCGATATTGATAAATAAGAGCGACACCATGACCGGTAGGGCGATCAAAACACCGCCTAAGAAAATCATGCTGCTCCAGGCGACTACTTTGCCGAAGGCGACTTGTCCTAGAATGCTTTGTCCAATAGGGACAGCGGTGAAACTGTCAAGCACCATCGAAATCATGATGATGTGACCACCAAAACCTAAAAATACCAGCGTCGAGACAATCACGATAAATTGAGCGATGACGGGAACGTTACCGACATTCGGGTCAATCAACGTAGCCATCGACAAGCCCATGGAAGATGAAATAGTTTGACCGGCGATAGTTAGTGCACCCGTGGCGACTTGTAGCATCAGGCCCATCATGGCACCGATGAATAATTGATTCACGATTTGCAGGATACCGTTTGCAGTCACCGGATCAATCACAGGCCAGTTCACTAGCGGGTAGATCAGAATCGTTACGACTAGCGCTAGCATGATGCGAATCGGTAAGGTCAGGGCATCCAACGAAAACAAAGGAGCCGTCACCAGCAAGGCCGAGATGCGTAGCATCGGCCACAGGAACATATAAAAGCGTTCGACGATTTCGGATGCTAGTAGTGTCATAGCGTCGCTCCGAACGCTCCTTATGAATTAAGAAAACAGCGCAGGGATGCGCTTGTAAATGTCTTTGGTGTAATCCACCAACATGACTAGCTGCCAGCTACCAAAAATGGCTAAAGTAGCGCCCATTGCAGCCAGCTTTGGAATAAACGACAAGGTCGCTTCATTGATAGAGGTGGCGGCTTGGATAACGCCGATGAACAAACCTACAGCCAGCGCTACGAGTAGCAGAGGTGACGAGATCAGTACGATGGCCCAGAGTGCGCTACGGCCTAAATCAACAACGGTTGCGACTTCCATGATTGTGTCCTTTTATTCTTTGTATTTTTAAGGCATCGCGAAACTAGACGCGAGCGAGCCCATTAACATGCTCCAGCCATCGACCAGAACAAACAGCATTAATTTAAACGGCATAGAAATCATCATGGGTGAGAGCATCATCATACCCATCGACATCAGCACTGAAGAGACGATCAGATCAATCACTACAAACGGTATATAGATCAGAAAACCAATCGTGAAAGCACTTTTTAATTCAGATGTCATGAAGGCTGGTACCAGCGTTGTGAATGGCACTGATTCTGGACCAGTCAATTCGCCTTTGGCGCGCGAAATTTCCATAAACATCGCAATATCTTCTTCGCGGGTTTGAGCCAGCATAAAGCCGCGTATCGGCGCTTCTGCAGCAGCCAACGCTTCTTCAAACGGCAAACCAGAATTCATATAGGGCAGGATGGCGTTTTGGTACACATCAGTCATCACAGGCTGCATGATGAAGAGCGTAAGAAACAACGCCAAACCAGCGAGTACTTGATTCGGTGGAGTCTGGCCTGTACCCAGCGCCTGACGCAAAATGGAGAACACGATAATGATGCGAACAAACGAAGTCATCATCAACAGCATCGATGGCAACAAGGTTAGTACGGTCATCAAACCCAGCAATTGCAGGGTCAAGCTGTACGATGTCGCGCCACCTTTTCCGGTGACTACATTTACGATCGGCATACCTTGTGCGAATACTGTTTCAGGCAACAGCGTTGCACTTAGCAGTAAGAGCAGGGTAATCAGGACACGGCGCCACATAATCAGCCCCTATCCTTGTTTTGTTTGGCAGCATTCAACAGATCAGCAAAGCGCTTAGCCAGCGGAGCACTAGGCTCGGTAGATGCTGGTGGCGATACATGATCGGCTGCGATTTCTTCCTCAGTCAGCGGAAAGCCGGCGAGGGTATTAATTTGTTGGACGGTGACGCCGACCAAAATATCTTCATCTTTCACACGCAGTAAAATAATTTTCTGACGTGGACCGATCGATACCGTGTCGAGAATACGAATACGGCGCTGACCCATACCGAGCAAGCTACCGCTTTGCATCTTCTTGAGCGCATACAACACCACTCCCAGAAGGGCTAGGACGACAGCAAAGCTGACGATGAAAGATAACCAATCAGTGGCGTGCATGATGTCTCTGTTTTAGATGTTGCGCATGCGTTCAGAAGCAGGAACGACACGTGTTAGGCGAATGCCGTAACGGTCATTGACGAGTACAACTTCACCTTGCGCTACAACGGTATCGTTGACCAATAGATCAAGCGGTTCGCCGGCGATACGTTCGAGTTCCACGACACTGCCTTGCGTTAAGCGCAGCAGATCGCGAATTTTCATTTTTGTGCGACCAACTTCCACCTTGATAGCGACCGAAATGTTTTGCAACACGTCGGGGTTAATATGGTGATTCACGGCTTCTTCAACAATCTCGTTGTCTTCGGCCTGATCCTGGTCCTGGTCTTCGGTAGTTTCACTCATGATGGATCCTGATGGGGTCGGTTAAGTTAAATTGAATTAAATTAAATAGTTTCTGGGTCTAGCGATTTTTCAATACGGATCGCCACATTGGGTCCTGCCATACCTACCTGGCATTCAAAGGCGGGTAGGTCGCCTATATAAATAGTTGCCAGCTCTGGTTTTTTGAAAAACAGTAGATCGCCTTCTTTGAGCGTTTCAATGCGCTGATAATCGTCGACAACTTGACCTAACAATACCTGCAACTCAACCATGGAATCGCCCACCGCTTTGGTGAGGTCTTCACGCCATTTCATATCGGAGTCAGCGCTACCATCGGCCTGAACGCGATTACGCAGCATTTCGCGGAAAGGCTTCAATGCGGCATAAGGATAAACGAGATCAACAAAACCTTTAGTGCCACCCACGCTTTCTGTTTCAAAGCGAGAGGAGATAACTAAATCATTTTCATCCGCGATTTGCGCGAATTGGGGATTGATTTCGGAACTAACATGTTCAAACTCAACCACCATCAAGGGTGCCCACGCTTCTTTTAGTGCGCGGAAAAATACTTCTAAAATAATCGAGATGACACGCGATTCAGTCGCCGTGAACATCCGCGTTGGGGGTAAGCCGTTAGATGCGCCTTCACCTGGCTTATCTCCGGCGCGACGTTTTTGATTGCTTGGCATACCGCTGCCGGTGCCACCAAAAAAATTGTCGAGCGAAGAGAACACCAGTGTAGGCTCAATCATCACCAACGAAAAACCACGCAGCGGATTAATACGTACAGTATTAACAGCCAGTGGTGGACGCATATCTTTTAGATAGTCGCCAAACCGTACAATTTGCGCACGCGTAGGATTGATACGTGGACTGGTGCGTAATACATCCATCAAGCCCATGCGGAACAAGCGTACGAAGCGTTCATTGATCATCTCAAGGGATGAGGTATTAACACCTAGCGTACTGTCTTCGCTGGCCAGATCATGTTTCTTAACACGCGTAGTCAGATTAAAGCCGGTATCAATCGCAATGGTACCGTCATCGATACCCTCAGAGAGGGCAGCGAGTTCTTCTGCTGACAGCAAGTTGCCTGAAGTAGCCATGACTTTATCGTTCCAGTCGGGTTATTTTTTCTGATTCAGTATTACTGAACCACGAATTCCGTAAACATCACTTCTTCGATACCGCCAAAGCCTTCGTATTTTTCGAGCAGTGAGTTAATCACTAAACGTAAATCCTCAGCTAAAGCCTTACGAAAATCGGGTCTGAGCAAATCGGCTTCGGTTTTTTGACGCATCACGTCAAGGATACCGGCACGCAGCGCTAACTCGTGAGTTTTTAAGTTTTTGATCACGCGCTCATCATAGTGAGTCATGATGGTCAGTGTGACTTGCATAACTTTACGTGAGCTGGCGACATTCGATAGCAAAGGCTTTTCGAACGCATAGTAATTGAACTTCCAACGTTCAGCTTCACCTTCAGGGCTAGCGAGTTCTTTACCTTCAGGCTCAGCCGCTGGCTTGCCGTGACTATCTGCGGCAGGTTTGCCATGACTGTCAGCTGCAGGAGCGCCGTGACCATCACCCGCCGGTGCGTGACCGTCACCCGCCGGGGCATGACCATCGCCGTGACCTTCGAGCTTGTCGAGTTGCGCATCGACTGCCTCTTTCGGCTTCTTATTGAAGAAACCGGTAGCGAGCAGGGTGCCACCGACCGACAAACCGATCAGTAGCAAGACGCCTACGACGATTAGAATGATCTTGACTAGCGGACCTTTTTTCTTCGGTTCGCCTTCAACTACTTCTTCTGCTGGTGCTGCTGGAGCTTCGTCAGCCATTACATCCCCCTACGAGGTTTATTAGGATCAGACCAGGACATCTAAGCCGTTGTTGTCGGCCGCAGATTTCTTGGCTGTCAAACTTGCGTTAATTTCGCCGGTATTTACCGGTGAACTCTTCGACACCCCACTTATTCCGCTAGGCGCTTTTTGGCGCCCAGGTGTCGAATTTCCGCCATTTTGACCATCTTGTCTTACGTTAACATTCACTTGAGCAACTTCCATGCCTGACTGTGCCAAGGTTTCTTTCAGGCGGGGTAGGCCATCGACGATTAAGTCGCGGGTCATGGCTTCGCTGGCATTGAAGCTGGCTTCTAAGTTGCCTTGCTTCATATCGAGTTTGATTTCAATACTGCCAAGGTCTTGAGGTTTGAGTGTCAGCTCTACATTCCAGTTACCGCGGGCAATCTGCGCGGCCAATCGCTGGCCGAGTGCTTCACCGAGTCGTTGGGAGAGTTGTTGATATTGATCTGCGCGCACATCAATCTCGGTTTGGGTCGGGTCGGTTTGGCCGGTACCGGATCCCATGCCACTGCCAGAATTGGCATTTGAGTTGGCCGAACTATGCTGACGGTGTTCCCACATCATGCGCAAATCTTCACCGGTCAGCTCGGTTCCCAAGCTAAGCGTATCCGTCACCACCGAATTGTCATTCAGGGCGATGATAGATGAGGGGTCGATCTTGGCCGCAGCTGATTTGAAGGATTCACCTGTCAGGGCGGCGATTTTTTCTGCGCGCTGGCTGATTTGTTTGGTCTGTAAGCGTTTAGCAAATTGGGCAGCTTCGCCCGCGCCCAAGATCAAGGTGGCGGCCAGGTTTTCTGCCGGTGCTTCTTGACTTTGCTGTTGCGCGACAGCTGTGCTGATTTCAATGCCGGTTGGTTTTACGACGTTCTCGGCCAGAGCCAAGGTCTCGTTTTTGCTATCTACAGCATTCAGCTGACCTGGTTGGTTAACCGACCAACGCAAACTGCCGTCAGCGCCCAAATCCAAAACGCTCATGCCATTGGCATCGGTGGTTGGTTCCAGTGGAGCGGGTGCGATGGTCGCTACCGGTAAGACTTTTTCAGTGGAGTTGTCTTGCAGAGCTGATTTTGGCTGGCCCAGTGCGATTGAATCAGTGAACGCAGAGAGCGGCGTGGGTTCGACCGAAGCAGTAGTTTCAACGATAGGGGCGGCGGGTGCTGCGTGCTGAAAAATCAGCGCCAGCGACGACTCATCCATACCTTGCGAGCGAGCAAATGCGAACAGGCTCTCGTCATCCATGGTGGCTGTGTTGCTGGTAATAATATGTACAGCCGGTCCTAGGACTTCTGATGCCAGTCCCTCTGCCGGGGGTGAAGCCTTGCCAGTCTGGGCGGCAAGATCTTGCCCCTGCAGGCCCATTTGCATGGAAGTGAACATGTCACCAAACTGGCCGCCATCTTCAGTGGGACCAGAGGAAAGTGCCGATTTGGCGAGTTTTTTCGCTTGGTGTGCGGCATTAACGGCCGGATTCGATACTGAGTTCATCGTTATTTGCTTCCTGAGTTGCCTTCAAGTGGCAGTTCATTAAGCAAAAATCGTGACAGGTCAGAGAATCCTTAAAACAAGCCATTTGTAAGGATTAATTGCGAGGGAAAATTGGCGTAGCGTAGCTTTAAGAATAGTCAATTAGTTAGTAAACTAAAAATAGTTAAGGCCTGCTCTGGTTTGCGCCAGGGCAGGCCTTTTTAGTCTAGCTGGCCGTTTAAAGCGGCAAGTCTTAGTTCAGTGCGGTCGAACGGCTAGTGGCGGGAACCAGGGTAGGTACTTGTAGCCATGCGCTGCGGATTTCGTTCATCAGGTTATGGACTTCCTGCAATGCTTCCAAGTCGTTGTTGGCATTCACATGGAATAAGCGACGAGTCACATAGCTATACAAGTCGTTCAGGTTGCGCGCGATGTCGCCGCCTTTTTCAAAATCGAGGGCGCCTTGCAGGCCGACCACGATGCGGCCAGCACGCGAAAGACTTTTGGATTTTTCTACGATGGAGCCGCGCTCCATGTGGCCGCGGGCTGTGGCGAGACTCTCGATCAGACCGTCGAACAGCATCTGGATAAGCTGCACATTGTCTGCGCCCGATACACCGGTTGTTACTTTCACATCACCGTAACTGGCGAGGGCTCGTTCTCTCATGTTCATGGTCTGTCGCTCCTGAGTAATTCATTGCGTCAGACCTATAATCGGCGGGTTGCCGAAAGACTTGAGGAACGATTTTTATCTGCTCATAAAACCCTTTTAAATCAAGCGGTTGGAACAGCTTCTGGTTGAGCTTTCGGATTTTCAGAGGCGAGCCGTTCGGCGGCCATCGCTTCGGCCGCAGCTTGCAATTCATCTAATTCGCTACTGCCCTCAGCACTGTTTTCTGAATCGGTAGTGCCAGCGTCGCCTTGAGCCATTTCTGTGGAAGTTGCCTCAGGTGCCGCTAATGCGGCGACTGCTTCGGTGTCGCCTTCGGCGTTTACCTCGTCCGTATCTTCTTCGGCGGTTTCAAACGTTTCGGGCTCTTCTGGCGGGAATTCTTCTTCTTCCTTGAACGGCATCAGGAGCTTGGACAAGGGATGGGGTGGCAATCCGGTGGCGGAGAAAATCTCATCACCAATCTCATCAAGCTGCTCGCGCAAGGTGTCGGGATCTTCATCGGGCTCGGTTATTAAGCTGTAACCGACTTTATAGATACCGACTGCAAATTCATGCGGTATCCAGGATTCGATATCACCACGCAGGGTAGGCACAATACGCTCGCAGCGCACAGGCATTAAAAAGCCTTCACGACCGTCGTGCTGACCTTCTTCAAACAGTATTTCTAAATGTTTTTGTAGTACCACTTCATAACGTGGCTTAAGCGGAATGATGTCTTTCGGGTTAATGCCACGCATGGGCACACCTATCATCGCATCCCATAACTCTCTGCCTGACAAGCCGCCGAAGGTGTCAGCGGGATTGAAGCGGGGTTTTTGGGCACTTTTGCCTGTCTGTATGT
>JACCEE011131346.1_pt1 | contig 15564 bp, 15 predicted proteins | sample 7449931 | NCBI WGS metagenome assembly JACCEE01 (sample SAMN15323457, study PRJNA562643) | freshwater metagenome | isolation source: river surface water | place: USA:Blue River Watershed | collected 2017-08-19 | reverse complement strand
TAGCAAACACTTTGGCCGAGCGATTTGCACAAGTTTTTACTGAACAGATTAAACGCGCGATGCTAGAGTTTTTCTCACACACGCGCACAACTTTTGAGGAGACTTATGATCATGCAAGAGAACACCATGAACGCCGCCAATAAAATGAAGGCCCTTGATCTCGCCCTTTCCAACATTGAAAAGCAATTTGGCAAAGGCGCCATCATGAAAATGAATGACGAAGAATCCAAGCAAAAAATCCCTGCAATACCTACTGGCTGTCTAGGATTAGACATCGCTCTTGGAGTCGGAGGCATTCCTCAAGGCCGTATCATTGAAATCTTTGGACCTGAGTCTTCTGGTAAAACCACTCTCACTCTTCACATCGCAGCTGAATGTCAAAAGCAAGGTGGCACAGTCGCTTTTATCGACGCTGAACATGCTCTCGATACAAGCTATGCTGCTAAGCTTGGTGTTGATGTGAAAAACCTCCTCATTTCTCAGCCTGATAGTGGTGAACAGGCCCTCGAAATTTGTGACATGCTCGTTCGTTCTGGTGCTGTTAATCTTCTTATCGTTGACTCTGTAGCCGCTCTTACACCAAAGGCTGAACTCGAAGGTGAGATGGGTGACTCTCATATGGGTCTCCAAGCTCGTCTTATGTCTCAAGCTTTAAGAAAACTTACAGCTTCTATTTCTCGCTCAAATACAACAGTGATTTTCATTAACCAACTTCGTATGAAGATTGGTGTGATGTTCGGTAATCCAGAAACCACAACAGGTGGTAACGCTCTTAAATTCTATTCTTCTGTTCGTCTGGATATTCGTCGTACAGGCGCAATCAAAGATGGTGACAATTTCATTGGTAACCGCACCACTGTTAAAGTTGTGAAGAACAAAGTTTCTCCTCCTTTCAAAGCTGTTGAATTCGATATTATTTACGGTGAAGGTATTTCTAAGACTGGTGATTTGGTTGACTTAGCTTCAAACGAAGGGATTATCGAAAAGTCTGGCGCTTGGTTTGCTTATAACAACGCTAAGATCGGTCAGGGCCGTGAAAACGCCAAGCAATTCTTAAAAGACAATCCTGAGTTAATGGAAGAAATTAAGAATAAGGTTTTAGCGAAGTATAATATCGTTGATGCCGTTGAGACGGCGGAAAAAATTGATGAAGCCACAGGCGAGATCATTGAAGAAAAGAAAAGCAAAAAGAAAAACATTCAGTAATTTTTAGGGGCCTTCGGGCCCCTTGTTATTTTATGACTAATAAAGCCTATCTCTATTGTTTGCGTTTGCTCGGAGGTCAAGAGTATTCCGTGGCGAAGTTGCGCACAAAGCTTAAGTTAAAAGATTTTCCCGAAGAGGAGCGAGAGGAAGCTCTTCAAATGATTGTTGAAAAAGGCTACCTCAATGAAGAGCGCTATACAGAGCTTAAGATTAAGAGCCTTGCGCTTAAAGGAAAGTCAACACGTCTTATCAATCGGGCTCTAGGTGAAGAGGGCCTTAAGGTCTCTGAAGCCCATATCAAAGAGGTGCTTGAGGAAAAAGGCATCTCTGAAGATGAACAGCTACGGGAACTTCTTAGGAAAAAACTCAGAAATCATGTTCCAGGGCAGGCTTTAGACCCTGCTCAGCGCACTAAAATTATTCGTTTTGCCTTAAGTAGGGGGCACTCTTACGCCAATATCAAGAAAATCTTGGGTTTAGAGCTCGAATCTACTGATGAAAGTCCTGACTTTTTTTAGGAACTTTGCTAACTTTTATAGGTTAAAAATTAAACACTAGGAAGGGTTTAAACCTATGAAAGCTCAAGAAATCCGTGAACGCTTTGCTAACTATTTTATTAAGAACGCTCACGATAAGCATGCCTCTTCTCCACTTATTCCACTCAATGACCCCACTTTGCTTTTTGCCAACGCGGGGATGAACCAATTTAAAGATTATTTTACAGGAAAAGCGATCCCTACCAATCGTCGTGCCGTGACCATTCAAAAGTGTGTACGCGCTGGTGGAAAGCACAACGATCTTGAAAACGTTGGTCACACAGCCCGTCACCATACTTTCTTTGAAATGCTTGGAAATTTTTCTTTCGGTGATTATTTCAAAAAAGATGCGATTCGTTTTGCTTGGGAATTTTTAACACTCGAACTCAAAATGGATCCCAAGAAGCTTTTTGTGACTGTTCACTACAGTGATGATGAAGCACTAAATATTTGGAACAAAGATATTGGTCTTCCCTTGGATCGCATTTTTAAAAAGGGTGACAAAGATAATTTTTGGGAAATGGGCGATGTGGGTCCTTGCGGTCCCTGTTCAGAGATTTATTTTGATCACGGTGAAGCGCACGCTACTCCAGGGTTTGTACCTGGCCCCAATGAAGACATTTTAGACGATAGCACACGCTACGTCGAAATTTGGAACTTGGTGTTCATGCAATTTGAAAAAACCAAAGAAGGAAAATTTCCTCTTCCCAAGCCATCCATCGATACAGGGGCAGGGCTTGAGCGTATTGCTGCTGCTCTTCAAGGAAAGTATTGGAACTACGATACCGACCTTTTTGAGCCCATACTCAAAGAAATTGAAAAACTTTCTGGCAAAAAATACTCTGATCCAAAATACTCAGCCTTCATGCGCGTCGTGGCCGATCATATTCGCTCTTCCACTATGCTCATTACGGATGGTGTAATTCCATCAAACGAAGGTAGAGGGTACGTTCTTCGCCGTATTATCAGACGTGCCGTTCGTAATATGAAAGAACTTGGGATCAGTGAAGTTTCATTCTATAAACTTGTCCCTAGCGTTTTTGAAGTACTAGGACGCGAGTATCCTCAAAATGCAGCCAACGTCTCTTTGGCAGAAAAAATGCTTATGCTTGAAGAGAAGAAGTTCGTTGAAACTTTAGATACTGGCCTTAAGTTTCTTTCTGAAGCCATGGAAAAAGAAGTGGTTAATGGAAAACTTTCAGGAGTTGTGGCCTTTAAACTTTATGACACTTTCGGTTTTCCTTTGGATTTAACCGAGATCATTCTTCGCGAGAAAAAGCTTGCTGTTGATCAAGAAGGTTTTGAAAAGTGCATGAAGGAGCAAAAAGAAAAATCAAAAAAATCTTGGAAGGGGGGCGTTGGTGCAGACCTTCAAATTTTCTGGGATCTGAAAAACAAATATGGCGAAACTGCTTTTGTGGGTTACGAAAGCGAAGCTGTTCAAGCAAAACTTCTTGCTGTGGCTGAGCTTGGTGAAAACAAAGGACTTATCTTCGAAAAAACTCCATTCTATGGAGAATCAGGTGGTCAGATGGGTGATGTTGGTGCTGTTTGCATCGGAAACAATGTCGTTGCTCACATCACTGATACCCAAAAGCCTGTTGAAAATCTCTTCGTGCATTTTTCCAAAGATGCTGACGCATTAGAAGTGGGTCAGGTCTACACATTGAAAGTTGATGAAAAACGCAGAGCACTTACTAAGAGAAACCACTCTGCCACACACTTGTTGCAAGCGGCTCTAGTTCAGGTTTTGGGCTCTCACGTTAAGCAAGCGGGATCTCTTGTTTCTAGCGAGAGACTTCGTTTCGACTTTACTCATATGCTTGCTGTGACCAAAGAAGATTTGAAACGTGTTGAAAAAATCGTCAATGAGCAAATTGCTCAAAACTTAAGTGTTGTTTGCCAAACCATGAGTAAAGACGATGCGATAAAAAAAGGCGCAACAGCTCTCTTTGGAGAGAAATATGGCGACAAGGTTCGTGTTGTTCAAATGGAAAGTTTTTCAACGGAACTTTGCGGTGGAACTCATGTCAACCGTACTGGAGAGATTGGACATTTTTCAATTCTCTCTGAAGCTTCCTTGAGCACTGGTGTAAGACGTATTGAGGCTTTAACATCAGAAACATCAATTGAACGCTTAAGTGATCGCTCAGAAAACTTTGCGGCCATTGAGGCGATGCTTAGTCTTAAAGATGCCAAGGCTGTCGAGCGTATTGAAATCGTTCTTAAAGAAATCAAAGATAAGGCTAAAGAAATCGAAGCCCTCAAAGAGCGTTTGCAGTTAGCTGAGAACAAAGACCTTTTAAATAATCCTGAGACTTTGAATGGCTCTGCTTTCAAGTGTGCTGAATTGGCCTCCGATGCAGATCTTAAAAAGCTTTCTGATATCTTCATGGATAAATATCCAGAGGGGATTGTTTTCTTCTATTCCGTCAACGGTGAAAAGCTTTCTGCCCTTCTTCGTGTGGGCAAGAAACATGATAAGATCCATTGCGGAAAACTTCTCAATGAAGCACTTGCTCTCGTTGAAGGGAAGGGCGGTGGACGTCCAGACCTCGCACAAGGATCAGGTAAGAACGGAAACGTGAAGGCCTTTGTTGAAAAAGTCAGAAGTCTTTTAGCTTAAGATTAACTTTTTGCTCATGGTGGAGCTTAAATGAAAAGCAAGATTATAATTGTCTGCGCATTAACAGCTACAATGTTTTTCTCTGGCTCTTGCCAAAAATGGAAAGAACAGGGAGATGAAAAAATCTTGAAAGTGGCGGTGACTACCGAGATACCCACTTTAGATCCCGCTACGGCTTATGATACTGTTTCGAGCTCTGCTATCTATCAGAGTTATGAAACCTTGTATCAGTATCATTATCTCAAGCGTCCTTATTCACTCGAGCCTCTCTTGGCGGCCTCGATGCCCAAAATTGAAGGGAATGGAAAACGTCTTGTCATTAAAATCAAAACCGGTGTTCGCTATCACGATGATCCGGTATTTAATGGTAAGCCTCGCTATGTCGAAGCAGAAGATTTTATTACTCAAATCAAACGCATTGCTTTTGAGCCAACCAATAGTACGGGCTGGGGGCTTTTTGAAGGGCGTATTCAAGGCATTGATCAGTTTAGAAAAGAAGCAGGAAGCGATTTTAATAAGTTTAAGGCACTTACTATTTCTGGTTTAAAGGCCCTTGATAAAGAGACTTTGCAGATTGATCTCAATGCGCCTTTTCCTCAAATGCTTTATGCTTTTGCGATGAGCTTTACCACTCCGCTTCCAATGGAAGCTGTAGAGTATTACAAAAATGATTTTCATGATCATATCTTGGGGACAGGGCCATTTATTCTAAAAGAATGGAAAAAAGACAGCTACCTTAAGCTTGTAAAAAACATAAATTATCGGGATGAATTTTATCCAGCCCAAGGAGATAGACAAGCCAATGAGAGCGGGCTTCTTTCTTATGCGGGTAAAAAGCTTCCTTTCCTCGATGGAATTGAAATTCGACTTTTCAAAAAGCCTGAAGAACGTTGGCCACTTTTTTTGGATAAAAAATTGGATTTCATGCCTCTTCCTAAAACAAATTTTGCAGAAGTCATTGATACAGATGGACAACTCAGTTCTAAATTCAAAGATAAGAATTTGCGCCTACATGTTTCGCCTGCACAAACTTATTGGTGGTTTAGTTTCAACATGAAAGATCCTCTTTTAGGAAAAAATAAAAATTTGCGCTTGGCCATTGCTCATGCAATTGATTTCGATAAATTTGTTCAAGTTTTTACAAATAATGTGGGCCAAAGAGCAAACTCTATTTATCCTCCAGGAATTCCAGGCTATCTCCCTTCTGCCAAACTCCCTTATGAATACAATTTAGAAAAAGCGAAAGAATATTTGAAATTGGCGGGCTATCCTGATGGTAAGGGTCTTCCTCCTATCAATTTCGATGAGAGTGGAGCTGGAAATACTGAAAGAGAGCAAGCCGAATTTATTAAAACTGAATTAGCAAGAATTGGCATAAAAGTTAATCCTGTGCTTAACCTTTTTCCCGCTTTTTTGGCGAAAGGAAAAAAAGGAGATTTACAATTTTTTCAGGATGGCTGGTCTCTCGATTACCCTGATGCTGAAAATTGCCTGCAACTTCTTCACAGCAAAAATCAATCCCCGGGACCCAACGGTAGTTTTTACGCTAACGCCAAAGTTGATCAGTTGATCGATCGTATAAAGCTTTTAGCTGATGGACCTGAAAAAACAAGATTGATGACTGAAGTTGAAAAACAGGTTAATGAAGATCTTCCTTGGGTCATGGTCTATTACTCTCGAAATTACACGTTGGTGCAGGATTACGTGAAGAATTATCGCTATTCTGATTTGGTTTTTAATTATTTTAAGTATCTCGATTTGGGTGAACGCTAGACGAGTAAAATACTTTTCTAAAGCATTGTTTTTTCTAGAAATCTTAGATTCATAACTACAATTGCCGATGAGGTATTCACACTTATCTCAAGGAGTAATTATGTTCAAAAAGTTGTGTTTAATTATTATTTCGACATTATTCATTGGAACTTCAAGCTTATGCGCCAAAGAAATTAAAATGGCCGTTGGACTTGCTTTGCCTCCTTATTTCATTGCAGAAAATAACAGCGGGATGGAATACGAGATTGTGAAGGAAACCCTCGCTTTTAAGGGGCACACTTTAAAAGCAACTTTTGTTCCATTTGCAAGAGTCATTGTTGAATTGGAAAACAAGACAGTGGATGCAGCTGCTACTGTGAACTCATCCTCAGGACTTAAAAATGTGTTTTACTCTGAAAGCCATATCACTTATCAAAATGTGGCGATTTCTTTGAAGAAAAAAAACTATAACATTGCTTCTATAGGAGACTTAGGAAAATACTCTATTGTGAGTTTCCAAAATGCGACATCCTATCTTGGTGAGGATTTTGCGAAAATGGCCAAGGGCAATTCTAAATATACAGAAATAGCCAATCAAGAATCTCAGACAAAAATGCTTTTTACTGAAAGAGCAGACTTGTTGGTGGGGGATGTTAATATTTTTAAATTTTATAAAGAAAAAATAACGGATGTTGATAACAAACAAGAAGTTGTCATTCACCAGATTTTCACTCCAGTGAACTATAGTTGTGCTTTTACTGATGAGGCCATCAAAAAAGATTTTGATGAAGGGCTGAAAAAACTCAAAAGTTCAGGTCGTTATAATGAGATTATAAAGAAATATATTAAATAATTTTTCTTATTCCTGCCCCCTAGGAGTTGCCCTTTGGGCCATTTCTGGGGGGCTTTTTTTTACCCATTTTACCTAGGCAAAATTTGCCCCTTCGCTTTTTCACTCTTTAGATTTCTAAGCGCCCGTCGAAAAGAAGGAAGGCAGGACACAAGTCCGCCACGGATGGAAAATGAAATTTAAAGTGAATCTACAATTCTTAACGGTCCTCATCTTCTTGTTCACCGCAAGTATGTCGGTCGCTAAGGAATACATCATTTTTAGCATCGTCCAGGATATTCCCATGGGTACTGAGGGCGAAGTAGTGAAGAAAAACTACTACGTCAACATTGGGGGGCAGCAGGGGGTCAAGGAAGGCTCCATCTTGGATGTTTACCGCACCATCTCACGTGTTGACCCTTATTCAAGCAAACAACGTTATAACTACAAAATGAAAATTGGTCAGCTTAAAGTTCTTCATACAGAAGATACAGCCGCCATTGGCATTTTGAAGCAAATCAAAACTGGCGAAGATGCTCCTCTTTATGAAATCGATAATTTTATGATCGGTGATATCGTCAGCGTTAACACTGGCCGCTAATTCATCTTTTTAGCTTTATTATAAAGATTTCCTACTGTTGGTCCTGAATCAATAAGAAAGTTTAATCCCAATCTCGCAAGCTTCGGCATTTCCTTCACCCAACTGACTCCTTGAATCATGTTTGATGGAGAATAAAAAATTAAAAAGATTGTGCTTATCATTTGGCAAAGAAGTCTTGCTTGCACATCCTTGGGATAACAGAAAAAAGATTTGTATTCTTTTTTCACCATGAGATTGACTTGCTTCAAAAAAGTCTTGAGGGCTTCGTAGTACTGCGCAGCTAATTTTTTTGCCTTATCAATGACTGAAATGTTTTCTTGGCAAATTTTATCGACTGTCGCTACTCCATTATCTTCATTTGATAAGTAATCTTTAATTTTATGGTAGACATAGAGGGGGACTTCTTTCACAAAAAGCTTAATAAGATAAGCGTATCCCTTGAGCTGAGTTGTTGCCGTATCTCCAACACCCATCAGACAACCCCCAATCATTGGTAAAATCGCTTGAGGGCTGAAGCTGGTGTCAACACCCGGAGGTAGCCCGCGACTCTTTAAAGCTTGGGCACAAATGTCGGTTGCCATTTTTACTTCAGACTTAAAGACTAAAGGGGTGGGATTGGCATCGGCCATGCACTGAGCTGCTTGAGCAATAGGGCTCAGAGTAAAAAGAGAGGCAAGGATAAGTGCTATGATTTTACGCATCAGTTGGGCCTAAAAACTGGAGGGATAATACGTCCATCAACGCTCTCCAATTTTATGTCGTCGGCCACTGTGCCATATTTTTCATAGGGCAAGCCCTTGGCCTTCTTATATGTTGCTTTAGCTTTAGCAAGACCTTCATTGACCTTTGTTTGCAGGCTTGCATAATCATCGCCTTCTTTGATCATGCGTGAACCAACAGAGACAGAGCCATCAAACTTATTGACCTCTTCGAGAACTTTGTTGAGTTCCTGTATCTCATTCGTCTTTCCTGCTTTTTTTGCAGTTGCTATTTTCGCCGCAATAGCTTTTCTTTCCTCGTTGAAAATCTTTTGTACCCGTTTGTCTGCAACTATTTCTTTGCTGAGTTCTTTGCTAAATTTATAAATCTCATCTGCACTCATGCCTTCCGCAAAAAGAGAAATCTCATCGCCTCCAGTTCTAAAAACTTTGATATTTTTATTTCCTGCTACTTTTCTAATGGCATCAGAAACAGTGGCTAAATATTCATCACCAGCAGAAAGACCTTTGCTGAAATAGTTCACCTTTCCGAGATTGTTTACGTCTAGCAGAATGAGCGCTCCATTTTTCTTTGCACCTTGAGTAATGAGTTGGTCGATAACTTTTTTACCTTGACCTTGAATGCTAAAAAACTTGGTGTGTTCATCTAAAACCATCTCGCGTAAAACTTTCTGTCCCTTCACTGTGGTTTGTAAGTAGTGGACCGTTTCCCCTCCGACTTCCTTACTAATAATCGCAGAGCCCTCATCTAGTTTAGAAACCAGTTTTCCTGCATCATCAACTTTATTGTTGGCTTTAAGAATGACAGCGGCATCTTCAAGTTTTTTGCTGACTTTCATTCCTGGAGCAGCAGACTCCATAATGGCCCTAGCCAGCTTGGTTGCTGCTTTAGCAGTTTCTCCAGCCCATTTTGCGCCCTTTAAGAATTTTGAAGGGGAAAAGACAAGAAGGAAAACATCAGCGACAAGACGACAGAGAATTTTGGCTTGTAGAGGTTTGGGATAGCAGAAGAAACCTTGATAATCTTCTTTAACCATTGCCCACATTTCATTTAAGAACTTTTTGAGTTGAGCGCTGTACTGATAGGCTAAAGTTCTGGCTTTCTCTATGAGCGACATATTGGAGTTGCTGAGCTGATCAACTGCTCCTACTGCATTATCTTCATCAGCGAAAAGACCTTTGATCTTTTCCCAAGCATAAGAAGGAATTTCCTTAACAAAAAGTTCAACAAGGAAAGCTATGGCTTTAATTTCATCAACGACAGCGGTTCCAGCTCCCATAAGACATCCTCCCACCATGGGAAGGATTTCGTCTGCACTGAAAGAGGTTTTGATATTAGAAGGTAAGCCCTGTTTGCTTAAGGCCTTAAGGCAGACGTCGGTCATCTCTTTTTCTTGGCGATCGAAATCTTTCGTGACTAAGTTGCTGTTGCAAGATACGGAACTAGTGTCATAGCTATAGGCAACTGGCACTAGGATAAGCTGAAAGCAAATAAAGAGCGTGAGATAAAATCTCATGGGCCCTCCATCATTTTGAGAATTTCTTTTTTCAAATTCTCATCGAGCTTTTTATAGTCGCCGATTTGAGCGACAGCAGTTTTCTTTTCACCAAATTTCCAGATTTGAGTGAAGTTTGTTCCGGCCCTAATATTTTTTCCTTCGATGAGATAAGCGTTTTTAAGCTCGCTAAAAGGCTTAAAGCTTTCAACGACATAACCGTCGCCAACATTTTTAAGATCTTTATTTTCTAATTTCTTTTTAAGTCCTGATACAGCGTTAAGCTGACTTTCGAGAGTAAAGACGTTTACGGTGTTAATAATTTTTTCGCCTTGATAGTGGTTAGCCGAAAAAATTGTTGGTTCAGGCAGAGTCGCCTGTATCCATCCCGCAGGAAGTTCCAAAGCCAAAAGACTTTGGCAAAATAGGGATAGGAAGGTGAGGAGTAAATAGTTGTGCTTTTTCATCAACTATTTTTCGGCTTTTGGTCAGGGGTTCTTGAGAAAATTTAGGGGCTTAATGAATAATAGTGCCTATTCTTGAGGGGTTAAGATTGAAATTTTCTTCATTTAAAAAAGGCAGAGTGCCTGAAAACCAAATAAAAAATGCCTGGCCTTTGATATTTTGTTCAGGAACAAAACCCCAAAAACGTGAGTCGTATGAGTAGTCGCGATTATCACCCACAACAAAAAACTGACCGGGAGGAATGACAATTTTGTCGTAATCTGTTTTAAAATAGTTGTCAGGACAAACCTGCACGATATGTTGGTGCTCGCCTGTTTGGGTTTTATAAAATTTCCAATTATTTTCTCTAAGTTCTGGCCCCATTTGGGCCACAAAATCTTTCCCATTAATTTCCTCCATGGGAAGAGCTTTATTATTGATATAAACGATTTTATCGCGGATTTCGAAGGTATCTCCTGGAACGGCCATAACTCTTTTGATGTAGTTGACCTTAGGGTCGCTGGGGAATTTAAAAACAATAATATCCCCACGCTTCGGTTGAGACTTTCCAAAAAGATAAATGGGATCGCTGAACATATCAGAGAAAGGTAATTTAAAGCCGTAGGAAAATTTGTTCACGAGAATGAAGTCACCAATCATAAGCGTAGGAATCATGGACCCAGAAGGAATGCGATAGGGCTCAACAATAATGGAGCGAAAAATCATGATCACTAGGATGATTAACCCTAGCGATTTTAGTTCACGCAACATTTTTTGCTTAAAAGTTAAGCTTGGTGGATTTTGTTTTTCTTCAGGTGTCATAGTTAGACGTCGCGGCGAGTGTATTTCTTCTTGCTGACTTTGGTAACATTTTGGCCTATAGGAAGAACTTTGCCATAATAGTATTCAATGACTTCTTTCGCGACTGCTGAAGAGCGCACATGCCAACGTTTGATATTGACGTTCATGACACAAATAGAAATGCCTTTGCCAAATTCTGGCGTCTTGGGCATAGCAAAAGCTGTAAACCAGTCGCGTTTGCCAAAGGGTGTTCCGCCAGTGATATGACCAGTCTTTCCACCAATTTCTAATTCTTGGCGGTAGAGGGTACGCATTTTTCTAAAGCCTTTACGTGCTGTCCCTTCATCGATTGTGGAACTCATGAGTTCCCGCATCTTTTCGCTGGTTTCTTTATCAAGCACGCGACGATCTTTCATTTGCTTGGTCCAAATAGTTTCGCCTTTATGATTCACAAGACGTGTCACTAAGTTGGGGAATTTCATGACTCCATCATTGGCGATGACAGAGGAGAGAAGGGCACCATGCACAGGGCTCATGGTTGTTTCGTCGTTAAAGCCAGATGCAAGTTGAGCCATTTCATAAGGGTCTTCAGGAATACTTACATATGATTGAGGAAGAGTGATTTCTTCCATCAGTTGTTGATTAAAACCAAAATCATTGGCTGTTTTATAGATAGAATTTGGTGAGATATTTCTCATCGCTGCTTTGGCAAAGATAACGTTGTTAGATACAGCAAAAGCTTTTCTGAAAGTTTGAGGACGGGCCCAGCGGACTGAAGCAGTTTCACGAAGTTGGTTCTTGTAAAGAGTTGTGCTTCTGCCTGTAAAAGTAAAGCGGGTATCAACATCAACTTTGTTATTCTTAAGAAGTTCAGCTGAGGTGATAATTTTAAAGATACTTGCTGAGGGATGGGTATTAGAAAAAGCCAACTCATTATTAAAACGCTGAGATTTTCCCTCATAACCTGCAGCCGCAATAATATTTCCTGTTTGGTTATCAATCACCACAACGGTGGAGTAATCAGATTTATATTTTGCGAGAGTTTTTTTAACGTAGTCGTTGAGGTCACGGTTGATGGTGTACTCGACGCGAAGGGGATTATTTTCCCAAGTGATGGTTTCAGGCCATTCATCTTTACGTATAGAGGTATCTAAATTTCTTTTAATGAGATTGCTATCAACACTGTCTGAAGAGTGGTTACGAGAAACAAAGAGGGCATTCAACTCATTTTTTTGAAAAAGATTGGGGGGAGTAGTCCAAACGGCTCCGGCAATAAGAAGGGGAAGAGCGCTGCTCAAGACCTTACTTAAAGTGCTTTTCTGTTTTGTGGCGACAAGAATAGAGTCCTTCATGGTCCCTTATATCCTTTTCCTATAACAAAAAATTCTTTACTTACTGAACGCGTAGATTTGGGTTTGAGATAGTGGAACTCGTTAAATAGTTTCTTTTGTTCCTTCAAAAAAACCTGAGCCCCGTGACTATCGAAAACCTTCATCACAGTGTTTCCATTATAGCGTAAAAACTTAGGAAGTAACGTGAAAATGGCTTCAATGAGATTCAAACTTCTGTCTTGGTCTAGGGACTTTATTCCAGTGGTGTTAGGGGCCATATCGGAAAGTACTGTATTAAAGGGGGCTTGTACGCCTAAGTCGGCTAAGTCGTGGACATCAAATATATCTTTCTGAAAGAGATTGACGTTCTTGAGATGGGTTAAGCGAGTATTGATCTCTTTTATGTCTATTCCAACAATTACGCCCTTATCGCCTACTTTCTGAGAGGTATATTGTACCCAGGAGCCAGGGTGGTAGCCCAAGTCTAAAACAAGATCTCCAGACTTGATCACCTTGTAGCGTTGATCAATTTCTTCTAATTTATAAATAGAGCGCGCCAAAAAATTTTCTTTTTTAGCTTTGTTGAAATAGTGATCTTTAACTTTGAAGGTCATGCTACTACTCTCAGTTCTTCATCTTTAAGCTCGGCCCTAATGTGCCAGATATTTACTCCGTACTTACGGAATTTGGCGATCAAAGTAGATTTACTCATATTAAGTTCACGAGCGGTGTGATTAATCTTACCCTGAAAACGACGAGCTATATAGTGAAAATATGATTTTTCAAACTCTTCGAGTGCTTGGTGATAGTCCAGAGGAAAAGTTTCTAAAGTGATTTCATTGGCCCCCTTTTCTTCGTGGTTGTTTTCCTCAAGCCAAGGAGGAAGATCTTTTTCCCTTATTTCACTTTGTGGGCAGTAGCTGGAGAATTCGATGGCATTTTTAAGTTCCCTGATGTTGCCCGGCCAGGGATAGTTTTGAAGTTTATTGAGGACTGCACTGTTTAAGAATTTTTCTCCTTGGGAAAACTCATCTAGGAATTTTTTGGCAAGTTTTTTAATGAGTTCTTTGTCTTGGCGCAATGGGGGAAGTGTGTAAGTAAAAACGCGAAGACGAAAATAGAGATCTTCACGAAATTTTCCTTGGGTTACCATATTCTTTAAATCTTTGTTTGTGGCTGCAATAACTCGACCGCGAAAATTTTTTGGATGACATGATCCTAAAGGAGTGAAACGTTTTTCCTCAAGAAGATAGAGGAGTTTCTTTTGGGCTTCTAAAGAAAGTTCGCCGATTTCATCGAGAAAGAGTGTGCCGTCTTCAACGCTTTCACAATAGCCCTTTTTATCTTGAATCGCCCCCGTGAAAGATCCTTTGCTGTGCCCGAAAAGCTCGCTTTCAATAAGACTTTCACTGAGACTGCTCAAATGTACGGTGAGAAATTTTTTATGGGCCCAGGGAGATTCTCTATGGATGAGTTGAGCTAAGCGAGATTTTCCTGTACCGGTTTCACCGCAAAGAAGGATAGGGGCTGAGACTGAAAAGAGGCGCTGTTCGTTCATAAATTCTCCTTGTGTGGTAGTAAAACCATATTTCGGTGTTAAAATCAGCCCAGCTCATGCACTTATATGGGGGATTTTTCACTTATGAAAAAAGAAGAACGTGCTCAAGAAGTATTTAAAAGACTTAAGAAAGAATTTCCAGAAGCCAAGTGTGCCTTGGATCATCAAGATCCCTTTGAGCTTTTGATTGCGACGATTTTGTCAGCTCAGTGTACGGATGAGCGAGTGAACAAAGTGACTCCAGCTTTGTTTAAACGTTTTCCTACACCAGAAAAAATGGCTCAGGCCAGTTTGGAAGAATTAGAAGAGTTGATTCACTCGACGGGATTTTATAAGAATAAAGCAAAATCTTTATTGGGTGCCAGTCAAAAAATTATTAAGGAATATGGGGGCGAGTTTCCCGTTGATATGCAAAAACTCATTGCTCTTCCGGGCGTGGGAAGAAAGACGGCTAATGTGGTTTTGGGAAATGCCTTTAATGCTCCTGAAGGTGTGGTGGTTGATACCCACGTTACTCGCTTAAGTCATCTTTTGGGACTCAGTAAACAAAACACTGCTGAGAAAATTGAAGATGATCTCAACAAACTGTACAAAAAAAATCAGTGGGTGATGATTTCTCATTTTCTCATTTTACACGGACGCAAGACCTGCATTGCTAGAAGACCTAAGTGCGAAAGTTGTATCCTCGCTGATCTTTGTCCTTCAAGAAAGAAATTCTAAAACAAGTTCCTGATCTTCGGGTTTACACCAATAAAGTGGGCCATCGAGACGCTTGTCTTTAAGCTCTGTGAGGCGTTCTTTCCCTTGATAGAGAAAAATACCCCTTTGGGCACAGAGAAGAGTGCCAGCTGCTATATCCCAAATATTTTTTCCCCGCTTGGTTACGACGAAGTCGCAAGAACCAGCGGCCAGAAGTCCTAATTTGAAAGCAATACTTCCTCGAGGGAGTACATGGAGTTTGCCTTTGCTGCTTTGAGGATAGAGACCCTTTTCCCACTCACTTCTTGAGGTAAGACCGGTTTTGATGTCCGAAGCTGTTTGTGGTGCCGGACAGAAGAGGTCATCACTTGAAAGGGAAAATCCCGTAAAGGGATTGTAAATCCAGGCCCAGCCCTCTAAAGGGCTTTTCATTAAAGCGAGGGAAACAGCAGTTTCAGGATAGCCTCGGACGAGTTCGCGGGTGCCGTCTATAGGGTCTAGAACTGCACAGGGGAAGGCGAAGCTTTCTTGGTCTTCCTCAGAGAAAAAATGGTAGTGGGCATAGTCCTTGTGGGCCTTGAGTTTCTTTTTAATCTCTTCAGAGATAAAGAGATCAATCTCCGTAACGGGGCTCTGATCGGCCTTCACCACTAAGCCTAGGTTGTTTTTAAAGCCTGGCCCTTGGAAGATACTTATAAATTTTTTCTTAATAGATTCCTGTAGTTCTCTTTTTTCTATAGCACTTAGCATATTTAAAATAAACCTTGTTTAAAAAGTTAAAAATTAACCCAAAGTTAACTCTTTTTTTTGGGAAAAGCGCTTGACGGCCAAACTTATCAACACAAGCTGCGCTTTTATCCACATTTTTTCTTGAAATAATCTTATCCGTTAAATATTAGTTTCTCTCATCCAAACTATTGTAAAAACGGATAGTTAATTCAATGTTTCACAAAAAAAAAATCTTGC
>JACCEE011569617.1_pt1 | contig 15566 bp, 11 predicted proteins | sample 7449931 | NCBI WGS metagenome assembly JACCEE01 (sample SAMN15323457, study PRJNA562643) | freshwater metagenome | isolation source: river surface water | place: USA:Blue River Watershed | collected 2017-08-19 | reverse complement strand
GATGCCCGAACGCGGCCTGCCCGCGCTTCCCGGCCCGCAACCCGTCACGGCCCTGCAGCGCCTGAATCCTTGCTTCGAGTAGCTGGTGTTAATGACCGGTGGCGCATTCAACTGGAACGGCGCCGAACTCTACATCACCCGCAGCGGCTACACCGGCGAGGACGGCTTCGAGATCTCGGTCCACGAGGGTCAAGCCGACGCACTGGCGCGCGCCCTGCTGGCACAGCCGGAAGTCAAGCCGATCGGCCTGGGCGCGCGCAACTCGCTGCGCCTCGAAGCCGGCCTGTGCCTGTACGGCAACGACATCGACACCACGACCACCCCGGTCGAGGCGGCGCTGAACTGGGCGCTGCAGAAGGTGCGCCGCAACGGCGGCGCGCGCGCCGGTGGCTTCCCCGGCGCCGACAAGGTGCTGGCCCAGCTCGACGGCAGCCAGCCGGCAGCGCGCCAGCGCGTCGGCCTGATCGCCCGCGAGCGCGTGCCGGTACGCGAGCATGTCGAGCTGCAGAACGCCGCTGGCGAGCGCATCGGCGAAGTCACCAGCGGTCTGATCGGCCCGACCATCAACCAGCCGATCGCGATCGGCTATGTCGATGCGGCCTGCGCGGCGCCGGGCACCGAGGTCAAGGCCATCGTGCGCGGCAAGGCGGTGCCGATGGTCGTGTCCGCCATGCCCTTCGTCCCGACCCGCTACTACCGCGGCTGAGATCCGGGTAACCTCCTGCCTTCCGGCACCGCCAACCGGGGCCGGCATCCCATTCATCGATTCACCTACCGGAGTACCACATGAGCCTGAAATACACCCCCGAACACGAATGGCTGCAAGTCGAGGGCGATGTCGCCGTCGTCGGCATCACCCACCACGCACAGGATGCGCTCGGTGACGTCGTGTTCGTCGAGCTGCCCGAAATCGGCAAGCACTACGCGCAGCAGGAAGTCGCCGGCGTGGTCGAGTCGGTCAAGGCCGCCGCCGACGTCTACATGCCGGTCAGCGGCGAAGTGCTCGAAGTCAACGAAGCGCTGCGCGACGACCCGACCCTGGCCAACAGCGACCCGCTCGGCGCCGGCTGGTTCTTCAAGGTCAGGATCGGCAACGCCGCCGAGATCGACAGCCTGCTCGACGAAACCGCCTACGGCGACCTGATCAAGTAACTCGCTCCTTCCCCTGCCACCGCCAAACCGGGCGGTGGCCTCCCTTTGCCTGCCCGGAATCCCAAGCCATGTCGTCCACCGCCCGCCCCCTGGCCGATCTCGAGAACGCCAGCGAGTTCATCGCCCGCCATATCGGCGTCTCCGCTGCCGACGAAACCCATATGCTGTCCGTGATCGGCGAGGCCTCGCGCCGCGACCTGATCGACAGCATCGTGCCGCGCTCGATCGCCCGCTGCAGCCGCATGGCGCTGCCCGACGCCATCACGGAAGCCGAGGCGCTGGCCGAGCTCAAGGCCATCGCCGGCAAGAACAGGATCTGCAAGAGCTACATCGGGCAGGGCTACTACAACACGCACACGCCGGGCGTGATCCTGCGCAACATCCTGGAAAACCCCGCCTGGTACACCGCCTACACGCCCTACCAGGCCGAGATCAGCCAGGGCCGGATGGAGGCGCTGGTCAACTTCCAGACCATGGTCATGGATCTGACCGGCATGGCGATCGCCAACGCGTCGATGCTCGACGAGGCCACCGCGGCGGCCGAAGCCATGACGCTGGCCAAGCGCTCGGTAAAGGCCAAGGGCAACGTCTTCATCGTCGGCGGTGACTGCCACCCGCAGACGATCGAGGTGATCCGCACCCGCGCCGCGACCATGGACATCGAGGTGAAAATCGCCGCCACCGAAGCCGAGTGGAACGCGGCCATCGCCAGCGACGACTACTTCGCTGCCATCAACCAGTACCCGGGCAGCAGCGGCTGGCTGTGCGACTGGAGCGCATCGGCCGCAGCCATTCACGGCAAGCGCGCCGCGCTGATCCTGGCCGCCGACCTGCTGGCGCTGACGCTGGTGAAGGCGCCGGGCGAGATGGGCGCCGACATCGTCGTCGGCACCACGCAGCGCTTCGGCATGCCGATGGGCGCCGGCGGCCCGCACGCCGCCTACCTGGCCTGCCGCGACGAGTACAAGCGCTCGATGCCGGGCCGCCTGGTCGGCATCAGCGTCGATGCGCACGGCAACCCCGCCTACCGCCTGGCGCTGCAGACGCGCGAGCAGCATATCCGGCGCGAGAAGGCGACCTCCAACATCTGCACCGCGCAGGTGCTGCCGGCCGTCGTCGCCAGCATGTACGCGGTCTATCATGGCCCGCAGGGCCTCAAGCGCATCGCCGAGCGCGTCGCCAGCTTCACCGCCATCCTGGCGCAGGGCCTGCAGTCGCTGGGCTATTCGCTGGTGCACCACACCGCCTTCGACACGCTGACGCTCAAGACCGCCAGCGCCGGCGCCGCGCACGCGCTGGTCCAGCATGCCGCCGCCAACGGCATCAACCTGCGCCAGCTGCGCGGTGACTGCATCGGCATCTCGCTCGACGAGACCAGCACGCGCGCCGACATCGCCCAGCTGCTGGCGCTGTTCGCCCAGCCGGGCCAGGCCTGCCCGCAGGTCGAGGCCTTCGAGGCCGTCGAGCCGCTGATCCCGGCCGCGCTGCGCCGCGAGAGCGCCTACCTGAGCCACCCGGTCTTCAACCGCTACCACAGCGAAACCGGCATGCTGCGCTACATCCGCGCGCTGTCGGACAAGGACCTGGCGCTCGACCGCAGCATGATCCCGCTGGGCAGCTGCACCATGAAGCTCAACGCGACCAGCGAGATGATCCCGATCACCTGGCCCGAGTTCGCCAACCTGCACCCGTTCGCGCCGGCCGACCAGCTCGAAGGCTACCGCCTGCTCGACGAGCAGCTGCGCGCCTGGCTGGCTCAGGCCACCGGCTACGCCGCCATCAGCCTGCAGCCCAACGCCGGCTCGCAGGGCGAGTACGCCGGCCTGCTGGCGATCAGGGGCTACCACGAGGCGCGTGGCGAAGCGCACCGCAACATCTGCCTGATCCCGTCGAGCGCGCATGGCACCAACCCGGCCAGCGCGCAGATGGCCGGCATGCAGGTGGTGGTGACCAAGTGCGACGAGAGCGGCAACGTCGACATGGCCGACCTCCAGGCCAAGTGCGAGCAGCACAGCCAGAACCTGTCGTGCATCATGATCACCTACCCGAGCACGCACGGCGTGTTCGAGACCCAGGTCAAGGAGCTGTGCGAGCTGGTGCACAGCCATGGCGGGCGCGTCTATGTCGATGGCGCCAACATGAACGCGCAGGTCGGCGTCTCGGCCCCGGGCGAGTTCGGCGGCGACGTCAGCCACCTCAACCTGCACAAGACCTTCTGCATCCCGCACGGCGGTGGCGGCCCCGGCGTCGGCCCGGTCTGCGTGGTGGCCGATCTGGCCCCCTACCTGCCGGGACACGCGACGGCCAGCGCGCAGGGCGCTTATGTCGGTCCGGTCAACGACAGCGTGCCGAGTGCTCAGCCGGCCGTCGGTGCCGTCTCGGCCGCGCCGCTGGGCAACGCCGCCGTGCTGCCGATCTCGTGGATGTACATCCGCATGATGGGCGCCGACGGCCTGCAGCAGGCAACCGAAACCGCCATCCTGAGCGCCAACTACATCAGCCGGCGCCTGGCCGACCATTACCCGACGCTGTACGCGAGCGAGAACGGCCATGTCGCGCACGAGTGCATCCTCGACCTGCGCGGCCTGAAGGAGACCAGCGGCGTGATGGCCGAGGATGTCGCCAAGCGCCTGATGGACTACGGCTTCCACGCGCCGACGCTGTCGTTCCCGGTCGTCAACACGCTGATGGTCGAGCCGACCGAGAGCGAAACGCTGGAGGAGCTCGACCGCTTCATCGACGCGATGATCGCGATCCGCGACGAGGTGCGCCAGGTCGAGGCCGGCGCCTGGCCGCGCGACGACAACCCGCTCAAGAACGCGCCGCACACCGCCGCCAGCCTGCTGGGTGCCGACTGGAGCCACCCCTACCCGCGCGAAGTCGGTGCCATGCTCAAGACCGGGCAGGCCGTCAAGTACTGGCCGTCGGTCGGCCGCGTGGACAACGTCCATGGCGACCGCAACCTGTTCTGCAGCTGCCTGCCGGTGGGTGAGGCCGAATAAGGCTCAGCCTCAATAATCCGGGAAGCCCGCATCTTGCGGGCTTTCCACTTTCTGGGCTGGCCATCGATCATCGGGGATCGGTTCGTGTCAGGCTTGAGCGGCATCCACCGGGTTTTCGCGGGGCTATGCGCCGGATTGCGGCAACCGGGCATGGCTGCCGGGATCAGAAGCCTGCAAGGTCTCGCCGACGAAGCGGCGGAACCAGGCCATCGCCGGCGCTTCGGTCCGGCCCTGCAGCGTGATGTAGGCAAAGCGCGCCTGCGCCCGCAATGCGGGCTGCAGCCTCAATTCGACCAGCCGGCCAGCCTCCAGACCGGCGCGCGCTGCCGCCAGGATGCCGAGGTAGACCGCCAGCGAGCGCTCGACTGTCGCGATCAGGCTGTCGACGTCCTCGCCCTGCAGCGCGACCATGAGCTGCGGGTCGGCCGCTGGGCCGTACTGCTCGACCAGCAGCCTCGCCACCTGATCGGACAGCGGCGTGGAGGCGACGGGATAACGCAGCAAGTCCTGCAGCCCGACGCTGGACAGGCTGGTTAACGGATGGTCGGCACGACAGACGAAGCCAGCCGACTGGTAGCCGAGCGACTCGATCTGCAGATCAGGGGCCGGCGCCACCCGGTAGGCATCGACCACCAGCGCATCGAGCTGCCTGGCGCGCAGTTGCAGCAGTTGCAGCTCGGTCGATCCGCGCGTGATCGACACCCGCAGCTCGGGATGCCGCTCGGCAGCGTGGCACAGCAGCGGCGTCGTCAGCAGGGCTCCAGGACCGGAACCCAGACCCACACTGATCTTGCCGCCGCCGCCCTGCAGCCGTTCAGCGCTGCACCTGAGCTCGGAGGCTTCGAGCACGATTCGGCGCGCGCGTGCGACCACCTCGCACCCCAGCGGAGTGAGCTCGTTGCGCTTGCCGACGCGGTCGAGCAACCGGCCGCCGAGCTCCTCCTCCAGGTTCTGGATGCTGCGGCTCAGCGCAGACTGGGTGATGAAGCAATGCTCAGCCGCACGGCTGAAGGAGCCGGTATCGGCGAGCGCGAGCAGATGCTCGAGGGGCTTGATATTCATACAAGATCATTCTATTAACGAATAAATATCAGAAGAATAATGCATTGGACACATCAGAACAAACTTTCTAGCATCAAGTCTGTGAATTCCACCCAAACAGAGGACAGACAATTGACAACAAATGCTTCCATGGCACTTGCCGGCGCGCGGCCCTTCAGCGCGCCGAGCCAGTCCCAGACACAAATCAGCCGCCGCGTGGTTGCCGCCACGGTCATAGGCAACGCGCTGGAGTTCTATGACTTCGTGACCTACGCCTTCTTTGCCGTTTACATCGGCAAGGCGTTCTTTCCAGCCGCCACTCCGCTGGGCAGCTTGCTGCTCTCGGTCGCCGTATTTGGCGTGGGCTTTGTCACGCGGCCCCTGGGCGGAATCCTGATCGGATCCTATGCCGACCGCGCCGGCCGCAAACCGGCCCTGCTGCTGACCATTGCACTGATTACGGTGGGGACTCTGGGCCTGGCGCTGACGCCCTCATATGAGGCCATCGGATGGGCTGCACCAGCAATTGTCGTGACAGCTCGTCTGGTGCAGGGCTTGGCCCTGGGGGGCGAAATCGGCCCCTCAAGCGCTTTCCTGATCGAGTCCGCGCCCGGCAGGCAGCGCGGCCTCTATGGCAGCTGGCAACTGGCCAGTCAGGGCCTGGCGACACTGGTGGCTGGCAGCATCGGCATGGCGGTATCGAGCACATTGCCCGCTGAGGACTTGCAGAGCTGGGGCTGGCGCATCCCGTTCGCCGTCGGCCTGCTGCTGATCCCGGTGGCGATCTACCTGCGCCGCGAGATGCCCGAAACACTCCACCATGCCGCGGACAGTGCCGCGCCGATGGCACCCGCATCGCTGCGCCAGCACCGGCGACTGATCGCACTGGCGGTACTCGTCGTTCTCGGCGGCACGGTATCGACCTATGTTGGCAACTACATGACGACCTACGCCATCACAACGCTCAAGCTGCCGCCAGCCACAGCCATGGCTGCCACCGTGGTGACGGGCGTGACGACTTTTGTCTTCGCCTTGGCCGGCGGCTGGTTGTGCGACCGGTACGGACGCCGCCGCGTGATGCTGGTGCCGCGCCTGCTGGCGGCCGTGCTGTCCTACCCGGCCTTCTGGCTGCTGACCGAACAACGCAGTGCCAGCGCCTTGTTTGCCGCCACGGCCCTGCTGGGAGCCTTGACAGCGCTGAGTGGCGCAGCTTCGCTGGTTGCGATTCCCGAACTGCTGCCACGCCGTATCCGCGCAGTAGGCATGTCGATCGCCTACGCCATCGGCGTCGCGCTGTTCGGTGGCTCCACGCAATTCGTCATCACCTGGCTGATCGACGTCACCGGCAACCCGACCGCTCCGGCCTGGTATGTCACAGCCACCAGTCTGGTGGCGGCAATCGGCATGTACCTGCTGCCCGAAGGGCGCAACAAGGTACTCGAACACTGATTCAAACCCCGCTACTGTTTGCCATGAACCTGTTGAACCGCATGCACGCGCAGGCCAGCGAATTCATCGCCCTGCGCCGCGACATCCACCGTCATCCCGAACTCGGCTACCAGGAATTCCGCACCAGCGACCTCGTGGCCGAGCGCCTGGCCTCCTGGGGCTACCGCGTCACGCGCGGCCTGGGCGGCACCGGCGTCGTCGGCCAGCTGGTGCGTGGCTCGGGCGGCAAGCGCCTGGGCCTGCGCGCCGACATGGATGCGCTGCCGATCCAGGAGGCCACCGGCCTGCCGCACGCCAGCTGCCACGCCGGCCTGATGCACGCCTGCGGCCACGACGGCCACACCGCTACCCTGCTGGCTGCGGCCAAACACCTGGCCGAACAGGGCGAATTCGACGGCACGCTCAACCTGATCTTCCAGCCCGCCGAGGAAGGCCTGGGCGGCGCCAGGAAGATGATGGAGGACGGCCTGTTCGAGCGCTTCCCCTGCGACGCGATCTTCGCCATGCACAACATGCCGGGCTTCCCGCTTGGCAAGCTGCTGCTGCGCGATGGCGCGACCATGGCGTCGAGCGAGAACATCACGATCACGCTCGAGGGCAAGGGCGGCCATGGCGCGATGCCGCATCTGGCGACCGACCCGGTGGTGGCGGGTGCCGCGATCGTGATGGCGCTGCAGACCATCGTCTCGCGCAACGTGGCGCCGCTGCAGATGTCGGTGATCACGGTCGGCTCGCTGCAGGCCGGCGACGCCAACAACGTGATCCCGCAGAGCGCCACGCTCAAGCTCAGCGTGCGCTCGCTCGACCACGGCGTGCGCCAGCTGCTCAATCAACGCATCCGCGAGCTGGTCGAGGGCCAGGCGCAGAGCTTCGGCGTCAAGGCCGGCATCGATTTCCAGGGTGGCTATCCGGTGCTGGTCAACACCCTGCTTGAGACAGACCTCGCGCGCCAGGTCGCGCTCGAGCTGGTCGGTGCTGACAACGTCGAGCTGCAGACCGCACCGTTGACCGGCAGCGAGGACTTCGCCTTCATGCTCGAGCAGGTGCCGGGCAGCTACCTGTTCATCGGCAACGGCGACGAGGCCAGCGGCGGCCATGGTGCCTGCATGGTGCACAACCCGAACTACGACTTCGACGACGGCAACATCGCGATCGGTGCCGCCTACTGGGTCAGGCTGACCGAACGCTTCCTGGCCTGATGCAAGGCGCCGCAGACGGGTTGCGGCGTTGCGCAGTCCCATGCATGTCGGCCCTGCAGGCAAATTTCCTCAGGCCAGGATCCCGCTCAGATCGACCTCATCGAGCTGTTCGGGCTTCATGTGGCGCTCGGCATAGACCCGGTAGGCACCGCTGCGCAGGAAGATGGCGAACAGGTCGGCATCGATATGCTGCTCGTCGCTCATCCGGGCCATGATCCGGATCGCGGCCGACAGCTTCATCCCCTTCTTGTAGGGACGGTCGGTCGCGGTCAGCGCCTCGAAGATGTCGGCAATCGCCAGCATCCGGGCCTGCGGCGAGAGCTGCACCGCCATCAGGCCCTTGGGATAGCCCGTGCCGTCGAGCTTCTCGTGGTGGGCGGCGGCGATCGAGGGCACGCGCTGCAGATGGCGCGGAAACGGCAGCTGGCCGAGCATGATCTCGGTCTGGATGATGTGCTCGTTGATCTTGTAGCGCTCCTCCTCGGTCAGCGTGCCCTTGCGCACGCTCAGGTTGTAGAGCTCGCCCTGGTTGTAGAGCAGCGCAGGGACCTTCATGCGAAAGCCCCAGCGGTTGCCGGCCGGGATCCGGTCGTGCGCGCTGCGCGCGATGAGGTGCTCGGCGCGGTCCGACAGCAGCGGCTCGGTGGCCGGCAGCGCGACGGGAACGGCCGCGTGCAGGCGGGACTTTTCCTCCTGCGACAGGCCCAGGCTGTTGTCCAGGGTACGAACCCAGGTGCGGGCAGCGATCCGTTCCAGCTCCTGGATCGTCTCGTCCGGGAGCATTTCGGCCCCCTCGTTGCAGCGGGCCACCAGCGCGAAATCGGCATCCAGCGCCTGCCACTCGGATTCGAGCTGGCGTCTCGACAGCGACTCGTCCGCCCCCGCCAGCAGGCGCTGCAGGTGCCGCAATTGCGCATCGCGCTTGACGACCTCGAAGCGGGTCCGGATCTCGTGGATGCGGTTGTAGATCGTCTCCAGCTTGGTCGCCTTGTCCACCACGTACTCGGGCGTGGTGACCTTGCCGCAGTCATGCAGCCAGGCGGCGACGCGCAAGGTCTCCCAGTCGCCCTCGGACATGTGGAAGCTCTGGTAGGGGCCCTCCGTGGCGTCGCAGGCGGCCTGTGCCAGCAGCGCGGCCAGCTCAGGCACGCGCGCGCAATGTCCGCCGGTGTACGCGCTCTTGGTGTCGATGGCGTCGGCCACCAGGCGGATGAAGGACTCGAACAGATCCTTCTGCTCCTTGAGCATGGCCTGCGCCTCCAGCGACACCGCCGCCGTGCCGGAGAAGGCATCGATGAAGGACAGGAGATCGCCGGCGCTGGGCCGCGACGAGAACAGCACCATGGCACCGGTCAGCTCCAGACGGCGGTTGAGCAGGGGCACCGCCACCATGTACATGTTGCCGCCGTGACAGACGGCATCGGTCAGCCCCAGAGCGGAGACATCCTGCCCGGACAAGGGCGCGGTGAGCACCTGGCCTTGCTGCAGCGCGCGCTCGAGCAGGGGTCCCGCCGACCATTCCTTGCGGCCGGCGGCGCGCTCGGCCACCGACAGGCAGCGCAGCTGCCCGAGTTCCGCCTGGCTCAGGCCCAGTCCGCCGGGGCTCAGCGCGCAGACGGGCTGCAGTCCGGCCGGATCGTTCAGGTACAGGATGCCGGACGAGGCCTCCGCGGCGGCTACGGTTTCACCCAGCAGCCTGGGCAGCAGGCGATCGAAGTTGTTCTCGGCCGAGATCGCCTCGCTGAGCTCAAGGAAGCGCCGGATGGTCCGCTTCATCTGGGCTATCGTCAGCGCCAGCTTGTTGACCTCCAGGATATGCGACTGCAATTGCAGGGGTTTTCCGAATTCGAAGCGGCGGATCGCATCCGCCTCACGGGTCAGGCCGATCAGCGGGCGCGAGACGCCGCGCGCCAGCCACCAGACGACGGGGACCGCGAGCAAGGCGACCAGCAGGATGCCGATCGTCGCGCGGCGGACCTGGGCATAGGCCTGTGCCAGCAGTTCATGCCGCGGCATCGCGATCACCAGCCGCAGCGCTTCGCTGCCCTCGATGTCGAGGCGGTTGACCGCCACCTGCCAGGTGTCCTGCCCGGTCTGCACCGTCTGGCGCCACCAGCCCGAGGGCGGCAAGTGGCGCAGGTCGATCGCCTGCGCCAGCTGCCTGAGCACCGGCACGCCGAAGTTGTCCAGCGTCGCCAGCTCGGGCGCGGCGTCAGGGCGGGCCTGGTGCACCAGCCTGGCGGTATCCTCGTGCGCCAGCATGGCGCCGCCCGCGTCCACCAGCGCCAGCTGCGATCCCGGCGAGACCTTCTGCCGGCCCAGGCTGGCGTTGAGCGTCTGCAGCTGGATGTCGGCGCCCACCACGACCCCCTGCCGGGCCCGCAGCGCCATCGTGACGCCCACCTGCCGATCGGTGAAGAACAGGTAGGGACGCGTCAGCACCGCGCGCCCGGATTGGCTGGCCTGCTGATACCACCCCCGCTGGCGCGGGTCGTAGCTGCCGGGATAGTCGGGCCGGTTCACGCTGCCGAGCACTTGCAGCCGGGCATCGAGATGGAGGAAGCGTCCGCTGGTGGCACCGGGCCCGCGCTCGACGCTCTGGACCATGTACTGCGTGCCGGGCGGGGCCTTGAGCCGCAGCCGCTCGGCCTCGGTCTTCACATGCCGGACCATGAAGAAGGAACCATCGGCATAGGCCAGATAGACCGACGCCAGCGCCTGGTGCCGGTCGAGCAGCGTGCCGACCAGGGCCAGCCGCTCCAGGCGCTGCGCCAGCGTCGCCGCCCGGGCCAGCTCGTCGAGTGCGAGCACGCCGACCACCGTCTCGACCGGGCGCAGGATCTGCTGCAGCTCACCTGCCGTTTCGCGGCTGATGCGCTCGGTCAGGTCGTCTGCCATGCCATTGATCAGGTCGCGCGAGGTGACATAGCCTATTCCCAGCAGCATGGCGCCCAGCACCATGATCAAGGCCAGGAACAGCGTCGAGACATGGATGTGCAGGGGATACTGCCGCGACGGCTGACCGTTCATCCGGGCCTGCCTGTCAGCGGGTTCAGGCGGGCCATCAGGCCCGTTGCCACAAGGTTTTGCAGATCTGTCGTTGGCAAAGAAGGCTCCAGTACATCCCGGGACTTGTGAATCCAAGTATGACAAATATACTAGAGTCCGGCTTGCCGGACAAGCGCAATGGCTGCCGGAGGTAGCGCGGCTTCAGCCGAAGGCGATCGCGTCCATGGCCAGGTAGCGGTACAGGACTTCGCGGTTGAAGTACTCGGGCGCGCTGGCGCCGGGCTGCCCCCAACCGGCCGCGCCGAGCGCGAAGTACAGCGGCAGGTAATGCTCGTCGGTCGGGTGCGCGCGCAGCGCATGCGGCGCCTGGGCGCGGTAGTCGAACAGGCGCTGGTCCTGCGCCAGCAGCGCCTGCTCGACCCAGGCCGAGAACTCCCGCACATAGGGCGCAGGCTCGGCATCCCAGGGCGGCTGGCTGCCGAAGAAGTCGTGCAGGTTGTGCGTCATGCTGCCCGAGGCCACGATGAGCACGCCCTGCTCGCGCAGGCCGGCGAGCGCCTGCCCCATGGCGTAGAGCTGCGCCGGACCGGAACCAGCCGGCAGCGAGACCTGCAGCAGCGGCAAGTCGGCCTGCGGCAGCATCTGCAGCAGCGGCATCCAGGCGCCATGGTCATAGGGGCGCTGCGGGTCGGCCTGCGCCGGAATGCCGGCGGCCTGCAGCAGTTCGATCACCTGTTGCGCGAGTCCGGGCGCACCGGGCGCCGGGTATTGCAGGCGGTAGAGCGGCTCGGGGAAGCCGCCGAAGTCGTGCCAGGTCGCCGGGCGTGCGCCGCTCATCACCGCGACGCCGGCCGACATCCAGTGCGGCGACATCACGAGCAAGGCGCGGATGCCGCCTGGCGCGCGCAATTGCTCGCCCTTGGCGCGCAGCGCCGGGCCGGTCTGGCCGGGTTCGAGCGCCAGCATGGGCGAGCCGTGCGAGATGAAAAGCACGGGGAGTCGGGAGTCTGTCATGTGCGGGTGTCCGGTCGGCAGGGCGTCCTGCCCGATTCTTAGACTGTAGCGCGCGCGACAGGACACGCCGTTCTGGCGCGTGCGCGACCGCGTTCAAAAAATCTGATGCTCATGAGCGAAAATCGCCCGATTCGTCATCTGAAAAGCACCACATGTCCAGCCCCGATCGCTACGCCGTCATCGGCAACCCCATCAGCCAGAGCAAGTCGCCCCTGATCCACATGGCCTTCGCGCAGGAAAGCGGACAGGACATGGTCTATACCGCGATCGAAGGCCCGCTGGGCCGCTTCGCCGCGACGGTCGATGCCTTCCGCGCCGAGGGTGGCCGCGGGCTCAACGTGACGCTGCCGTTCAAGCTCGACGCCTGCGCCTACGCCAGCGAGCTGTCTGACGATGCGCGCGCGGCCAGCGCGGCCAATGCGCTCAAGTTCGATGGCGATCGCGTCCAGGCGCAGAACTTCGACGGCGTCGGCCTGGTGCGCGACATCGTGCACAACCTGGGCCAGGCGCTGACGGGCCGGCGGGTGCTGCTGCTCGGCGCCGGCGGCGCCGCGCGCGGCGCCATCCTGCCGATCCTGCGCGAAGGCCCGGCCTGCCTGTTCGTCGCCAACCGCAGCGTGGACAAGGCGCGGCAACTGGTCGCCGAGCTGCTGACCCAAGGTGCCAGCGAACGGCTGGCGGGCGGCGGCTACGACGAGATCGGCGCCGACCGCTTCGACGTCGTGATCAACGCCACCTCGGCCAGCCTGAGCGCGAGCGCGCTGCCGCTGCAGATGAGCGCCTTCGCCGCCGACGGCCTGGCCTACGACATGGTCTATGGCAAGGGCCTGACGCCCTTCCTCAAGCTCGCGCAGCAAGCCGGCGTACGCCAGGCCGACGGCGCCGGCATGCTGGTCGAGCAGGCGGCCGAGGCCTTCGCCTGGTGGCGCGGCGTACGCCCCGAGACGCGCGCCATGATCGCGCGCATCAGCTCACCGCTGGTCTGACCCGCGCAGCCCGCATGCGCCAGGCCGCGCCGCAGGCCAGCAGCGCCATGGCGGCGGCGAGCCAGAACACGCTGCCCACACCCCAGCGCGTGCTGATGAGGCCGCCGAGCAGGCCGCCGATCACGCCCGACAAACCGTAGCCCAGCACGGCGTAGAGCGCCTGGCCGCGCCCGCGCAACCGGGCCGGAAAATGCTCGCTCAGCAGCGCGGTGCAGACCGAGTGGTGGGCGGCAAAAGTGATCGCGTGCAGCAACTGCGCGGCAAACAGCAGCCACAGGTACTGGCCGGCACCGGCAGTGACGACGAAGCGCAGCGCAGCCAGCGCGGCGGCCAGCAGCAACCAGCTGCCGTGGCTCAGGCGCGGCAGCCAGCGCGCCTGGGTGAAGAACCAGGCGATCTCGACCAGCACCGACGCGGCCCACAACAGGCCGATCACCGACTTGGGGTAGCCCAGCGCATCGATGTAGAGCGAGAAATAGACATAGACGAACACATGCGCGAGCACGTGCAGAAAGACCGAGGCGAAGAACCAGCGCACGGCCGGCTGACGCAGCACCGGCAGGATGGACTCGGAGTGCTGGGCATGGGCCGGCTCGCGCTGGTCGGGCATCCACCAGACGCTGGCAACCACCAGCAGCAGGCTGCCCATGGTCCAGGCCGGAAAACTGCCCATGCCATGCACCTCGAACCAGGCGCCGGCAGCCATCACCGTGACCAGGAAACCGACCGATCCGCACAGCCGCACCCGGCCGTAGAGCCGGGCGTCGAAGCCGCCAGACCGGCTGACCACCTGCGCCAGCGCGGCCTCGCTCATCGGCATCATCGCGCTGGTGTGTGTGAACATCAGCAGCAGCACCCCAGCCAGCCCCCACAGTCCCAGGCCCAGCCAGAGCCCGGCGCTGCAGCCCAGCGCCACCATGGCGCAGAAGCGCAGCAGGCGCACCCGCTCTCCGGTATGGTCGCTGATCCAGCCCCAGGCGTAGGGGGCGAACAGGCGCGTGGCCGACTGCATCGAGGTCAGCAGGCTGATCGCCAGCAGGCCAAGCCCGGCATCCTTGAGCCAGAGCGGCAGATAGGGATTGAAGAAGCCGATATGCGCGAAATAGCTCGCCGACAGCGCGGCAAAGGGCAGCAGCTCTCGGCTCACAGGCTCAGCGGGCCGCGATGTCGGGCGTGGCGACGCGCACGTCGCCGCACTGCGCGCGGTGGCGCAGCGCGTGATCGATCAGCACCAGCGCCAGCAGCGCCTCGGCGATCGGCGTCGCGCGGATGCCGACGCAGGGGTCGTGACGCCCCTTCGTGATCAGCTCGGCCGGATGACCCTCGACATCGATGGTCGCGCGCGGGATCAGGATCGAGCTGGTCGGCTTGATGGCGATCGAGACCTCGATGTCCTGGCCGGTGCTGATGCCGCCCAGGATGCCGCCGGCGTTGTTGCCCAGGAAGCCTTCCGGCGTCAGCGAGTCGCCATGCGTGCTGCCGCGCTGCGCGACGCTGGCGAAACCGGCGCCGATCTCGACGCCCTTGACGGCGTTGAGTCCCATCATCGCGTAGGCGATGTCAGCGTCGAGCTTGTCGTAGAGCGGCTCGCCCAGGCCGACCGGCACGTGCTGCGCCGTGACGCGCAACCGCGCGCCGCAGGAGTCACCCGACTTGCGCAGCTCGTTCATGTAGTCCTCCAGCGCGCTCACGTCGGCGACCGGCGCGAAGAAGGGGTTGTTCGGCACATGGTCCCAGCTCTCGAACGGGATCTCGACCTCGCCGATGGCGGTCATGCAGCCCTTGAAAGTCGTGCCGTACTTCTCGCCGAGCCACTTCTTGGCCACGGCGCCGGCGGCGACGGTGGGCGCGGTCAGGCGCGCCGAGCTGCGGCCGCCACCGCGCGGATCGCGGATGCCGTACTTGTGCCAGTAGGCGTAGTCGGCGTGTCCGGGCCGGAAGGACTGTAGGATGTTGCCGTAGTCCTTGCTGCGCTGGTCGGTGTTCTCGATCAGCAGCGCAATCGGCGTGCCGGTGGTCCTGCCCTCATGGACGCCGCTGAGGATGCGGACCTGATCCGGCTCGTTGCGCTGGGTCACGAACTTGCTCGTTCCCGGACGGCGCCGATCGAGGTCGCGCTGGATGTCCGCCTCGCACAGTTCCATGCCAGGCGGGCAGCCGTCGATCACGCAGCCGATGGCCGGGCCGTGCGATTCGCCGAAGTTGGTGACGGTGAAGAGTTTGCCGAAGGTGTTGCCGCTCATGGGGCGATTATCCCAGAGGCGGCAACCGGATCAGGACTTCTCGTCGACTTCCTGCTCGGGCCATTCGCGGATATAGGCCTTGAGCATCTTGTTCTCGAAGTTCTGCGTATCGACGATGGCCTTGGCGACGTCGTAGAAGCTGATCACGCCCATCAGCATGCGACCCTCCATCACCGGCATGTAGCGGGTGTGGCTTTCCAGCATCAGCGGACGGACCTGCTCGAGTTCGGTGTCGGGCGTGCAGGTGGCGGGGCTGCGGTCCATCACCTTGTCCACGGTCTTGCCGGCGACGGTGCCGGCGTTGCGGGCCAGGGTCTGGATCACTTCGCGGAAAGTCAACATGCCGACCAGTTGCCCGTTTTCCATCACGGCGAGCGAGCCGATGTCGAACTCGGCCATGGTCTCGATCGCATGAGACAGTTTCTCGTCGGGAGATACGGTGTAGAGCGTGCCGCCCTTGACGCGCAGGAT
>JACCEE010364927.1_pt1 | contig 15573 bp, 9 predicted proteins | sample 7449931 | NCBI WGS metagenome assembly JACCEE01 (sample SAMN15323457, study PRJNA562643) | freshwater metagenome | isolation source: river surface water | place: USA:Blue River Watershed | collected 2017-08-19 | reverse complement strand
TAAGGGAGGTAATGCATTTTTGAATTGATGAGGAAGTAGATGTTGCAGCTAATCTGCAGTTATAGAATATGCCTACGAATAGCTAACAGCTTGCATAAGAAATGAGATGATGCTTTATTTGAGTTGCTGTTGAACAAGAAGCGGCAATCAAAGAAGGGAGTACTCAAAATGCACTACGGCCATACCTCCTTGTTAATCAACGCGTTTTGCAATTTCCTGCAGAATGGGGGGATCTGCCAGAATAAAGTATAAGTTATTATTAATCTGCACTATAGCCTTTTTTAATAAAAAAATAAAATAGTTTAAATAAGTTATATCCCTATCAATCTGCAAGTTATACTTTATTCTGGCAGATTGGGGTAATCTGCAGGAAATCGCATATCTACCTGTTTATGTGCAACTTACCCGTCTTTTAAAAAAGGTCATCAAACGCGATGCGTAGCTGAGCTTATTAACTTGCGAAGCTCCTTCTAAAAGCGAGGCGTAGCTGAGCATTTTAACTTGCGAAGCTCCTTCTAAAAGCGAGGCATAGCCGAGCTTATTAACTTGCAAAGCACCTTTATAGGCAAGTAAGTCCTTAAAAAATCCCCCTTAAAGTGCGCTGAACCAGAATTTGGCAGCCTGCTTAAGGGGGATAAAGGTTTTATTTATCTTGATTATTCAGTTTTTCAACTATCTAATCAATTTGCGATATCAATAAAATTACTTCTTTGAAGCTTCGTTGATAAGGTGTTTGAAGATGCCCAAGAATGTGTCGTCGCCTTTAGAGGTGAAGACTTCGGGGTGGAATTGAACACCAAAGACTCTTTGAGAGCCCTCCATCTCTATCGCCTCAACGATACCATCTTTTGATCGAGCAGTAACTTTGAAGCCTGGGGCAACATCCTTAACTGCCTGATGATGAAACGAATTTACAGCCACACTCTCCTTCGAGATTTGTTTATTCAACAAAGAGCCCTTTTCAATTGAAATAGAGTGTGTTCCATAGTTACCAGGAGCTGATTGTCTGTGCTTTAGCAAAGGAGTCTTCACTTGCGAAGGCATATCTTGATAAAGCGTACCACCGAAAGCCACATTCATCAATTGATGACCTCTGCATATTCCCAATACTGGCAGACCTCGTTTAACCGCCATCTTAATCAAAGTAATATCAAAAGCATCACGCGAAGGGGAGATCTCTCCCAAACCAGGAATCGGCTCCTCTCCAAAATATTTTAAAGGATCGATATCTTCACCACCTGTCATTATTACACCATCCACAACATCCAACATTCTCGACAATAACTCAGGATCATCAGTAAGTGGCAGTATCACAGGAACTCCACCAGCTCTGATTACAGATTGAACATAGGTCAAAGGGGCAGACGTATTTGTTCCCTCACCAGTAGTAGAAGAGATGCCAATTACAGGTCTCTTTTGAGTTTGAGAAAAGCCAGATGCAACAAAAAGAAGCATCAGCAAAAGGAAGGATAGTTGTTTAAGAGCGTTGTTTTTCATGACAGTGTTTATTAGTTTGTCAAATTTATGTATATTTTAAGATTAACCAAATCATTAATTTTTAAAAATAACCTTTACTAATAATTTCTTTATAACCTTTACTAATAATTTCTTTAAAAGACTATTTAAATATTATTAATAGCACTTATTACTAATTAGGCAGATAGACTGGTCCGTCGAATCCTACAGGTATTCCTAACAGGAGCCAAGCAGTGAGCATAATCAGCCAGAAGAGAAGGAACATCAAAGTGTAAGGAATCATTAAAGAGATAATAGTTCCTACTCCATATTTCTCATCATATCTTTGCGAATAGGTCACAATCAATGCAAAGTAGCTCATCATAGGGGTGATTACGTTAGTCACAGAGTCTCCAACCCTAAACGCAGCTTGAGTTAAGCCTGGATGGTATCCCAACAACATAAACATCGGAATAAAAACAGGCGCCATAATTGCCCATTTAGCAGAGGCACTTCCCATAAACATATTCAACATAGCTGTCAACAGCACAAACGAAATAATCAGAGGAATTCCTGTAAATCCAACATCTTTCAAAAACTGAGCTCCATCGATAGCCAGCACCAATCCAAGGTTGCTATAATTGAACCAATAGATGAACTGAGCTGCAAAAAAGACCAGAACAATATAAGCACCGAGCCCCTTCATAGAGGTAGACATGTGCTTAATAACATCTTTGTCATTTTTAATAGAGCCAGTAATCATTCCATATACAAGTCCAGGAACAAAGAAGAGAAGCATCAACGCAACAACGATTCCAGAGAAGAATGGAGATTTTAGAATTCCTCCAGTTTGCGGGTCACGCAACAGTCCATCTTCGGGAATGATTGTCCAAGCCATCAAGGCAATAAAAACAAGAGTCGATATTCCAGCCCAACGAAGACCCTTTTTCTCCTTAGCAGAGATCTGCTCAATCACAAGAGGCTTCTCAGTCCCCTTATATTCCCCAAGCCTTGGTTCCACAATCTTTTCAGTTACCCAGGTACCAACAATAGTCACAAGAATTGCTGATGCAACCATAAAAAAGTAGTTAACCATCGGATTAATATTCATGGTTGGGTCAATAATCTGAGCAGCAGAGGTAGAGAGACCAGCAAGAATAGGATCGACAGACCCTATAAGGAAGTTAGAGCCAAATCCTGCGCTGACACCACAAAAAGCAGCTGCAAAACCAGCCATCGGATGGCGACCAAGTGCGTGGAAAATCATTGCACCTAAAGGAATCAGAATCACATAACCCACTTCGGATGCCAAGTGCGAAAATATACCGGCAACAATAATTGAAGCGGTAATTAATTTTTTGGGAGCTCCCAAGACAAGCTGACGAACCAAGACTGTAAAAAGACCAGCACCTTCGGCGACACCGATTCCGATCATAATCACAAGTACCAGTCCCAGAGGAGGAAACTTCACAAAATTATGTTCAACATTAGTATAAATCCACCTGATACCATCGGCACTAAGCAGATTATTAATCTTAACCTCTGCGCCAGTCGCAGGGTGAATTGCCGATAATCCGGCAGCAGATGCCCACCACGATAACAATGCCACCAGGGCAGCCATCATAAAAAAGAGAGTAGCGGGGTGCGGTAATTTGTTGCCCACTACCTCGATTGAATCTAAAATACGGGCAAAACGGCTTTTTTTAGTCATTTTGTCTGATTGTTTTTAATTGTTAATATTTGATTTAGTTTAGAATTGTTTTATCCATTTTCCGAAGTTTTCGCCATATCCAAAATCAATATCGAGAGAGATAGCCTTTCCGTTGTCGGGATTGATTTCGAATGTAACAGGGAAGGAGTGTCCATCTGAACGAAATGAGAATTTATTACCCTTTTTATGAACCAATTTGTTCTTCCAACCTTTTGGCCCAACAGTAATATATAACTCCCCTTTCTCCATAGTAATCAATGCCTTCCCAAATAATTCACCTTTATCGTAAGTCCCTCTTAACTTTTTAAAAGAGGGGGTCTCAGCAGACATTTCAGCAGCTGCATCACTCTCCTTTTTAACATTCTCATCAAAAGATTTACGCTCCGAGGATGCCCATTCGGTTAGATATTCAGAGTTATAATCACGCTCAGGAGAGCCTTTATACAAATCGATCAGTCGTCTCATAACAGCATATCGAGGAGAAGATGGCACCTCCGAGTTGCAAAGCAACATCATTCCAAGTTTCAACTCAGGAACAAAAACACAAAGAGCAGTCATCCCCCATGTAGTTCCAGTGTGAAACCATACACGATATCTATTATTCTGCTCCACAAACCAACAGTTGCCATAAAGAGTTGTGCGAGAAGAGTCTTGAGATGTGATAGTTAAACCTCTGTGAAGAAAATTCATATTTTTAGCAGAGACAACCTGCTCTCCACCAAACTTCCCTTTATCCATGTGAAACATAATATACTTCGACATGTCTTCTACAGTAGAGTTGACAGAACCAGCTGGACCAATAACAGTTAGCCAATGAAGCGCCTGCTCCTCGCCATACATGGGATTGACAACCATAGAGTCAATCTCTTTTTTACCCCTTGAATAGTAAAATTCATGAGGCACCGCCACATTCTCAGCCTCAGCAAATCCACTTCCATTAACAGACGAAGAGGTCATCCCAAGCTTATCGAATACTCGCTCCTGAATATTTTGCTCCCACGACTTCCCAGTTACCTTTTCGATAATCTTCTCAGCAATAATAAAAGTGATATTATTATATTCATAAGAGCCCCTGAAACTATATGCAGGCTTCATTAACTTAAGCATTTTGTAAATGTCTTCACGCTCATAACCCATATTTGGAATATAAGTCCCCATCTGCCCCTTCAAACCAGATCTATGAGTCATAATATCCTTCACCTGAATATTTTCTGTTACCCACTTATCATACATCTCAAAATCAGGCAAAATATTTTTCACAGTATCGTCCCATTTCATCTTGCCCTCATCTACAAGTGAAGCCATAATTGTTGCAGTAAAAGACTTCGAAACAGATCCTATCTGATAAACCGTCGATGCATCAACCTTTGCTTGTTTTCCCATCTCCTTATAACCAAACCCCTCAGCAAAAATTAGTTTCCCATCTTTAACAATAGAGAGCGACATTCCCGGAATCTTCCAGTCTTCCCTCACTTTTTGTGCATAATTACGAATCTTTTCGATTGTCTCACTGTTATTTTGAGACTGCAAGTTGGTTACGATCAACAAACTCGCTGCTGTGGCCAAAGCCGTTAAGGTTAGTTTTTTCATTGTGTTCAAGTATGTGCAGTGTTCACAAAAATATCAAAAATAAACTTACCTTAGCGTATCCAAAATAAATTATGGCAAAGATTAAAAAAGCGTGGTTCTGCACATCGTGCGGAAATGAGAGTCCAAAGTGGCTGGGGCGTTGTCCAGCTTGTGGAGAGTGGAATACTATGACCGAAGAGATCGTCAGCAGAGAGAGCTCTTCGAAAGGTGGTGCAGGGGTCTCATTTTTACCCTCAAGAAATCCAAAACCAGAACCGCTGTCGCAAGTTGAGTTTACTGGAGAGAGCAGAATCTCACTCGGTAATGCAGAGTTAGACAGAATATTAGGTGGAGGATTAGTTGAAGGCTCCATGATTCTTATAGGCGGAGAGCCAGGAATCGGCAAATCTACACTCAGTCTCCAAATTCCTTTAAAGACGCCAGAATTGAAGACTCTCTACGTCTCTGGAGAGGAGAGCAACAAACAGATCAAATTAAGAGCGCAAAGACTGGGTGGAGACGACTCAGGTTGCCTTGTTCTTAGCGAGACGCTTCTAGAGAATATCCTCGACAGAGCGCGAGAACTCTCGCCTCAATTGATTGTGATTGATTCAATCCAAACTATCTATTCTCAAGCGATTGAAAGCTCTCCAGGCTCAGTTTCGCAGATTAGAGAGTGCGCAGCGATGCTTTTAAAATATGCAAAGGAGACCAATACTCCGACAATTTTGATTGGCCATATAACTAAAGATGGAAGTATTGCCGGACCAAAAATCCTAGAACATATCGTTGACGTGGTTTTGCAGTTCGAGGGAGATACAAGACACTCTTACAGAATCCTCAGAAGCATCAAAAATAGATTTGGATCAACAGCGGAGCTTGCGATTTTTGAGATGATCAACACAGGTCTGAGAGAGGTGAGCAATCCTTCGGAGATGCTAATTCCGATGCACGGAGAGGATCTCTCTGGAATAGCAGTAGCAGCCATGCTCGACGGCACACGCCCATTTTTGATAGAGATTCAGTCACTCGTTAGTTCGGCTGCCTATGGTATGCCACAAAGATCGGCTACAGGATTCGATGTGAGGAGGATGAACATGCTTTTGGCAGTCTTAGAAAAGAGAGCTGGATTTCGTCTATCCGCAAAAGATGTATTTCTAAATGTGGCTGGAGGATTAAAGGTGACCGACCCTGCCTGCGACCTAGCAATAGTTGTGGCTATACTGTCAAGCAACTTCGATCTCTCAGTCTCTCCATCTTACTGCTTTGCAGGCGAAGTTGGATTAAGCGGAGAGATTCGTCCTGTGAGCCAAATTGAGCGCAGAGTAGCGGAGGCAGAAAAATTGGGATTCTCGACCATCTTCATCTCCAAATACAACAAACCATTTTCGAATGGGAAAAAGTCGAAGATTAAGATCATCGAACTCTCCGACATCCCTTCATTGGTAAGAAACCTATTTCAGCAATAGTTCCCCTTTGCAGATCATTAACCAATAAAAAAGATTGCAACTCCAGCAACGCTTAAAATTGCTCCAAGTATTTCGACTCCAGTTATCTTTTTCTTATACAAGAATATATATGGAACAAGAATTATTATTGGAGTTGTTGCCATAATGGTAGACGCAATCGCAGTGCTAGTGTATTGAATAGCCATAAGCGAGAGCGAAACCCCTAGGAATGGGCCAAAGATAGATCCAAAGAAGGTGTTGCTCATCCCCTTTTTATCCGACAGCGATTTACGAAACAGACCAGAACGACCAGTTAGAATTATAATCAGACCAAATCCAATGATTCCCGTGATGATTCTGATTTGAGTTGCAGCAAAAGGGAGGTATTTTAAAATTTCCGCATGCCCTGCCGCCGACTCTTGATATTCAAGCATCCCCTGTTTACTCAAAACGATTCCCAACCCTTGCCCCAATGCACCACCGATCGCAAGTAAAACTCCCTTTAGGGGTAAATGCAATTTAATCTTTGGTTTAGACTCCTTTTCATTTTCTGTTACAACAGTTAAATTACTCCCTCCCGACACATGCGAAGCCTTTGCATCCGATCTCTTTAAAATCGAAATTGCAATTCCTGCCAATGTCACTGCCATCCCAATAAAGCCCGACAAGGAGAGATTCTCTCCAATAATCATCCAACCAAAAAAAGCGGCAAAAGGTGGCGCGAGAGTCATAATAAGCTGCGAATACCGAGCAGTGATGATCAAATATGAGTAGAAGAGACACAAATCACCAAAAACAAATCCAACAAGCCCCGATAGTACCATCCAGAACCATGCTGATGCATCGGCATGTTGAGGCAGTGGTGAGCCAGTTGTGAAAAAGAGCATAGTTCCAAGAAGAACCAATGCGAAAAACAATCTTATGATATTTACATTTAGAGAACCGATCCTTTTTCCTGCCACCTCAAAGAACAAAGCAGACATTGTCCAAGAAAAAGCAACTGATATTGAAATGATTTCGCCTAAAAAATTCATATAGTTTTTTTATTAAGGCGACAAATCTAATCAAATATTTGTTTAAATTTGGGTTCATAATTACATCTGCTATGGAACGCTCTGGTTCACAGGTTCAAAATAATTCAGAAAAACTTCAGAAACAGCAATCCAAAAATGCTTCTGCGCACTTTCATCGCCTCGCCTATCAAGCATCCATTAGTAATTGTTGCTCATTTTGTGGCAATTACATCGATCCTGAAGATAAATTCTGTTGCGAATGTGGCAACCCTGTAGGAGGCATTGTCTGCCCTAACTGTTCTACACTCAACCATGGAAGCTTCTGCTTAAGATGTAATTCTCCCCTCGACGATATAGCAAAAGAGGAGCTCAAAAAGGCTCAGAAAGACCCGAAGTTTATAAAGATCCAAGAAATTGCTGCAGAAATTGAGGAGCTGGAGAGTAGTTTCGAAGAGACTATAGCACATAAAGAGACTAGTAACGGCGTAAGCGTCCAAAGCGGAAAGATCTCCCTCAATATTAAAACAGTCTCGGAAAAAGAGGCAGAGAGGGCATATAAAGAGAAGGTAGAAGAGCTGAATGAGTTAATGAGACAACTGATTCCTGAGCCTGGCTCAACACCACAGATGCAGCGCAATTACTACTCTGCTCGCAGACTTCCAGTGGTGACCAAAACTCAAAAGAAGATACCATTGTGCTGGATTTGCAACCTTTGCGGATTCCGTCATAACCACCCGCAAGAGTGTGCTCAGCCCGATCTTGGTGGGACATGGTACTACGACATCATTGAGACAGAATCAGTCTCATTTGAATACGAATAAACCTACAACAATATACTATGAACGCAGACTTCGAAAAGACCCTGCGACCAGAATCCTCAGGGCAAAACTCTCAATCCGCTCCCGACAAAACACAGATTTTCTCGGCATCGGACAAAACTCAAATCCTCGGGAACACAGATAAAACTGTGCTTGTAAAAACATCGAAAGAGATTGCAGATGTGGTCTCTGCACACGAAACTGAATATCTCTTAGAGGGAAAACTCTATAAGCTAAAGAGCGTACTCTCCGAAAGCACTGGAGAGGGAAAGATCCTATTAGTAGAAAATTCAGGGCATGAGTATGTATTGAAACTTTATCACGAAGGGTTAACGGCAAATCACGAAGTTCTTGAGATCGTTCAGCGTAATTCGGGAAAATATTTTGTAGATACTATCTGCCATGGAATTTGGCGAAATCCGAAAAATTCAGATGATTTAAGAGATTTTGAATTAATGTCATACTGTTCTGGAGGCTCTTTAGACTCAATCGACCTTAAAAAGAGCGAAGAGAAGCTCAAAGAGATTGCAACTATGATGGCCTCAGCAATCGACTTCTGTCATAAAAACCAAATAATTCACCGCGACATTAAGCCAGGAAACTTCTTCTTCACCGACTCTAAGCGCAATAAACTTGTAATTGGTGATTTTGGAATCTCTGTAATTTGTAATAAAAATGGTGCTTGTTGGGTAAATCAATCCAGAACACGCATCTATGCTGCACCTGAACTCTATTATATTGTCCCAGGAGAGACACAGGTTGAGATCGATGTAAAGAGCGATTTCTATTCTCTTGGAATGTCACTAATCTGTCTTTGGATGGGCGAAAAGGCATTCCGTCAACAAGAGCATGAGCTAATGAAGAAAAAGCGGACAGGTGATCTTCCGCTTCCAGACGTCTCTGCACACACACTTCAGCTGATCAAAGCGCTACTTGTTCCCGACCCCGAGAAAAGAGCGGGATTTGAAGAGGTTAAGCGTTGGGCGAAAGGCGAAAACATCTTTTTCGACGACATTAAAACAGACTTTAAAGCTGTCTTTTCGAAGGATAAAACCGCACACTCTCCCGAAGAGCTCGCAAAAATCATGTATGAAGAGCAAGCTCTTGCAATCAAATATCTATACTCTGGAAAGATTAGCAAGTGGCTGGAGGATAACCAGCGTCCCGAACTGGCGATGAGAATAGAGGAGATAACAGAAAAATTCTATCCAAAAGACGAAACAGCGGGCTTGCATGCAGCATGTTATCTCCTTGACGAGTCTATGCCCTATTACGATATCAAAGGTAAGCCTTGCACTTCTGTAGAAGATATTGCCCTCTCATTAAAGACAAATTTTAGCCACTACTTAAAAACACTCTCAAGCAAAACAGACCCTCTTTTTGTCTTTTTCAACTCACACGGACAAGGAGAGATTGCTACAAGATTTTCGCAATTAATCAAGAAAAACGGGCAACACTCATTATGGCAATTAATCTATACGCTCAATAACGAACTACCTTACGAACTCAAGACCGAAGATGGGAAGAAGATTGAGTGCTCAACAGTTGCAGAGATAGTCTCTACTGCAGACCAGTATGTTCTTGATGATGAATCGTGGAACAATCTTGCCGAAGAGTCATTTATGGTTTGGTTAGCTGGCAGAGATCCTGGTTTGGCAGGAAAAATTAGAAAACTTCTTTCAGACGCCAATCGCGAAGAGGATGCAATAACATGGGCTGTACTCTACAATCTCGATCCAAAAGTTGATTTCTTCCTCAGCACCGATAGCAGCTCCGAAAATTACACCTTCACTTGCGAAGATGTTGCATATCACATCAATAGTTGCCTTTTAACCTACATGAATGACAACTCTGCTGGAAAGAAAAAATCTGAGTATGAGTCTGGTATTCTCGATATGATGATCGATCTTCAAGGAACAAGAATATATCACTATCTCAAATCGAAAGGGATTTATAATTCGAAGATTGATTGGATCAACTACTGCTTTGAGCTCGATTCAAAAGAGAATCAAAAAAAATCTGCCCCTTACGACTGGGTCGTTGCTACTGTTAAAGCGCTGAAGGGAATGGGCATTGAACCTGTGTATGAACTAACCAAGAGTGGCAAATATATCCGTAATTTAGACGAGTTAGAGAGTTCCGACAAAAAAGAGGTTGCTGCAGAACTTAAAGATGGATGGTTAAAGCAATGGATGACAATCTTCTTCCAGGAGAATCCACAAGCCGACTTGTCTAAAAAGTTCAACTTCGAGCAATTAACTTATAATTACGTCCGTTACATCGAGACATTTGACAAAACCGATGCAACTGTTAAGAATTTTCACATTGCCTTTGACTATGCCGAAGGTAATCGTAAAAAGGTCAATCGGTCATATATGTTTTTCAAAAATTTGAGAATCGCAATCGGCATCCTCTGCTTTATCCCAATGGCAGTTTTTGCAGCACTTTTAATCTACTACCAATTACCTTTCGAAGTAAATCCACTCCCATCATTTTCTGGAATTGCGATGTTGGTCTTAATCATATTATGCAGTTTAGTGATTTACATGATGGGCGATTTTGAAAATTTAACAGGCAGTCTCTTCGTAGGAGTACTTGCCGCGGCACTACTCTACTACGGCACTTACGCTCTATTTGAATCCTTTATGCCTTACGCTCACTGGATTATCGTTGCCGCACTCGGTGGAGTTGCCTTCTATTTAGTTAAGAGCTGCTATTTAAGTCTACCCGCAAAAAACAAAGCCTACTCCGATGTTATCGCTCCTGGTTTTGAGCAACTCATCCTTGAGCCATTGCACTTTACATTTAAAGCAAAAGAGGGTGAGTATTTTACATCATCGATTGCCACAAGAAGTCTCCAATATATCGACTATTTAAAGAAGAACATTATCAAGTTAGGTATTAGAGGCGGAGCCACTCTATTGATTACAATTGGATTAGGATACCTCTTCTTTGAATATAGCCCAGCTTTTGGCAGAGGTGGTAGCGACCAATTGATAGAGGCAGCAAAATTGAGATCTTTTGAGACTCGCATGAAAGGCACCTTCGATGGAAAAGAGGCCTCATTGTCTATCAAAGAGCTGCAAGATAGCGTGATTGTTTCTGGTTATGTATTTGTCAACTTTAATAATCCTGTAAGTGAAAAGATCAAAGGTGTAATCAATCTCAAAACCAAATCATTCAAGTTAGAAGATATCACCGAAAATGGCACTTTAGACGGAGATTATATTGGGACAATTAGTGAAGACCTCTCAACACTAAGTGGAGTCTATCAAAATAGGAAGACAGGAAAACGTGTCGAATTTGTGTTTAACAAGCCATCTAAATAATGCTGGATTATGAAATGTCACGTGTGTGAAAAGCCAAATCGAGATAAGGCGATATTCTGCAAATGGTGCGGAGAGAAGATAGCCACCAAAGCCAATGCCCCTCTAAGGGAGCTAACTGGGATGACGAAGGTAAAAGACAGGCTTAACGACTTAATGAATACATGCGAATCGATCAAAAAGAGAGAGGCTGCTACTGGAACAAAGATTAGGTTGGGGATGGATATGATCATCACTGGTAATACAGGTACTGGTAAGAGTGAGCTTGTGGGTTCAATAGCAAAGCTATTAGCCAATTGCGGCATTATCACCCCTGGAAAGATAAAGGTTGTAGATGCTGTTGATTATAATGATTTTGCAGAAGAGTGGGATAAAAACATAGCAGCGATTAAGGGTGGTGTTTTATGTGTTGAAAATGCTCAAAAGCTTGTTCCTGCAGGAATATCAGACGATATCTATGTTTTAGATAAACTATTTAGCTCCATGAATAAATGGAGCAACGATCCAATAGTAATTATTTCGGGGTTAAAGACTGGGCTTGAGGAGTTTTTTGCAGCAAACCCCGATATTGCAGGTAGATTCGAATACCGTTTCGATCTGGGAGATTTCACTGCCGAAGAGATTTTAGAGATTACAGAGAGGAAACTTAGCTCCAAGTATGGTTTGTCAATCGACTCCGAAGCTAAAGCAAAACTTCTGCGAATCATTAAGAATGAGATCCGAAAAAATATTGATGAATTTGGAAACGGCCATTGGGCTGCCAAAAAAGCGGAGGAGATCTTTTCGTATGCAATCAAAAGAGATAGTTCGGGCGTAGAGGCAACAGCGTGCGATGTTAGAGGCGAAGAGTTTGTAGTCAAAAGCCTAGATGAGATTATGAAAGAGCTCGACTCTTTTGTTGGGGTTGACGAAATACGAGAGTGTGTCCTCAAGATTATAAATAAAATTGAGATCGATAAAGAGCGAAAAGGGGGAGACGCAAAACGCGAAATCAAAGACCATTTCCTCTTTCTTGGCAATCCTGGAACAGGAAAGACGACCATTGCAAGAATCTTTGCCGATATTCTCTGCTCTCTCGAAGTGCTCCCGCTTGGCCACCTTGTTGAGGTCTCTCGGAAAGACCTTGTTGCTGGTTACGTAGGTCAGACAGCTATTGACGTAGAACGATGCGTGAATCGAGCTATGGGAGGAATCCTCTTTATAGACGAAGCCTATTCTCTCAAAAATGGAGACAACGATCAATTTGGACAAGAGGCAATCGACACCCTTCTAAAATTAGTTGAAGACAATCGGGGAAAACTTGTAGCAATTGCAGCAGGTTACACCAAAGAGATGAACGAATTTTTAAGTGCCAATTCGGGAATGGAGTCAAGATTTAATGAGACCATCAATTTCCGCGACTACTCTGCCGAAGAGCTCACTGAGATTTTCCGAAGAATGGTAACGAAGGAGAAGATGGTGCTTGACGAACAGGCTGAGGCAAACATCAAGAACCTATTTACCAAAATGTTCATTACAAAAACGAAAAACTTCGGAAATGCGCGTAGCGTAAGGAATGTTTTCGAAAATGCACTCAAAAATCAAAGCAAACGTCTTCAAGCACAGCGCGCAACTGCAACTCTTACTCAAGAGGACTTCAGGACTATAACAAGGGAAGATATCGAAGGCGAAGAGGCAACTAAAGAGAAGAATCTCGAATTGATCTTCAAGGAGCTCGACGAATTCGAGGGTATGGACTCTGTAAAGGAAGAGATTCGCAAAATCGCTTACAAGATAATGCTCGATAAAGAGATGATGGAGCAAGGTATTGCCGATGCCGAAATTACCCCGGTTCACATTGTGCTCACAGGTAATCCAGGCACTGGAAAGACATCTGTCGCCCTCAAACTTGGACAAATCTTTAAAGCGGTCGGCCTGCTTCCAACCGATAAAGTAGTTGAAAAGGAGCGAAAAAGTCTCCTCAGCACTATCAAAAACGAGACAGCTAAATTAGTCGACAAAGCATGTGACGAAGCGATGGGAGGCATCCTCTTTATCGATGAAGCATACTCTCTTATGCCCGCAAATGACGGAGGATCTAAAGATTCAGAGGGTGTTGAAGCGGTTGAATCACTAATGACTCGCATGGTCAAGGATGCAGGAAAATTTGTTGTAATCTGTGCAGGTTACAGAACACAGATGGACGAATTTATAAACAATGCCAATCCTGGATTCAGACGAAGATTCAGCCACTTTCTGCACATCGAAGATTACAGTCTGAACCAATTGATTAACATCTTCAATTCAATCATCAGTAAAAAGGGCAACACCCTCACAGATGAGGCAGAGAAGACATTTGCCCGCTTAGTGGATGAGATGGTTTTATCTAAAAATGAAAATTTTGGTAATGCCGCAGAGATGGTCAAACTATTCGAAAAGATCAAACAGCGTAGGGCAGAAAGGCTCTCAACTTTCAAATCTTCGGGAGGCACAATTACTCGCGAAATGTTTTTGACTATTGAGGCAGAAGACATCCCTTATGACCCTCCGAAGATTCCTGACCTCGATGAGGTGATGAAAGAACTAAATAATCTTACTGGATTAGAGTCTGTTAAACGTGAGGTTAGAGAGATTGCTGATTACATTAAGATCGAAAGGCTCAAATGTGAAACATCTGGCAAAAAATTCTCTGGAATTTCGGACCACTATCTTTTTGTAGGTAATCCAGGAACAGGAAAGACAACTGTTGCAAGGATTATGGGCAATATCTTCTACGCACTTGGAATTCTACCATCAAATAAACTAATCGAGGTTACAAGAAAGGATCTGGTAGCATCTTATGTTGGACAGACAGCTCCAAAAACAGCACAAGTAGTAAAACGAGCAATTGGAGGCGTCTTATTTATCGATGAAGCCTACTCGTTAAAAAGTGGAGGTGCTTCGGATTTTGGGCAAGAGGCTACAGACACGATTCTCCCAATGATGCTAGACTTCAAAGGAAAGATGGTATTTATAGCTGCAGGTTATCCGAAAGAGATCCAACAGTGGATAGATACAAATTCTGGATTAGAGTCTCGCTTTACAAAAACTATCCATTTCGAAGACTACAACCCCGAGGAATTAGCAGAGATCTTCCTTAAAAAGGCAGCTGGTGAAAAACTAAAACTCACTCCTGAAGCCGAAAACAAAATGAGAGAGAGCTTCTCTAATCTGTACGTTAACCGTAGCAAAAACTTTGCAAATGCACGCGAGGTTAACAATCTATTCGACAGAGTCAGAAAAAAACAAAGTAGCCGTCTTCGCGAAGAGCTGAATAGACCTGGCTTCGACAACAGCTCATTAGAATTAATCCTTGAATCCGATTTTGAATAAAACATTTAGACTATGAATCTCACAAATTGTCCATACTGTAAAGAACAGATAGAAATCGACAGCATCTACTGCGACCAATGTGGTTCTGCTCTTATGTTTTGTAGTTCATGTAACGAACTCCGAAAAGGGAAAAGATGTTCAGCTTGCGGCAACGAACTTGTAAAACCTGGAACCGTAGAGATAACCACAAACAAACCCTCCGCAAATAACAATCAAGCAAATAATTCTCAAGCAAATAACAATCCTGTTAATATAAATCCAGCAATACAAACGCATTCACCAATAGACAATAACGCAACTGTAAGAGAGGTTCAGCCTCAAAAAGTTGTTACAAAATTGGTTTGCAGAGAGTGCAATATAGAGTTACAACTTTTGCAAGGGGCAATCATCGGAAGAAAAAATGGCCCCTACACAGATCTACTCTCTTCGCAAGGTTATATTTCGGGAACGCATGCCAGGCTTGAGTTTAATAACGCTTCATCAACCTGGATGATTGTTGATTTGAACTCTACCAATGGAACTTTTGTAAATGGAGAGAAGATCTCTCCCGACCAGCCAATAAAGTTCAACATCGGAGACAAAATCAAAATCGCGACTTTAGTTTTTGATGCCGTTTAATTCAAATGAGTTATGAAGATTTTAGCAACAGCAATCTGTCACAAAGGATTAGTAAGAACCAACAACGAAGATATGATTCTTGTAAACGGAAATTTTCTTCGCGACAACTCTTTCTGTGAGACATTTATCCTGCCTACCGACACTCTTTTGGCATTTGTAGTCGCCGATGGAATGGGTGGACATAATGGAGGAGAGATTGCAAGTGAACTAGCCCTCCAATCATTCGACAATTTTCTCTTAAACCTGCCTGACACTCTCGATCCC
>JACCEE011185110.1_pt1 | contig 15574 bp, 18 predicted proteins | sample 7449931 | NCBI WGS metagenome assembly JACCEE01 (sample SAMN15323457, study PRJNA562643) | freshwater metagenome | isolation source: river surface water | place: USA:Blue River Watershed | collected 2017-08-19 | reverse complement strand
CTTCGCAGAAGCGATTGAAGAATTCAGTCTCCTTATTCACTATCTAAGGGTAGAAGATATGTTTAGCGCGAGCCGGTAGGCACGAGGAATTGAACTCAGGTAGGTTCTTACTATGGGTTCGGTTTTGGCACTTTTCTCTAGTTTGCTCTGGGGAACTGCCGATTACCTTGCCGGGAATCTCTCTAAGAAATATCGATCAATTGCAGTAACTGGCGTCTCACAATTCTTTGGATTGTTATTCGGAGTAACAGCTCTATTGATCGGATCATTTTTTGGCCACAAGTTAATTGCGCCAAATCTGAGTTTTGATGGTTATTTCATTCCAGGATTACTAGCAGGCGTGAGCGGCTTTATCGGTTTGCTGGCTTTCTATACAGGCTTGGCAACGGGCCGAATGGGCGTCGTTAGCCCAATTAGTTCACTTTCGGTATTGATTCCACTAACCGTTGCTTATGTAAATGGTGAACGAGCAAATACCCAACAAGTATTAGGAATTTCTATTGCACTTTTAGGTGCTTTTCTTGCTAGCGGTCCTGAGATCAAAGGTGGATTACCAATACGGCCAATTATCTATGCTGTAATTGCCGCATTCGGTTTTGGCGGTGCTTTGACCTTTATCGCCATTGGAGCGCGCGTTGATTCGCTTCACACAATGACTTCAATGCGAGTTGCATCGGTTTTAATAGTCTTATTAATTGCACTTAGATTTAGAAGTGTCGGTGGTTTTACCAAAGCGAGCATCCCAGTATTGATATTCATCGGAATCGCCGATTTTCTTGCTAATTTGCTTTTAGGAATTGCTACTACAAAGGGATTAGTTTCAATCGCGCTAGTACTTGGCTCCTTATTCCCAATTGTTACGGCATTACTCGCTTTCAAATTTCTTCACGAACGCTTACATAAAGTGCAATATTTCGGAATATTTTTCGCGATCTTTGGAGTAGTACTTATCTCAATCGCTTAGTTCCCAGACTTCAAAAATACCTTCTGGAAATTTAGTTCGTTCTCTTAATGTCATTCCATTAGTTAGTTGCAAGTAATCAACAAATCGGTCGTCACCAGAAGTCTCACTAACGGTCAAATACATTTTCGATATTTTTCGTGCTTTTAAGAGCGGTAAAAGAAAGTCTCTACCACCCTCAACCAGTACGGGAGGGGGAAATCTCTCTAGAGCGTAATCCGCTAAGTCACCAGGGGAGAGCTTAAGAATTTCACCAAATCGCGGTTTAGGTAATTCTTCTCCTTGGGTGCTGGAAACTAGAACGGGTTTATCCAGAGATTGATATGGCTCGCTCCGATACGTAGTTCCGCCAACCAAAATGGCACTTGCCATCCCACGGATTTTTTGCATCTGTTCTTTATCGGCAGGGAAGCTAAGGCTGTAGGAAGAGCCTTCTAAAGTGGTAGCGCCGTTCTTTCCAATAATCAGATTCGAGATCAACATTGGGCACCATTATTTCAACTATGTCAGTGCTGGGGCCTATCTTCTATTTATGATCATTGACTGTGATAGCTGTATTGCTCGTGAGATCGCATGTAAAGATTGCGTAGTCTCTGTCCTGATTGGCCCACCCGAACCGACAAGCGCAATCGACCCAGAATCAGCCCGGGTGATTGATTTACTGGCATCCAGAGGCATGGTTCCCCCGCTTAGATATGAGGTTTTAGAGAATTCTCAGCAGACTCAGGCGGGCTCAGGTTGAGCGAGTAGAGCCTTCGCAGTTAGCCTAAAGCGATGTTCACAAGAGCTAAGAGCGCTGGTATCTCCCTGGCCCTACTCCTATCTCTCCTAATACCGAATAATCCGGCTAGCGCAGCCCCAAATGCTGACCTCTTGAGAGTTCGAGCAGAGGTGGAGCGATTGCAGGAGGACGCGGCAGAGGCTGGCGAGAATGCTCAAGCGGCAAAAATTCAATTATCAAGATTGCAGAAGCAACTTAGCTCTGTTCAACAAGAAGCAGCGAGCCAGAAAGAAACGGTCGATTCAATCCGTAACTCGCTAGCCGCTATTGCCATCGCTAGGTACAAATCAACTGGACTTGGCGAGAGTATCGAACTTCTTTTCTCCTCCGATTCCACACTTTATTTATCGGCGGCCGGTTCACTAGAAAGTGTTACTCGTAAACAGGCTATGCAGCTCCGAAAATATGCAACCGCTAAACAACGATTAGATGCGACATCTTTAACCGTTAGCGACAAAGTCAGATTAGTTCAAGCCGCGGAGGCACGTTACAGAGCTCAAGCTTCACAAGTAAAAAAGAAACTTGAAGAGGCAGAAAAACTTCTCTCCAAGTTAGAGAAGGCAGATAGAGAGCGCCTCCTCAAATTACAAGCAATGGACGAAGCCGAGCGACAGAGATTTTCAAAGGAACAGGCCAAACTTGCAAATACAGTCTCTGGCCGTGCTGGTACTGCACTTCGTTACGCAGTAAAACAGATTGGTGATAACTATGTCTGGGGAGCTGCTGGGCCAATTCGATGGGATTGCTCCGGATTAACCATGAGAGCTTTTCAGCAAGCCGGAGTTCGCCTTCCACACTCATCAAGAGCTCAATACACATATGGGCGATCAATTAGCAGAGGAAGTCTTCTGCCGGGAGACTTAGTTTTCTTCGGAACTCCAATTTCCCATGTAGGTATCTATATCGGTAAGAGCAAAATGGTTCATGCACCAAGGCCTGGTGCAAAAGTACAAATTGCAGAATTTGGAAATTATTTTGGTCGCAAAAAGTATGTTGGTGCTCGTCGACTCTAACTAAAAGTTAGCATCGAGTATTTATTGTGCAGAAACTCTTACTTGTTACAAATGATTTTGGTCCGCGCGCAGGCGGTATCGAGACCTTTGTTTTAGGACTTCTCGAGCGAATTAAAGATAAAGAGATTTGGGTCTATACATCAAAGCAGGCAAATTCAGATGAATATGACCGTCAATGGTTGAAGAAATACAACATAAAAGTAATTCGAGATAGAAGTCGTATTTTGCTTCCCACGCCAAGGGTCGTTCGCAACTTACGGAAAATAATTTTAGGTAACGGTATTGAGATTATTTGGTTTGGCGCTGCCGCACCATTGGGAATTGCTGCGCCGTGGCTGCGATTACCAAGCATTAAACGTGTAGTCGCACTTACCCATGGACATGAAGTTTGGTGGGCAAAAATTCCACCATTTTCCTGGTTGCTCCGTTATGCAAGTGGCGGAATTGATTATTTTGGTTTCTTGGGTGAATATACAAAGAAAGCAATCTCGCGAGCTGTTGATCCAAAAAAATTAGTTCATATCGCTCCCGGAATTGATATCAAACATTTCTCTGCTACAAATTCAAGACTCCGCCAAGAGTTACAGATAGGAGATAGGCCAGCAATTATCTCTGTCGGCAGATTGGTTCATCGAAAAGGGCAGGACCAATTGATCAAAGCGCTTTCAATCATCAAAGAGGCGATACCGGATGTGATTCTGATAATTGTTGGAGAGGGACCTCATCGAGAAGTTTTAAATAAACTGGTGAAGCAATTTGAGTTAGCAGATTCCGTTAGATTTCTCGGTCGAGTTTCCTATGATGATTTACCAAAGTATCTATCGGCAAGCGATATATTTGCTATGCCCTCTCGAGACCGACTATTTGGACTTGAAGTAGAAGGACTTGGAATTGTTTATCTAGAAGCCAGCGCTTGCGAACTCCCAGTAATTGTTGGCAAATCTGGTGGCACAACTGATGCTTTGATTGAAGGAGTTACTGGAATTTCTGTAGATGGTCGCAATACAAAAGAGATTGCTCATGCGGCTATCAAACTTTTGAAAGATAAGAAACTAAGCAAGAAGATGGGCAAAGCCGGCCGGAAGTGGGCTGAAACTGAATGGAGTTGGCAGATTTGGAGTAAACGATTCGCGAAGTTACTCAACACTTAATGAGGTAATAGCCCTATCTTTCTTGCGGCGTTTATCGCCTGTACTCGATTGGAAACTTGAAACTTTCGATAAATGGCTGCAAGGTGTGTTTTAACTGTTGCCTCAGTGATGAAGAGCTGAGCCGCGATCTCCGCAACGGTATTGCCGGTGGGAAGTATTTCCAGAATCTCTAACTCTCTAGCGGTAAGACCAATAGTTCGATTCTTTGCGCTAATTGATTCAGTTAGTTTTCGCGCTGAGAAGGTCAAAGGTTGAAGAGAGCTCTGTCTAATGGCAAGAATTAATTCAGAGAGGGGAGCGGATTTCTCAACATAGGCGCTGGCACCAGATTCCATGCAAGCTAAAACATGTTCTGGGAAATTCGAAAAAGTTAAAGCCACTATTCCCATTCTTTGAGAGAGTGCGCGTGCCCAAGCTATTACCTCTAAACCGTTACCGTCTGGCAAATGTAAATCGACAACCAATACATCTGGATTGTGATGCGGTATCTGTACAAACGCTTCTCTTTTTGAGGCAGCTTCTCCGACAAGCGCAAAATCAGATTCCTTAGTTAACGCTCTACGTAATCCCTCTCGTACGAGAACATGATCATCAACTACCAAGATCTTTACAGTCACTTGAGTGGAATCTCAATCTGATAAGTCGAACCATTGCTACCCGTATTGAGAGTTACTGTTCCACCAATCTCGATGATGGGCTCAGTAATACTTTTCAACCCAAGAGATCTCTGCTGATTACGAATTCGACCAGTTCCATCATCGCTAGCTAGAACTTCCAAAGTTCTCCTACGTTTATGAGATTTTATTTGAAAGCGGTTAGCTTTTGAGTGCCTCTGGCAATTGCGCGCAATCTCTATCAATGAGCGTGAAAGCGCATCCTCTATCTCTGGCTTTAATATTGCCTTTGGTAGTTCAATTTCTGAAACAATGTTCTGTAACCGAGCAGCAACTTCAGCTTTAACATCTGTAAATGTCAGACGCCTTAATGTGTAAATCTCGCTTCGTAAGGACTTGCTCGTATCAATAACTTGAAGTCTGAGATTTCTAAGTGCTGTGCGAGTGTCCTTGGAGATTAATGGATTTGAAACTAATTCGTCTAGTGCTAAACCGATCGCAACCAACTGTTGCGCCGGACCATCATGTAGCCGGCGCGCTAGTTCTAGGCGATTAGGCAAAGAGCTCGGCAATCTCGGAAGCGAACTCCTTATGCACTACATGGCGCTTTACGGATAGTTTCGCGGTCAAGTGGCCTCCGGCAATTGTGAAATCGACTGGAAGAATTTTGAATTTACGAATCGATTCAGCGCGACTTACTGCCTTATTTGCTTCATCAACAGCCGTTTGAATTACCGAAATCAAATCTGGATCATTCGTTAAATCAGCAATAGTGGCGCCATCTTTCTTATTGGCAGTAATCCAGCCCTTAATTGCCTCTGGATCAATTGTTACGAGCGCTGCGATATATGGCTGATTGTCACCCACAACAATACATTGACTAATCAGAGGATGTGCCCGTAAACGATCTTCAAGAACAGCAGGTGCAACATTCTTGCCACCGGAAGTTACGATTAATTCTTTCTTTCTGCCGACAATATATAGATATCCCTGGTCATCAAGTTTTCCAAGGTCACCAGATCTAAAGTAGCCATCATCAGTAAATACTTCCTTATTTGCATCATCGTTCTGCCAGTAACCGCGCATCACGATTGGTCCCTTAATCAAGACCTCGCCATCATCGGCGATCTTTATCGTTGTACCTGGAATTGGTCGACCAACTGAACCTACTTTGTGGGCTGTTGTTAAATTAAGCGTTGCGCCAGCAGTAGTTTCAGTCAATCCATATCCTTCAAGAACACGGACACCAGCGCCTCTAAAGAAATGGCCAAGTCGCTCACCTAGAGGTGCGCCACCTGAGATTGCAGCTTCGACTCGACCGCCCAGTGCATGTCGAATCTTTGAAAAAACCAATTTATCGAAGATTGCATGTTTAACTTTAAGGCCAAGAGGAATCTTTCCTTCATCCTGAGATCTACTGTATTCAATAGCGATACTTGCAGCTTTTCTAAAGATTGCACCTTTGCCAGCTGCATCGGCCTTAGCCTCAGCGCCGTTGTATACCTTTTCGAAGATTCGTGGCACAGCTAGTACGAAGGTTGGTTTAAATGAAGCAAGATCGGTAGTTAGTCGGCCCAAGACATCGCCGCAATGTGCCAGATGTAATCCAGCTCGAATCGAACCAATTTGCACCATGCGACCGAATACGTGAGCAACGGGCAAGAACAAAAGTGTTGAACCACCAGGTTTCATAAATAGATCAGCAGCGCCCAAGACCACGTTGCCGCATTCTGATAAGAAATTACCGTGAGTAAGTTGAACTCCTTTTGGCTTACCAGTTGTTCCTGATGTGTAAATCAAAGTCGCTAAGGTATCTGGAGTTAATGCATTTCGACGTCTATCAATTTCTGCATCCGAGATATCTCTTCCCAGGTATGCCAACTGATCGAGAACATTTTCGGTCATGGTCCAGCAGTTCTTCGTGTAGTTTGGAAGAACTGGAGTTACAAGATCCTTTAGTTGTGGAGTCTCAACAATTATTGCAACTGAATGAGAGTCGCTAAGAATCCAATCAACTTGTTCTGCAGAGGAAGTTTCGTAAATTGGAACGGTCACGCCACCGGCAAACCAGATTGCGAAATCAAGGATGGTCCACTCATAACGAGTACGTGCCATAATCGCAACGCGATCACCAATTTCAACTCCGGATGCAATTAATCCTTTAGCGGTTGCACGGACTTCTGCTTCAAGGGCACGTGCAGATACAGGTTGCCAGCCATCACCAAGAGGTCTTGAAACCATAATTCGTTCTGGTTCGAACCAGGCACGTTCGGCAATGAGATTGGTGAGATTTCCCGCGGTCGCGGCTGGCTCAAGGGCTGGAATAAAGATTTCGCTCATAGACAAAAACTATCGGTAGAGAAGGTCTATCGGAAGAGGTAGCCTCGCGCCATGGCCGAATTCTCATCAAACTCAATAACTGTAGAAGCAGGCGCTGGCGAAACCGCCGCTCTGTTGGCAGACCTGGAGAACTTTCCAACTTGGTCCTCAGCCATTAAACAAGTTGAGGTCCACGATCGGGATTCTGCGGGTCGCCCGATATCGGCTACGGTGAAAATCGAAGCAGGAGTTCTCAAAGATAGAGCGAAGTTAAATTATGATTATACGAATTTTCCAAAAGAGATCAGTTTTACTTTAGAAGAAGCAGATCTCATGACGGAAATGACCGGAAGTTATGAAATTTCAGGCGACGAAGACTCGGCACAGGTAACTTACAAACTTCATGTAGAAGTTTCGATGCCGGTTCCGGAAATGATGCGAAAGAAAGCTGAGATGGCAACGATTGATGCAGCTCTCTCTCAGCTAAAGAAAAAGTTAGAGGGCTGATTCAAAAGGGTAGATAAGCCCTATTTGTTTTCGGACTTCGTCCATTATCTCCATAACTTGAAGACTATCTTTATGGGTCATCAAATTACTTTCCAATTTTGAATTCTCTACAACTTTTTCAAATGCCAAAGCTTGCTCTCGTAGCCCATGGCCCAGGTATTTATTTGGAAAATCTTGCGAACCCTTACTACTGGTAATTCGGATGGAAGTTGGTGAATAGAAACTTCCATGAATCTCAATTCTGCCTTTTGTGCCAATTATCGTCCCAGTTGTTGGAGTATTGATCAGCAAGGTTGTATTTAGAAGGGCATGAGCACCATTGATGTAGGTAAAAATCATCGAAGTATTTGCATCAACTCCACTTTGCGTAAATTCTGCAGCTGCAATTATTTCGTCTGGAGCACCGAGAAGCATTTGAGTCAATGAGATGGGATAAACGCCAAGATCAAGAAGTGCACCACCAGCCAATTCCGGAGCATGCAATCGGTAATAAGGATTGAGGGGCAATGCCTGACCATGATCACTGTAAATTGCAACAATCTCTCCGATATCGCCGGCGAGAATTGATTCTCTAACCAGTTGATAATGTGGAAGGAATCGACTCCACATTGCTTCCATTAGTGGAACTTGATTTAACTGCGAAGCTGAAATCATCATACGAGCCTCATTGGCGCTAACCGCAAATGGCTTCTCCACAAGGGCTGGCTTTTTCGCCGTCAGCGCCAGGATTGCATTTTCAGCATGGGCAGAGTGTGGTGTCGCTACATAAACTGCATCGATATCTGCTAGCACCAACTCTTCATAGCTTCCAAATGGAGTTGCAGAAACTTCGCGCGCAAATTCTTCCGCCTTCTCTTTTGTGCGGGATCCAACTGCAACTACTCGATGGTGTGGAGTGTTTAATAGATCTTTCGTGAATCGTTTCGCTATGCCACCAGTTCCGATAATGCCCCAACGGAAAATTTCACTCATATCGCACTTCCATCTCCTGGATCACTCTCTGGTTTCATCTGCCAGAAGAATGTTATGACGCCGCTAATTAACGCGACTAGACCAGGCCAGAAACCGATTCCCAGTAGATCAAAATTGAATATCTCAACCAATGCAACGTATATGGGTCCGCCAATTACACCAAGCAAGGCTGCGCGTTGAGTCCGGGATAACGTCGGCAATTCCTTATTGTCACCTTCATACTTTTCTAATGCATCTAAATTATCAAGTTCATCTAAGTAGCTACTTGGAGCAGATTCATCTAGTGACAATCCTGAGACAATTGATTCAAATTCGTCATTTATTAATTCTGAGTCAGTTCTTCGCGAGATGTTTCCAGATAGAACTTCTCTAATAAAGTTAACACTTTCTTCAACGAGTATGGGTAAGTCATAGTCCAGAGCCACGTTATGGAAGGATCTTTCGAATACCACCTCGCGGATATCCATCGAAGAAACATTATCTATGAGTATTTCGGAGAACTTTGGATTTACGACATGATCATTAATGGAATAGCCAATCATTAACGGTTGGTCAATCAAGTGAAGGTCTCGCCTGACAACCCGCCAGAGTTTTTGCAGAGAATGTAATGCGCGAAGTGGCGTACGGCCATAACTATGTCTTGGGGGATTGGGAGCTGCAACATCAGTGCCCCGTCCCTTTACCGACGGGATAAAGTACTTGAGAAAAGGAACAAGTCGCATAATTAATCGATCATCGCCAATTGAAGGATTAACAAGCAGTATTCCTTCAATTTCATTTCTATAGATGGTCGCGAGCCGTAACGAAAGTGCGCCGCCCATCGAAAATCCAGCAACAAAGACTCTCTGGTGACGGGATTTCAATTCCCTAAATTTATTTTCCACTTCCGCAAACCATTCTTCCCAACGAGTTTGATTCATTTCATTCCAATTACTTCCGTGTCCAGGAAGTCTTGGAACGTTAACGGTAAATCCTGATTGATGTAATTTTTCTGCCCACGGTTTAACTGAAAGTGGAGAACCCGAGAAGCCATGAATAAGAAGAACTGCAATCTGGCCACCAATCAACTCAAATGGCTCAGAATTTGGGATGCTCACACGCTCGATTTTGTCATAGGTTTCATCTCGTGGCATTGAGCCTCTAAATTAACCCCATGGCATTCCGAAGAAAGTCCTCACTCGTAAAGGGCGACAAAGTTGCCTATGGGTTACTCAAATCTTTCTTGATGCCTGTTCTTACCTTGCTCTTTAGACCGAAGGTAAAGGGTCTTAGAAATGTTCCAGCCCAGGGCCCAGTAATCATCGCTTCAAATCACCTCTCATTTAGCGATTCGATCTTCATGCCCTTAGTTGTGCCACGGAAAGTTACATTTTTAGCTAAGAGCGAGTACTTCACATCTCCCGGCCCTAAAGGTTTACTTAAAAAGTTAACTTTTATTGCGCTTGGTCAGGTACCAGTAGATCGAGCCGGCGGCTCAAAAAGCGAAGCAGCGTTATTAACTGGTCTATCTGTTTTAGCTGAGGGTGAATGTCTGGGAATTTATCCAGAGGGAACAAGATCACCAGATGGTCGTTTGTATAGAGGTAGGACAGGTATAGCTAGATTGGCATTTGAATCTGGCGCCCCGGTTGTACCAGTTGCCATGTTTAATACCGCTGAGATTCAACCAACTGGAAAAGTGATTCCGAAAATATTGAGAGTCAAAATGATCTTCGGCGAACCGATGTATTTCAAAGGCGTTGAGAAATCAAATAATCCGGAGGAGTTGCGTAAAGCGACCGATCAAATAATGAAGAAACTACAAGAAATGTCTGGCCAGGAATATGTAGACATATATGCATCTCAAGCAAAGGAAGCGATAGAGGAAGAGAGAAAGCGTCGCGGCCGAAAATAGCGTCTATTCGGCGCCAAATATTTCTCGCCTCTCTGAGATGAATTTGCAACTCTCACAAGACGAATCTCTAACTGGGGTGGGACCAGAAACCATTGAAATAAAATCGGTAAGTCGAGATTGGAGACCATCAGGGTTGCGCTTGATTGGGAACCAAGAGCTATTAAGTTCTAAGTTAAATCCTGCATAAGGATCACCAACTGGCTTCTTAGGAGACCAGACAAGCAATCCCATTACCGAGACAGTCTTCGGTTGATCATTGACTGGATTTTCAAGGGCATATGCGTAGGCCTCAAGTTGTGGTGAGTAAAACTCGCTCTTATCGTTATCTTTACCTTGGAATTTACAATCAATAACACCATATGTTCCATCTTCAAATTCCATTAACAAGTCATATTTGCCACGAATGGCAAAGGGAGAAGGTTTTCCGTTGAATGGGATTGGAATTGATTTAACCCAACCACCCTTTCCAACAACGCGACCTTCTGGAAGATCCGGATGGAGCTCGGAGGAAATTGCATTTGCAAAATGCCCCTCTTGTAGCGCTGACAATTCACCGACAAGTGGGAAGAATGATGGAGCTTTTAGCCCATGGTTGTAGTAAAGCCATAGACATCTGTGACAGTTATCCCAGGAGAAAGTTAAATCGCTTGGACTGATGAATTCACGTGCTTTGCTCATGTGAGGATTCTGCCGCTGGGGACTGACAAATTTATGTTACGCCGCGGAAATCAAGGTAAAGATTCCGAGAAGTATTATCACCAGACCACCTAATTGACGAAGTCTCACTAATCGCACTGGCGAATTAGCCATCCAACCTCTCACTGTGCCGGCTAGCGTTCCCCAAATTCCATCACCAATAAATGCCAACAGCGCGAATGTGGCCCCCATAAGTAATAGTTGGCCAGTTATATTCGAACCATCTTTATCCAGGAACTGCGGCAAGATCGCCGCAAAGAAGACAAGTCCCTTTGGATTTAGAGCTCCTACCCAGAACCCATCTCTGATTGATTTAAAAGAACTAGGTCGAATATCACCCTGATTTACCATATCTGCTGCATGAATTCTTGAATGGCGAAGGGCATCGACTCCGAGATAAATCAGATACAACCCACCCAAAATTTGAACGGAGATAAAGGCAAGTTCGCTCCGCTCCAAGATTGGCCCGAGTCCAAAGGCAATAAGTATGGAAAGTGAGAACATGCCAAGAGCATTTCCTGCAACAGTTGCTATTGCAGTTGCACGACCCCATGCAATTGCTCGAGCAATTGCAAATAGAACACTTGGACCAGGTGCCAGAATGATCAGAACAGCTGCAACTAAATATTCAGGATATCGAGTGGGAATAGGGAATTGCACCCGTGGACTCTAGCAATCAGCGCCTCCAAATAAAAAAAGCCCGACCAGTTGGCCGGGCTTTTTTAAAGATTTACTAAGCCGCGCTAGTACCGCGTGACTTTGATAACGCATGGAATACACGATAGCCAACAACTGCTACGACTGTCGCATTGATGATTCCGTTGAATGTGAAATCGCCACTGGTCCAAGAGATATCGGCAATACCGATAATCAAGGCGGTGGCAACTACAACGAGATTTGTTGTGTCAGCGAAATTAACTCGTGACTCAATCCAAATCTTTGCACCAAGAATTCCGATCATTCCAAATAGGGCAACTTGGACTCCGCCAAGCACGCCACCTGGAATGGCGCTCAATAGTGCGCCGAATTTAGGTGAAATAGAAAGAACAATTGCTCCGATTGCAGCAATCCAATATGCAGCAGTCGAATAGACGCGAGTAGCCGCCATAACGCCGATGTTCTCTGCATATGTAGTTGTTCCAGAACCGCCACCTGCACCTGCAAGTGTGGTTGCAACGCCATCTGCAAATAGCGCGTTACCCATCTGATCATCGAGATTCTTGCCGGTCATTGTTGAAACAGCCTTAACGTGACCAACGTTCTCTGCGATAAGTACAAGAACCACTGGCAAGAAGAGAACGATTGCACTCATCTTGAATTCAGGGGTAGTGAAGGTTGGGGTTGCAAACCATTTAGCAGCTTTGATGCCATCGGTATTTACATCGCCCATTAGAAATGCAACTACATAACCAACGAGCAATCCCATAAAGATTGAGATGCGACCTAGGAAACCGCGTGAGAATGCAGCAAAGAATGCAATTGAAAGAAGTGTGATCGTGCCAAGCACTGGTCCACCTGCAAGGCTTCCCTTAGCGGCGCCAGCAAGATTTAGACCAATCACCATAACAATGGTTCCAGTTACAACTGGTGGCAACATCCAATCAATCCAGCCAGTTCCAACCATTTTGGCAACGAGTCCAACAAGTGCGAGCAATACACCAGTAGCAACAACGCCACCCAATGCAACTGCCATGCTGTCACTCTTTACTGATGCGGCGATTGGCGCCAAGAATGCAAAGGAAGAACCCAGATAGCTTGGAAGTTTGTTCTGAGTAAGAATTAAGAAGAGCATGGTTCCAACGCCAGAGAAGAAGAGTGTGGTCGTTGGTGGTAGCCCGGTAAGAATAGGCACGAGGAAGGTTGCACCGAACATCGCTGCAATGTGCTGAAGGCCTACGCCGATAGTGCGTGGCCAACTTAGTCGTTCATCTGTGGAAACGACCTCACCAGGCGCAATGCTGGTTCCGGTTCCGTGGAGTTTCCATGAGAAGAGACTCATGTGAATGATCCTCATTTCTAGCCGCCCTACTTGCGATAGGGATAGAAATCGGGCGTGCTAAAGAAAGAGGGTATGTCCGATGAACCCTTACCTGTGAGTAGGCGCGCCCAAATCTGAGAAATAGGTAACGAAATCACCCTTTTCAGGCTTGATTCGACCGTTGAAACTAGTCTAGATTCCGCTTCGATATATCGAATAGATATAACGTTACGGAGTAAGGGGGTTGACCATGGCCAGATCTCGATCTGAATCATTGGAGTTTGCCCTGCTTGGACTCTTAACTAAAGATCCGCTCCACGGATACGAACTTAGAAAGCGTCTCCGTTCAATCTTCGGACCCTTCAGAGCTCTCTCGTTCTCTGTCATCTACCCGCAACTTCGGCGGATGACCGATGCCGGATTGATAAAACAGGCAGAAGTTGCAAAAGGTGGAAAATCAAAACGAACCAGATTGGTTTACTCAATAACCTCTAGCGGTCTTGAGAGATTCGACAAGTTAACCGAAAGTGCAAATCCCAGTGCTTGGGAAGATGACAATTTCGAAGTTCATGTTGCCTTCTTCAGTCCTACCTCAAAGAAAAACAGATTAAGAATTCTTGAAGGACGGTTACGTCGACTTCAAGAGCGAGCCGACATACTCCGAGCAGATTTAGATCGCTCTGCAGTTGGTCTCGATAAGTACCTAGTCGAGTGGCGCCGTCACTCGTTAGAGACAGCGGAGCGAGAGATCGCTTGGCTCGAAGAGATGATAAAAACTGAAAGGAAGTCCTAGTGACTACAAAAGAAATCCGCGTAGCGATTGTCGGCGTCGGCAATTGCTCCAACTCGCTCATACAGGGTGTCGAGTACTACAAGAATGCGCCAGAAAATGAAGAGATCCCTGGCCTAATGAATGTAGTAGTCGGCGGATACCACGTTCGTGATGTCAAATTCGTAGCCGCATTTGATGTTGACGATAAGAAAGTTGGCATGGACATGGTCGATGCCATGTGGGCCAGCGAAAATAACACAATTAAGTTCTGTGAAGTTCCAAAGAGTGGCGTTATGGTGCAACGTGGCCCAACCCATGATGGTCTAGGACGTTATTACCGAGAGACAATTATTGAATCTAAAGCAGAACCCGTTGATGTCGTTGCAGCTCTAAAAGCAGCAAAAGTTGACGTTGTGGTCTGCTACTTGCCAGTGGGTTCTGAAGAGGCTACGAAGTTTTATGCTCAATGTGCAATCGACGCTGGTTGTGCATTTGTTAATGCCCTTCCGGTCTTCATTGCATCAACTCCAGAATGGGCAGATAAGTTCGCCAAAGCAGGTTTGCCGATTGTCGGTGATGACATCAAATCTCAAGTTGGCGCAACAATTACTCACAGAATTCTGGCCAAGCTATTCCAGGATCGCGGAGTAAAAGTTGATCGCACCTACCAGCTAAATGTTGGTGGCAATATGGATTTCAAAAATATGTTGGAAAGAGATCGCCTGGAATCCAAGAAAATCTCAAAGACTCAATCGGTTACCTCACAGCTTGATTATGAACTAGGAGATGGCAATGTCCATATCGGACCATCTGATTATGTGAAGTGGCTTGATGATCGAAAATGGGCATTCGTACGTCTCGAAGGTCGGGCATTCGGAGACGTTCCGCTAAATATTGAGTACAAGTTAGAAGTTTGGGATTCGCCAAACTCTGCTGGTGTGATTATTGATGCTGTTCGTTGTGCCAAGTTGGCACTTGATCGCAAGATCGGTGGCGCATTGCTATCACCTTCAAGTTACTTCATGAAGTCACCACCAGAGCAATACAGTGATGAAGAAGCTCTAAATAGAACTAAAGAATTTATCGCCGCTAAACGCGAGCGCTAATTCGAAATTAAAAATCCCCTTGGCGATTGCCAAGGGGATTTTCTATCCCTCACGGAGAGTAGAGGGTTTAGACCGTCACACTGTCTGGGGTGCGACGGAGATGCATGAAGCCAAGGATGGAGAGAATTAACATCAATACTCCACCTGCTAATGCAGCCCACATCGCGTACATTGCAATCTGACCAATCTGCCAGAATGCAAATGAATAACCGAGAAGACCTTTCAAAGTTTCTCCCATGAATAGGGATTGGCGCTGACCCATTAGCGCTGCAGCTTTTGCTGCCAACTCTGTATCTGCTGGGTTTGCTTTGGATTGTGCGCTGGTAGCTAACGCCTCACCACTAACTTCACTATAGGTTTTTCCTCCGGCAATGCCTTTCACATGGGCACCGATGTAGTGATCTGCATAAGCTTTTGCTTGTTCACCAGTTGTTAATTGCATTCCGGCGAATGGTTCGATCGCAGCACGATCTTCATCGCCAAGTGCTTTTAAGCTATCTGAATCAGGTGCTGGAAACATAATCTTCTGCGCTGCTAATTGACTTGTTACTTCATCATTTGCAAAGTTGTAACCCCAATTGAGGAGCCCTGCAACAACAAATAGAAATACTGAAAGTCCAAGACCAATCAAACTTACGATTCGGTCGATAGTTCTACGTTTCATAACTTCTCTCCTAAGTCTTCTAGTAAGTGTTTCTCACTTAAGAACCCCGACTAGGTTCCTATGACATAGGAAACTCTTAATCTCTCGCGTTTATCTCTTATTTGTGAGTGCTGGCACCTCACGTTATAGATAGAGGGCTAGCACTT
>JACCEE010783944.1_pt1 | contig 15583 bp, 16 predicted proteins | sample 7449931 | NCBI WGS metagenome assembly JACCEE01 (sample SAMN15323457, study PRJNA562643) | freshwater metagenome | isolation source: river surface water | place: USA:Blue River Watershed | collected 2017-08-19 | reverse complement strand
GATTGGCATCCGAAGCTTTTCGCGGAGAGAGGGGGATTCGAACCCCCGGTACAGTAATCCCGTACGACAGTTTAGCAAACTGTTGGTTTCAGCCACTCACCCATCTCTCCTTTTCCCGATTTGGGTGGTGCAAATGTAAAAATCATTTTTACTTAAGCCAAATAATTTGTTAAAAAATATCCCATTCATCATAATTGAAGTGGAATTTTGAGGTAAAAAATTGATTATTAGTTTTGTAGCTGGTGTGTATTGGCGTTTTCAGTTGATATGAAAAACAGATAGCCCCAACCGGCTATGTATCAGTGCGGTTAAATTGAATAATCGCTGAAAGCCTTAAATTTATTGGGTTTTGCTTGGAAAAGTAAACTATCGGATCTAAATTCGGGGTATCAAACCGCAGAGAACGTTCTACCAGATATTGAAATTACCGCATTAATTCTTAGTTATTGGTAAACTCAACACTTTCAGTTCAACGAGAAAGCTTATTGTTCGCTAAGACAGGCCTTATCCCTTCGGGGCGCAGCTCCGGCTGCCATTGGAAGTTTGATCGGACAGGCACTCAAATCCTGTTTTTAGGGGTTTTACACAATTCGGATTAATGCGGTTTTTCATTTTTGCCCCGCATGATTGTCGTTATTTGACCGGTATGGCGTTCGACTGGTTTATTTTAGCTTTACCCTCTTTCGAGAAATAGAAGTCGATTCTTCCCAGAATCAACCCCGCATAACCTACCTGATTAATCAACACCTCTTTCCCCAGTTTATTGGTGGCCTTTTGCGGTTCTTTCAGGAAGGTGTGGGTATGTCCGCCAATAATAAGGTCGGTAAACGATGTTTCGCCGGCTATCACCCGGTCGCTGACTTTGTCATCTTTGTACGAGATGCCCAGATGCGAAAGGCAAACAATCAAATCGGTTTTTTTGTCGTTTTTCAGCATGGTTTCCATGCTGAGCGCGGTGGTTACCGGATCGAGATAGCGGGCATTACCGTAATTCTTCTTGCTTACCAATCCTTCCATTTCGATACCCAATCCGTAAACACCCACTTTAATCCCGTCGCAATGGAATATTTTATAGGGGATGGTTTTACCGGCCAGAATGGTATCGGTGAAATCGTAGTTCGAAGTAATAAACGGGAACCCGGCATGTTTCAGCTGGCTTTCGATACCTTCGAGCCCGTTGTCGAATTCGTGGTTGCCTAAGGTGGCCGCATCGTAGCCCATTTGGGTCATCAGCCTGAACTCCAGTTCACCTTTGAAATAGTTGAAATAGGGGCTTCCCTGATAGATATCGCCGGCATCGAAAAGCAGCACATTTTGCTCTTCGCTTCTGATTTTTTCGATTAAAGCGGCCCGTTTCGATATGCCCCCTTCGCCGGCATTGCGGGCTGCATCGGAGGGAAATGGTTCAATCTGCGAATGAAAATCGTTGGTGTGCAGTATGGTGATTTTTTTCTCACCGGCGGCTTCCGCTTCGAGCGGGAGGTTGACCATTAGCGTACCGGCCGTACCGATTCCTATATTGCGGATAAATGCCCTTCTATTCAACATGATAAATCCTCCCGTCGGTTTTTGCTTCGATAATTTGATTGGCTTTTCCCATTTTCCTGAAGTGTTCGATAAACATATCGCGTACCCTGATGCCGGCATCGAACCGTTCGTCGGCTTTGGCCAGAATCTCGCTTCCATCGCCGCCGTTGGCCACATAATCGCTGGTAGCCATCCAGTAGTCGGACTGAAGGTTTACCGGTTGTCCATTGATGGTCAGTGCAGTGGCTTTGCCATCTTTGATGCCAAATTTCATTCCGGCTATCCCTTCACCGCCACGACTGGCAATATGATCGGCAAATTTTTGCAGGATTTCTCCCTTCAGGCGCAGAAAAACAATCTCGTTCTCGAAAGGCATCAGTTCGAAAACCGTTTTCACCGTAATATCGCCTTTGGGCAGCGTAACCCGCAAACCACCCCGGTTGACCACTGCAACGTCTACATTGTACGACGGGTTCTTTTTCTTGATCAGTATGTCAGATTCCATCAACACCAAATCGGAACAGTAGTTGGTCAGCGGGCTTTCGGGCCTTCCGCCTTCCAGCGCATCGGCCGACTGGCAAAGAAGTTCTTTCATATCGGCCGACAGTTTGGCGCGGTAAGGGGTAATGGTTTTTTCAATGGAGGCATCGGGGGCAAGGGTTATAGCCGAATCGATGCGAATATTGGTGTAGTCCGACTTCTCGACCCGCAGGCTTTGACAGGATGCCAACCATAGCGAAGCAATCAGTGCCAGACCGATTATCCGTTTGTGAAATAATTTGATTTTCATTCTGTTAATCATGTTGTTGTGGTAACGTCGATTATCATGTCGTCCGTATGGCCGTCAATAGCTACAAATGTAAAATAGTTCAAACGATAACCGGCATAAAAAGTTCGCTTTGTTCGTTAAATAATTTGATTGCCTTTTTTGCCTAACAGTCCACTTTTCGCGGAAGTTTGCTTTTAAAATGGTCGATTTTTGGCCAAAGAAATATATCTTCGTGGGGCACTGTAACCTGAAAATTTCGCAAACTTGAAAAGCGTGATTTGTCATTTTAAGATAACGAAGCTGAAAAGAATTTTACTGTTTCTCATTCTCATGTTGGCTTCAGAACTATTATTGTTTGCCCGGCAGCCGGACGAGAAGAGTTTTGTTGCCCGTAACGGCGACAATATTACCCTGGTGCTGAAGCGTAACGGTTTGGAAGGGAGCAGTTATTTCAACCAGTTTATCGAGTTGAACCGGTCGAACCTGGGGCGCAACAATACCTTGTTGGTTGGGGTGCGCTACAAACTTCCGCCGGTGAAAGGAGGGCAGGCTACAGTTGTTGCAGCATCGGGTTTGGTCGGGAGTGTGGTGGTTGAACCCATTTTAGGGAAAGAAAACGAAAAAGTTACCGTGATTGACGATAAGCTGAAGGGCGCAATTTTCTATCTCGACAGTGGCCACGGTGGCCCCGATCCGGGAGCCATTGGCAATATTGGCGGGAACAGGCTCTGCGAAGATGAATATGCCTACGATGTAACGCTAAGGTTGGGCCGTGAGTTGATTAAACATGGTGCCAGGGTCAATTTTATTATTCACGATCCGAACGATGGGATTCGCAACGAGAAATACCTGAAAAGCGACAAGGATGAGGTTTGTTTTCCGAATCAGTCAATTCCGCTCAATCAGGTAGCGCGCTTGAAGCAACGTGTCGATGCTGCCAATAAACTGTACAAAAGCGACCCGGCCGGTAGCTATCGGCGATGTATCGTTATTCATGTCGATGCAAGGCATAACAACAAGAATATCGATATTTTCTTTTATCACCATCAGGGAAGCAAATACGGGGCCCAGCTGGCCAATTCGATGCGAAATACCATAGAGAAGAAATACAGTATACATCAACCCGGAAGAGGGTATGCCGGCGATGTTTCGTACCGGGAGTTGTACCAGCTGAAGCAAACCCAGCCGGTAACTGTTTTTATTGAATTGGGGAATATCAACCATTCGCGCGACCAGCAACGGTTGATTGTCGATTCGAACCGGCAGGCTTTGGCCAACTGGATGTGCGAGGGCATTATAGACGATTATCAGCAGGTTAAGAAATAGCGGGAGAGAAGTTCTATTCTGTTCGAGGAGGATATTACCAATCCAAAAATTTATCGATATCGCGGCGCTCTTTTTTGGTCGGCCGGCCGGTTCCCCTGTCGCGAAAACCGGTTATGTTGCCCGATTGCTGCATTTCAAGGATTTTGAGTTCTTCGGGTGGGGTGATATCTTCGAGATAATCGGGGACCAGTTTTGCCCCGACACGGTTGGCCGGCATCCCTTTGATACGGTAGGAATAGGTGACAGGGTTCTTTTTGACTTTGACGATATCGCCTGTTTTGGGCACACGCGATGGCTTAACGGAAACCCCGTCAATGGTTACCCTCCCTTTTTTACACTCCTCGGTGGCGATACTACGGGTTTTGAATACCCTTACCGCCCAAAGCCATTTGTCGATTCGCAGTTCGTTTTCCATACCGTAAAGTTAATTGTAGCCGAATTGCCCAACTGACAGTTTACTTGTTGTTGTAAAGGTTCATTGTCCGTTCGATGCCGATGGTAACAAACGATTTGATGATTTCGGCACAGCTTTCCATTTTTGCATTGACAGTTTGGTACTCTTCGTCATCCCAGCGGCCCAGCACATGGTCGACCTGAAACCCTTTCGGGAAATCGTTTCCGATGCCAAATCGCAGGCGGGCGTAATCTGAACGGCCCAAAATCTGCTGGATGCTTTTTAATCCGTTGTGTCCGGCATCGCTTCCTTTGGAGCGGATACGGATTTTGCCTACAGGCAGTGCCAGGTCGTCAACCAACACCATTACATTTTCGAGTGGGATACCCTCTTTCTGCATCCAGTAGTTTACCGCCCTTCCGCTCAGGTTCATATAGGTGTTGGGCTTTAGCAATACCAATGTCCGTCCGGCATGTTTCATCTCGGCAACAAAGCCGTAACGCTTGTCGCTAAAAGAAATATTGGATGCCTTTGCAAGGGCATCCAATATCATAAATCCTATGTTGTGGCGGGTTTCTTCGTACTCTTTTCCGATGTTGCCCAATCCTACAATCAGATACTTCAACGCTGTTCAGGATTATTTCCCTTTGGCTGCAACGTTCATGGCCGCACGGGCTGCACGGGTAACCATAACGGTAGCAACAGGAACTGATTTCTGGTTAAGAATTTCAATACCTTCAACATTGATATCGCCTACGCGGATACTTTGTCCAAGGCTCAATTCTGTTACATCGATAGCAATTTCATCCGGGAAATCTTTCGGATAGCCTTTTACTTTCAATGTACGAAGGTTGGCTTTCAAACGGCCCCCTTGCTGGATACCTTTGGCATAACCATCGAGACGAACCGGAAGGTCAACTTTGACTTTCACATTGGGACGTACCTGAAGGAAGTCGATGTGGGTCAGTTTGTCAGAAACTACGTCGAACTGCAAATCCTGCATAAACGCAATGTAATGCTGTCCGTCAATAGTCAGGTCGATCTGAAATACGCTTGGGGTGTAAACGATTTTACGGAATTCATTTTCGTGGGCATAAAAATGAACCGGAGCATCGCCACCGTAAAGCACACAAGGAACCATGTTGTTGGCTCTCAGTTCTTTGGTGCTTTTTTTACCAAGATCCTGACGTGCGGTACCTTTAATTTCAACTGTTTTCATTGTTCAAATTTTAATAATAAAGTGTTTACTCAGATTTCCTTCTCCAAGGAGAAGATCCGCATCACACCATTAAAGGCATGTTGCAAAATTGGCCGCAAAGATAGCATTTTTAAATAAATGCCGAACTTATTGATTTGTTTTTATATACTTTTTGAATGACATCGGCAAACAGAGGGGCACACGACAATACCGTGATTTTTTCGCATGGCTTACGCAATGGGATAGAGTCGGTTACCAAAACTTCGTCGAGATCTGAGTTTTCGATACGGTCGAATGCCGGTCCCGACAGGATGGGATGGGTCGCAAATGCACGTACCGAGTTGGCCCCCTTTTCTTTCATCAGGCTGGCCGCTTTGGTAATGGTGCCGGCTGTATCGATAATGTCGTCGACAATAATCACATCTTTTCCTTCGACATCGCCAATAAGGGTCATCGAATCGACCTGATTGGCTTTACTGCGTGATTTATGACAGATAACCAAATCGGACCCCAGGTGTTTGGCAAAAACATTGGCCCGTTTGGTTCCACCCACGTCGGGCGATGCTACAACAATATCTCTGAGCCCCATTTGCTGGATGTGCGGAATAAATAGCGCCACACCGCTTAGGTGGTCTACCGGTACATCGAAAAAGCCCTGAATCTGGTCGGCATGAAGATCCATGGTAATCAATCGGTCGATTCCGGCCGTCGATAGCATATCGGCTACCAGTTTAGCCCCGATCGAAACTCTTGGCCGGTCTTTACGGTCCTGGCGTGCAAAGCCAAAGTAAGGCATCACTGCGATAATTTTGTAAGCCGAGGCCCGTTTGGCGGCATCGACCATCAGCAACAGTTCGAGCAGGTTGTCAGCCGGCGGAAATGTGGATTGGACGATAAAGGTAAACGAGCCGCGAATGGTCTCCTCGTAGCAGGGTTCAAATTCGCCGTCGGCAAAGCGAGGGCACGATGAACGACCCAGTTCGGTTCCGGCTGATTCAGCTATCTTCTCCGCCAGATATTTCGATTCTGTACCGGTGAAGATTTTGATTGGCTTTGACATATCGTGAGTTTTTTGCATTGATTGTTCTGCGATATGGCGCAAAAGTATAAATTCTGCACCAAAGTTTTTTAACACAATTGTTAGTTTTTCCCTATTTGTTGTTGTATCTGAACGGTTATTCCGGTTATGGTTTATGCGTTAGTAGTCAGTCTCTCAATGAAATCGAGCAATTCTTCCTTCCCTTTGCCTTTTTCAGCCGAGGTAACGAAAATTTGAGGAAGCTCTTCCCAGTAGTTGAGCATCTCTTTTTTATATCCCTCGATATTTTTGCTCAATTGCGTTTTCGATAGCTTGTCGGTTTTGGTAAATACCATCACAAACGGGATGCCGTTCAGGGCCAGCCACTCCATAAATTCGAGATCGTTGGCCTGTGGCTTCAAGCGCGAGTCGATTAAAACCATTACGCAATAAAGGTTCTCGCGTTTGTTCATGTAGGTTTTGATAAACGAGAGCCATCGTTCGCGCTGCGAACGCATGGCCTTGGCATATCCGTATCCGGGAAGGTCGACCAGAAACCACTCTTCGTTGATGATAAAATGGTTGATCAATTGTGTTTTACCGGGTGACGAAGATGTTTTTGCCAAATCTTTCACGCCGGTCAGCATATTGATTAACGACGATTTGCCCACATTCGATCGGCCAATAAAGGCAAACTCAGGCAGCTCGCTTTCGGGGCAAAGGGCAGGGTTGGTATTGCTGACTACAAATTCGGCGCTCTTGATTATCATGAGATTGGATTAAACGGTTAAATGTAAACCTCCAGCAGTTGGGTTTTTACTGATGTATATGGCTCAAGTATAAACGATTCGATTACGGCCGGAACCAAAATGGTCTCTCCTTTACGGATTTCAGTTTTTACACCTTCGCAATCCAACAGACACTCCCCTTCGATACACATGTAGATAACAAAGGTGTCTTTGCCTTTAAAATCACGCTCTGTCGGTTGATTGATATTCAATAGATTGGTGGTGAAATATTGACATTCGGCAATGGCAACCGGCTCGTTATCTCTGGCTTCGTATTCGGTACGGTAGTTTTTTTCGTATTTGTAATCGATGGCGTCGAGTGCCAGTTCGGTATGCAGCTCGCGTGGGTTTCCTTGTGCATCGACACGGTTGAAATCGAAAATACGATAGGTGACATCAGACGTTTGCTGTATTTCGGCTACCACGATTCCCTTGCCTATGGCATGGACACGGCCCGCGGGCATAAAAAATACATCGCCCGCTTTCACCGTCTCTTTGTTGAGCACCGCTTCGAGTTGCCCCGATTCAAAGGCTTTCAGGTAACCTTCACGATTGATTTCACTGTTGAACCCGGAAATCAGTTCGGCACCTTTGTCGGCTTCGACAACATACCACATTTCGGTTTTTCCGTAAGCGCCGTGGCGCTCTTTCGACAATTCATCGTCGGGATGCACTTGTATCGAAAGGTTGTCGTTGGCATCGATATATTTGATGAGCAGCGGAAATTCGGTGCCAAACTGTTCGAAAATCTTTTCGCCTACCAGATCGCCCATGTAAACTTCGATGACCTCTTCGAGGCTGTTCCCGGCCAGGAAACCGTTGGCTACAACCGATACATCGTCCTGCACACCGGATATTTCCCATGATTCGCCGCAGTTGGACAGCGGTGAAAAATCTTTGTTCAGCAACGATTTCAGTTTGGTACCCCCCCAAATCCGCTCTTTGTAGATGGGGGTAAATTTTAACGGGTATAACGTGTTCATGGGCGATATATTAAAATTCAAAGTCAACGGCGGCACGAGCCGATGTATTGTTTCTCACCAGATCGACTACCTTCAGGTGTTCGGGATGAACGGCATATTTTTTTAAATCGTCGAACGATTCGAAATGGGTAATCAGGCAGATGTCATACGAGGCCGAGTCGAGCTGGTAATTGTTGCCCACTTCAATGTATTTCAACTCATCGATTTTACCTTTTAAACCGAGTAGGCTGCTTTTAATCTGGTCGCGCATAGCCGATTTCTCTTTTTCCGTTTCAAACTCTTTCAGTTTGAAGAGTACAACATGGTTAATCATGACGGGAGTAGATTTTTGTTTCTGCTGCAAAATTAACACTTTAAACCAAACCGCTCCGTAAAAATAGCAGTCGAACCACAAATAAATGGAAGAGCAAAAGAATAATTCTTTAATTTTGAATGACAGAGAAAACAGACCTTTATCCATTTATTTAAACAGACAAGATGCTGATTATCGGGATTGCCGGAGGAACCGGATCTGGAAAAACAACAGTGGTAAACAAAATCATCAGGCGATTGGCGGAGAGCGATGTTGCCATTCTTTCGCAGGATGCCTACTATCGCGACAATGCTGCTATGCCGCTGGAGGAGAGACAGAAGATTAATTTCGACCATCCCGATTCCATCGAGTTCGAATTGCTGGTCGACCATATCAAACAACTAAAAAAAGGAAATGCCGTCGATCAACCTGTCTACTCATACATTTCATGTACCCGTTCGGATGATACGGTACAAATTGTTCCGACTAAAGTGGTGATTGTTGAAGGAATTCTTTGTCTGGCCCACAGGGAGCTGCGCAAGCTGATGGATATCAAGATATTTGTCGATTGTGAAGCCGATGTGCGTCTTTCGCGTGTTATCCAGCGCGATATTGTTGAGCGTGGCCGCGATGTTCATCAGGTGCTGCACCGTTATGAAGAAACGGTACGCCCCAGCCATTTGCAGTTTATCGAACCCACCAAACGTTATGCCGATATCATCGTTCCGCAGGGGGGCAACAACGAGGTGGCCATCGATATTATCACGCAATATATATTGAAGCACCTGAACGACAATCAATAAATATTCAACTGACCCTAAATCTCTTGACCGAAGTTTAAAGTCTAATAAATAATACCATGCTCGACAAAGTAATGCCCGAACACATTCTGTTTCTCGATATTGAAACGATACCGCAGGTCGAACGGCTCGATCAGTTTTCGGATAAGATGCAGAAGCTCTGGAACCGAAAGGCTGAACAGATTGGCAAACCCGACGACAGTGCCGAAGCCATTTTCCAGCGAGCAGGCATTTATGCCGAGTTTGGTAAAATTATTTGTATCTCGGCTGGCTTTATCTACCGGAAGGGAAAAGAGAATGAGCGCTTTTTTAAGGTGAAATCGTTTTATGGAGACGATGAAAAGCAACTGCTTGCCGACTTTTCAGAAATGCTTCAGAAGTACATGGCCAATCCGGCCCATAAAATTTGCGCCCACAACGGACAGGAGTTTGACTTTCCCTATATTTCGCGCCGCATGTTGCTCAACGGGATGAAACTTCCATCGGTACTCGATATTGCCGGGGCGAAACCCTGGGAAGTGAAGGATTACATGCTCGACACCATGCAGTTGTGGAAATTTGGTGACTTTAAGCATTATACTTCGCTCGATTTGCTTTGTGCCATTTTCAATATCCCGACACCCAAAGACGATATCGACGGAAGTCAGGTTTACGGCGTGTATTACCAGCAGCACGATTTGGAGCGCATCAAAACCTATTGCGAAAAAGATGCCTTTTCGGTTGCACAAATCTTCCTGCGCTTTAAAGGCGAAGAGATTATTCCTCAGGAAAATTTTGAGGTTGCCGGATAGAGAGCCTGCTTCAGGTGCTTCTCTCGATGTCCGGAAGCGAATATCCGATGGCTGACCTCTTGTTTTTGCTCCGGGCTTCTTTCATTCTCTGCGAAGTTTCTTATTTTTGCAACCTTATTGTAAAACAGCTGGAATCCCGTTTACGGGAAGCTCAAAATCGTAATATCGATGAAAGAATCGGATAAAATAGAATATGGCACATTCGAGGCTACTGTAGCCCGCAGTCAGAGGTTGGAGGAAGATTTGGTACTTCACCCCGAAAAATACAGGGTGCTTACCGGCGACCGTCCTACCGGACGATTGCACATTGGCCATCTTTTTGGGTCATTGCAGAACCGGGTGCGCCTTCACAAGCTTGGGGTGCAAACATTTATTGTAATAGCCGATTATCAGGTGCTTACCGACAGGGACACATTCGAAGCGATTGCCGAAAATATTAAACAGTTAACTATCGACTATCTTGCCGCAGGACTTGATGGTACCGATGGCAAAACCTTTATCTTCCCTCATAGCTATATTCCTGAGCTCAACCAGTTGTTGTTGCCTTTTCTGACGTTGGTTACCAATGCAGAACTCGACCGTAACCCAACGGTAAAAGAAGAGATTCAGGCTTCGGGGCAGAAACGCATCAATGCCGGAATGTACACCTATCCGGTGCATCAGGCCGCCGATATTTTATTCTGCAAAGGCAATGTTGTACCAGTTGGAAAAGATCAACTGCCTCACCTTGAACTGACCAGAGTGATTGCCCGCCGGTTCAACGAACGGTTTGCAGCCAACCAGCCTCTCTTTCCCGAACCGCAGCCACTGTTAAGTAAAACACCGTTGATTATGGGCCTCGATGGCGGTCAGAAGATGAGCAAAAGCCGCAACAACGCCATTATGCTCAGCGCTACCGAGGATGAGACTGCACAGCTTATCAAAAGGGCTAAAACCGATGCCGATCGGCATATCACTTACGACCCGGCGAACCGTCCTGAGGTGGCCAATCTGCTGCAACTGATATCCCTTTGCACAGGCCAGTCTCCCGAAGATGTTGCTGTCGCCATTGGTGACGGGGGAGGAGGAAAGCTGAAAAGTGTGCTCACCGAATCGATAAACGAATATCTGCGTCCGTTGCGTGCCCGCCGTACCGAACTCGAATCGAATATGGATTTTGTACGCGATGTGTTGCGAAACGGTATCGACAGTGCCCGTCAATATGCTGCAACCACCCTCGACGAAGTCCGTGCGGCCATGAATATGAAAATATAATACCCCTCAAGCCATACTAAAAGAGGCTGTTCAGTTGATGAACAGCCTCTTTTTTTGTCGTTTCTCAAACACTATTTCTAAAAGTTGAATAAAGTCAAATGGCTATTTGTCTCTTATCGTGATAATTATTCGTTGGTACTTTGTAAGCGAAGGTGAGCCGTTATCGCTCACTTCAAATATCAGATGGATAGTTTGACCGGCCTCTGCATCGTTGGGTATCGAAACCCCGGCATATAACGAATCAGGATTGATAAGTTCAATCTTTCGGGGATAACTGCCCGCGTGTAATTGCCACCATCTGAGCGTAAGCCTGTCCCCATCAGGGTCAGACGCGAATCCATGTAAGGCCATCTTTTGTCCGGGAGTGGCTAAAAGGGTTAACGGCCCTTCAATCCGAACCACTGGTTCATGGTTGGCATCCAAATAATTCTCCGTTACCGACCACTTCAACCGGTTGGCAAAGTCGCGCTGGGCCTGTGGAAAAAAGTTAGGATATTGGTTGGTATCTTGTTTTTGATTACCTGTTACAGCGCCCATCCCTGCTGCCATTTCATCGGCATTTGAGGAGGTGGAGATGGAAAAGATATGAGCATCGCCTGCATCTGTAACCCGTCCACCCCAACCGCCATAACTCCCTTTTTCGTAGGCCCGTAACCCATTGCCCAACATATTCATAAAGGTATGGTTGTCGCCTTCGCCCAACCACGAACCTTTCGCCTGCACCGGCATCCATACCAGATACCCCATCTTTTTCAACTCTTCGTTGGTGTATCCCGACAGACCAAAATAATCCACTTTATCTCCTTCGACCATCTGCTTTCCGTCGCCCCAAACCCTGTACAAGGCACCAAGCGGACCACGATCTGATATATTTTCCTTCATCCAGACAGGGGTGAGATAAGGGGCATTTTCAGCCGAGGCATTTATTTGTGCTCCGTAGCCGTAATTCGGCCCTCCGCTAAACTGCCGGTATTCGATATCGGGCCAGTTGGGCTTGATATAGGTCGCATAGGTATCATCCTGGTCGCCCGAAGGGAGCAATACCACCTTACGCGAAATTTTACGTTTAAGGGCTTCCCATTCAGTGGTATATTCATACGTTTCCGCTATCGACAAAAGGGCGCGGGCAATGGTACTCTGGCCTCCCCAGGCGGTAATGTAAAGGGGGCCGGGCTTGTCATCAAGCAGCAACGACCGAATCAACTCCGAGCCGGGCGTGTCTTTCGAGATATCGCTGTCAAACTCAATATTACCATACCGTATCTTCGATAGCAGATATTCGGGCGAAGGATAACCGGGGTGGTGTTGCTTCAGGTTGGGATATACTTTCCCGTAGGCTTCAACAACATCATGAATAAAGCGTTCATTGTCGGCCCAGCGCCACGATTCACAAGGGCAGATATTCATCCCGAAGCGATCGTATTCCCTGCCCGGGAGATACCATTTTGTCCCTTTGCCATCGCCTTTCCAGTGAAACTGGCTGCTGGCATAAATAAGCCCTTCGATCTCCATGTCGCAGCTGTAAAGTAAAAAGCGGATCAACGAGTTGTTGTCATCCAACTCCGGATCGGCGGTGATAACGATTCGTGGCTTAGCCTGCGCTTCAGTGGTTTGCGCATCCGCTTGATTGGGAAGAGAGAACGCAACCGTCAATCCCAAACACCAGAGGAGGTTTCTTTTTCGGGAGAACTTTGGTAATGTACCCATAAACATCTGTTTTTATTGGTAATGCGAACGATAGGGTTGATAAAGATAAAGAATTATAGCCAGTATTCGATTATTGATACCGCAGCGGAAGCATATTGAGTTTAAGCATGACTAGAAATATGATCATCAATAACGTTCCTGTCGTCGCAATGACATTGATAAATCTTTGCGACCTGATGCTGTTGCTGAATATCTTTTTGATTATGGCATACATCAACAAGCCAATGATTCCGCCTGATAGATTGGTGGTGATATCTGTCGCATCAAAAGCCCCAATTTTAAAACTAAATTGAAGCAGTTCAAACATTAAACTCATCAGGAAAAAGAAGATGATTTTGCCGGCAAAAGACCATCTTTTCAATAATACTCCGGTATAAATACCAAGGGGTACAAAAATTACAATATTCATGATGATTTCGCTCAAGCCGGCATGACCATTTGAGCTGATAAATTCGTTAAACGGAATCAGGTTTACCCTTCTTTCATCCATATAGGTAAACCGCACCCCCAGCTTAAATAAAATCCAAAACAGGGCAATCAGGTAGATTCCAAATAACCCTTTCGTTAACAGGTCTTCTTTCGTGCGGGTATCTTTTTTATTGCTCCAATCACTTTTTATGCTCATTTCCGCTGTTCTTTATCTGGTTGGTTTAACTTGATTTCTAAAGAGTCAATATTCCGTTTTCCTGCAACAGGCTGTATGTCAAGTTGCCTGAAGTTATAGCCTTCTTATTTTGGAAATTTCAAATAAAATTATCTCTTTTCTACAGACACACTCCTTGAAAATAGGGCCAAATTGTGAGACCAACTTATTTCTCTCAGCAGTGTCGAGAATTTTGAAAAATCCTTATAACCTTCGCAAAACTGTTTCATTCTCCAGATATTCTTGTTGGAGAATCCTTTGATTTCGGGTTCGTTTTTTTTTTTTTGTGTGATTTAGCGAACCACTGTTTACGAGACCCGTATCCGCCAACTTGCGGATGGTGTGAGAGGTTTTCAGTAGGTTTTAGCCTGTCGGTGAGGTGCTTAATTAGGGGCTGGGCTTGGGGCAATCAGTTGGTTTTCAATTCATAATTTGTACTTCGTCCGCCTTGTTCAGATTTTGCCAGAATTCCCTTCTCAATTAAATCCTGAATGTCACGCAATGCTGTGTCCTGTGAACATTTTCCGATTTTGGCCCATTTTGTTGTGTTCAAAACCCCTTCAAAGTCCTCCATTAGCAGATTTAATATTTTCCTTTGTCTGTTATTTATTGACACTTTAGAGTGCTGAAGCCAAAATTCGTGCTTGTAAATAACTTTTTCAAGTAATTTTTCTGAGCTTTCAATTGAGTGTAATAAACGAATCAAAAACCATTCAAGCCAGTTCGTTATGTCCAAACTCCCTTGTTGTATTTTCTCCAAAATGTCATAATATGAATTTCGTTCTTTTCGTATTTGTGTCGACATGCTGTAAAACCGATACGATTGTTCGTCTGAACGTGCTAACAACATATCGCTTAATGCCCTTGAGATCCTTCCATTTCCATCTTCAAATGGGTGAAGCGTTACAAACCACAAGTGCGCAATTGCAGCTTTTAAAACCGGGTCAATATCCTGTTCCAGGTTAAACCAATCGAAGAAAATTCGCATTTCATTTTCCAGTCGATTTGCCGGTGGAGCCTGATAATGAACTTTTTCTTTTCCCAAAACTCCAGAAACAACCTGCATTGGTCCGGTCGAATCGTCACGCCAATTTCCTGTGATAATTTTGTACATTCCGCTTTGTCCTGCGGGAAATAGAGAAGCATGCCAGCTAAAAAGTCGTTCTTTCGTCAGTTCTTTGTCGTATTTCTTTGTTGCGTCAAGCATCAAATCAACTATTCCGTCCACATTTCGTTCTGAGTAAACTAATCCTGAAATGTCTAAACCTAAACGTCTTGCAATCGACGACCTTACTTGTTCTCTGTCAAGAAATTCACCTTCAATTTCTGTCGATTTTAGAATTTCAATGGTCAATATTTCCAGATTTGCTTCATTTTGAAGTTCAAAACCCAAAGCACCCATTTTTCCAATGAGTTTTCCTTGTCGATTCCGCACATAAGCAAGTAGTGGTAATAGTTTCTCGCTATTCCACTCAAAGATTGGCCAGTTTTGATTATTGTAGATATACATATTTCTCTTTCTCCGCTATTTGTGCGTCTAAAATAGTGTTTATTCTCCGCACAATGAAATTATTACCGCATAAATTGCGGTAATAGTGCTATTTATTCTCCGCATTTTTTATTTTTGCCCTTTCCCTAACGGGAGTCTCCCGCCTTGCGGGACAAGTTGTACAAAAACTGGTTTTCCAAAAAAAAAATGTTGAAAATAACCTCTTGCAGATGATTTTAAATCGTTTAGGCAAGCAATAATTTACAGTCAGGAAAATGTATTTTTTTGATGGTTGACAGACTGAACATCATCATCTGGTTTCGCTGCTGGCCTGTAACGTGTGGCATATCTTTCTTTTTTTTGATATCCTGAAGATACCATAAACAACCCGGATTATTGAACGTCAGCTATTTAAGTCATTCACAATGATTGGTTAGTTTTTGCACAGTCTGACGGTGGCGGTATGGTTAGTTGCCGATTTCGAAGCACTTTCCTATCAAGTTACAACTACTTTTGATACGAGCTGTGCCGCTCGAATACTTACTGCACCGGCAATTAACTATACCGCGTGTTATGCTGCGTTAATTTTTCATTTTGCTTGCTG
>JACCEE010787628.1_pt1 | contig 15589 bp, 23 predicted proteins | sample 7449931 | NCBI WGS metagenome assembly JACCEE01 (sample SAMN15323457, study PRJNA562643) | freshwater metagenome | isolation source: river surface water | place: USA:Blue River Watershed | collected 2017-08-19 | reverse complement strand
CTTGTCGTTATGACGGAATACACCGTCAACACCAGCTTCAAGAATACCCTTTGAATAGTATTCTTCGTTGATTTTTACATCATCATCGTTCATTGCTTTCTCCATGCTTTACCAAAGGAACCCCTTGCGGAGTCCCTTCAGAAAAGCCCCGGAGGGCTTTAATTAGGCCAGGTAACGCTGGACTTGTGCGGAAGGACGGGGAGCCGTCACAGCAGCACCAGTTGGGCTGATGTTAGCCAACACAGCAACACCTGCTGGGTTACGAACAATCAGTGTACCTTCCATGATGTACTGATCCAAGGAAGCGTCAGCAGAACTGAACACTTCGTTGTTTGGACCCAGTTCACGCAAGCTACCCCACTGGATAACGTCAGGGTTCAGGAACAGGGCAGAAGTGTTGTCTGCGCCGGTTTGGTCCATAACCCAAGAGTCATCGATCTGGTAGGTGTAGTTGAAGTCACCTTCGTAAGTACCAATCGTGTCGCCCTTGTCGGCAGGGTTAAAACGGTTGATCGAACGGCTGGTAGGCATCATGTCCGAGATGTGTGTACGCATGGAAGTGGGGACAACCATGTTCGTAATCTTGGCATTGAAGCGCTGTTCAGCAGTGGTAACCAGTTGCTTGTACAGGAAAGGGCTAAACTGTTGCAGGGTCACACCAGACGAGAAGGTGAAGTAACCCAAGCCAGCGTTGCTCAACAGGCCGTTAAAAGGCTGGTTGGTGGCAGTGGCAGAAGTCACATCGTTACCATCGCTGGTAGCCAAGTTCAGAACGGAAGTGCCGTCTGTCTCGTTGCCGGAACGTGTGCCAGCAAACGAATACAACGAACCGAAACGGCGACCGTTGTTAGGCGAAGAACCTTGAGTGGCAGCTTGACCGCTGTACTTAATGGAAGCGCCGTCAGCACGAACCATTTGCAGTTCAACATCAAACATGATTTCAGTCAATTGCTTGACTTCTTGGTATGCCTGTGGATCGCCACCAGCTTGCTCAACAGCACGGGCAGTACCAGTAGCACCAATGACGGTGGTAAAGATCTGTGTGTAGTTGCCGCAGTTAGCGCGGGTGTTGCTATCAGCAGCAGAAGCTGTAACAGCAGCGCCTTCCAGTTTGGCGTTCAAGGCAGGAGTACGGTAGTAATCCACGGGCCAGATGTGCAGAGTCGAGTTGACTTTGCGCTTCTTGCTCATTGCCATGTTGGTCAGGGGGGTACGGTCTTTAACGTAGTTAGAGACAGTCATATCGAGGTCTTTGACCACGATGTCGGTGGTATACGAGCCGTTGCCGTTACCAAGGTTTGCAGAGGTGATGGTAGCCATTTGAAACTCCTGTTTAACGCTTGCGTTTATTTGCTGCAAGCATGGTTGCTAAAAGATCGCGTGCTGCACTCTTATCGCCGGACTTAGCTTGCTTTTGAAGTTTTTCAATCTCGTTATCTGGAGCGGTTTTGGCCTTTGCAACTGGACGACTAGCAGCAGCTAGAGATCCACCAGCATTTTTGACCTTTGGGCCTTCACGGAACTTCATGCCATCCCGAACAAGACCCAGCAAATATTCATCACTGGAAACCAAATCAATGTTTGGCACACCAGGAATAAACGATCCACTTGCACCTTTCCAGTCCTTACTAAGCTTCTCACGAATCTCAGAAAAGACAGCCTTGTTGCTCAACTCTTTGTCAGTAAACGACTGTCTGGCTTTTTCCAAGGTTTCTTGGACCATCGCAGTGCGTTGCTGATAAAACTGTTCAACTTTAGGCCGATTCGTACGAATAAACTGCGACTTCTCTTCAATCAACTGAGCGTTTTGACGCATTGCTGCTTCAGCACGGCTCCGTTCTGCCGGATCAGTCGTATTTTGATAGATTTGCTGCCATTGCTGGTTATATTCTTGAATGGTGACCAGTTCATCAGCAACAGTTTGCAACTGAGGAACAATCGTCAACTCCAAGCCTATTTGCAAACCATCAAGTTCACTCCTACGCTTTGATTCATATTCTTCAAAATCTGCTTTTTCAGCTTTAAGCTTACGAGCATTTTCATGGATAGCACTACCTTGACCCAGAATAGAAGCTGCCTTTTCTGCTGTCAATTCAATAAAGCCGCCTTCTGCGTCCTTATTAGGAATCTTCAACATTACGTCAGGATTCTCTTTCGCAAATTCAAGGAAATCGACTGCTTCGTTTACTCCTTCGGAGGACTCGGCTTCAACTTCTGATTCTGCGGCATCCGACTCAACTGAACTGCCATCTTCAGGTTCGACCCCTTCAACAGGAGCCGCCTCCGGGGATTCGGCTTGCGCCTCTTCTTGTCCGGCTGGTGGTGGAGAACTGCCATCGGGTTGCTGACTGTTACGCTTGTTAGCGGCAATCATTGCAGCGATAGCATCGGCGGGATTCGCCACACCAGTTTGCTCAGGGGCGGTCACTTGCGTGATTACGTCTGACATAGTTTACTCTCTTTGGTTAAGTGTTGGATTTCTGAGCCACTTTTCCAAGATATTCAGTTTTTTCAATAAAACCGATGAAATCTCGTACTCCAGCAACATTAAATGCGTTTTCAATACGCTCTGGATCAGTTCGGCAATCTTCCAAACGACCCAATAGATCAAACCTATAAAGGTTGAACAGCAATGCAAAGTCCTCATTCTTAATGAGGCGGGAAGCGCACTCCCCATTCTCAATAGCTAAAGTTTTACGATGTACATCGGCCTCCTTGTGTGAATCAGCAGCACGAGTGCGCCGATTAAAGTAATTCCTGATATTCAATACCATGCTTTTCATAACAATTCCTTAATCAACTTGAACGGAAGACAGTTTGCCCCGTTTCGCTGCCAGTGCTTCAAACATATTGTCTGTATCAATATCTTCGGCCTTTTTCTGAGTAAACATTGTATTTGCAATTGTTTCTTCAGTCTTGGCTTTATTCAAATCCGTCTTGGATTGCATTTCTTGCTGTTCTGGACTTGGACCTTTGGCTGCTTGAGCTTCCATAAGCCTTGCAGCTTCTTCCAAAGTAGGCAAATAGGCATCAACATCTTTGACACCCAGAACTCGCAGGGTATCTTCAAATGGACGGCGAACTTTTGCAAACAATTCTGGAACGCTAGGGTCCAAACTCATCATGGCCTGGGCAAACTGCTGTTGGGCTTGACCAATTAACTGTTGGCGTGTCAAACGGTTCTCGTCAGACAAGAAACCCAATGCCAGATCAATGTTGATCAGCTTGCGGTCAATAAATTCATAGTTTTCCATTGACAGGGCATCCATAAATGGAGCGCCTTTGCCACAAACACCGGCCAACTGCTGAATGTTGTAGTCGTCAGAGTATTGGATCAGTGTTTTCCAGACAATATAGATCATGTCCCGCAAGCCAATGGCGCAGTTTTTGACCATTTCATCTTGGATGAGCTGGTTTGGCCCCATAGCCAATTGCAACTTAAAGCCCGAGTTGCCATCCTTCATCACTTCAGGGTTCAGGACATCATTGGGGCTTGTCATGCCGATCATTGCCATCTTGTCGGATTCAAACCGTTGCATGGATGATTGCACGTAAGCCAGATTGCCTTGCATGGGTGCGAATTCGTAGATGTGCTTGGCAGGATCAAACTTGCGGTCCAAAATGAACATGGCAGACACGCCACGCTGGATCTCTTCGGCATCCATGAACTCTGGGTTCACACCAATGCGAGGAGTGGAGGACTGCATGGCAAAAGCCATCTCAGCACGGGCAATCGATGTGGCGTATTCCTGCATCGGCACAAGGCGTTCAGCAAGAGAGTAGCCAAAGAAGTTCCCTGTGATGGGTTTGGGGCACATAGCCGCCAAAGGAATGAAGTCTACCTCTTTGACGTACAGCACATACGAGCCTGAGAAGCAAACCTCAACAATTTCCTCTTCACCATCACCATCAACGTCTTTGCGAATCCATGCTGTGGTCAACATGATGACTCGGCTGTAGCGATCAGCGCCAGCAGAAGCAATTACACCTTGACCGGGAACAGGAGTGGAATCACGAGCATGCAAAGCAAGATCGTTTTCCAATGCACCTGCTTGGTAAGCACCAGCAGGACCGTAGGCAGCGTGTTCAGCAAGTTTCTCAAGGTCGACATAGGGATATTGGGCCTTGCACTCATGAATTGTCATTGGATCGTAGAAGCCAACGAAATCTTGATCTTGAATGCCGGGGATTGTGGGGTTGCACACAAAGTAGTGTTGAGCAACATGCTTGATTCGCACAGATGTGGAGAAACCAGTCATCTTGTACTTGGCACGGTAGATGGTGTTGGCCTGAATGGCGCTATTCATCTCATCTGCTGCGGTGTCAATCGTTGCTTCTTCGTTTTCCACAACGTCTTGCATGACACCTTCTAGATCCACATCGATCTTCCGCATGTTTTGGCGTTTGACTGTCAGGCCCTTCTCAGCAGCCATAGTCTCAAACACACGCAGTTGGTCTTTTGTGCCTTCCACTTCCTTGTATTGGGTAATGGGTTCACGCACAGGCGACACCATCACAATACCGTTTTTGTGAAGCAAAGAATCCTGCGCCCAATCACGGATGACTGCATACGAATCATTCTTTGAGTTGATCATGTACTTGACCATCTCAGTGGCTTGAGTAGCTTGTGCGCTATCGGTTTCGCTGAACCGCTCAAACTCAAAGTTAACCTTGCCGTTGGGCATCAGGCACTTGGTAATGATGGCCGTTGCGTAATCAACACCTGGAGTAACTACGGGGTGGATGTAGTCAATTCCTCGAATTGGCTCAGTAGAGTTACTGACAGCAATGTTGAGGTAGTGGTAGTCAGAAAGACGGTTGAAAGTGTTCTTGGCTTGCGTCAATCGCAAGTAGTCCACCATCTTAAGATAAACCTCATGGGCGACTTGGAAAACAATTCCTTTGTTGCCAGCAGGTGCTTCAATGTATTCAACAATTATGTTTTGGCGGTCAAGCATGGGTTTCACCTTTGTTCTGTTGAAATGTTGTCATAAGCAATGCCATGCTTTTTTTTGCCGCCTCTGTCTTTAGTCTTGACTCACGAATTTTGTTTCGTGTTTCTTCAGAAACAGGACGCCCTTTTAGATTGTTGGTTCCTTTTTTGGAAGCCGACATTTTAGCTTTCGTTTCTTCGGAGCGTTTTGAACCAAGAGCATTTTTGTTGCCAATCATTTTGGCTTTAGCTTCTTCTGAGCGCTTTTTCCCTTTGTTTTTTGCGCTAATAGAGGCTTTTTGCTCGGCAGTTTTTTTTGTTCCCAAGCAGCCTTCGCCACCATCAGTCAAGTTGCATAAAACGCACCCTTGATCTTTTAGTTGCTTGATCAACTCAATCTCATAAGCATTGGCTTCGTCAAAGGACAATTCGCTTTTAACAATTTCAGCAACAAACCCATGTTTGGCAACAATCCTGTTCCAGTATTGGTTACGACCTTGTTTGGTTGTGTAACGATACTTAGAACCTTTACCAACATAAAACACAGAATCATCTGTTGCTTTCATGTGTACATAAACATAAAACTGTTTATCCAGCATGACTATATCCTTTGCACCTTGCCATCAACGGGTGTTGGACGGCGATATTGGAAAGTGTTGGCCCGACTGACCATAGATTCCCCGTGACCTTGAATTAACGCCAGCACGCCAATACGGGCAGAGTCAATATGATCGTCTGGATCACTAAATCTGCCAGCATCATCAATAGCGTAATTTCGAGCTTCGTCAAGGAAATCTACACACGATTCATTGATCATCAATGTGCCACGTTCCATTCCCAGCCGCATTATATTGATTCCATACGACTTATGGTTGGTTACCTTGCCTTGGTCGTTCACGGGGTTCAATATAGCACCCGGAATACAGTTTAGGCCATAATTATCCTCAAACACTTCCCGAACCGACTGTTCAGTCAAGGTGTACCGGCCAGCTTGGGTGGCATCGTGTGGCAAAGCAATCGGAATTCCCTTGGATTCCCTGTCCATCAAATAATGAACATATTCATCCGGGGTTTCGCCTTGGGGAATCTTTATCTGGCGGTGCAGGTAAATAATCTCTTCCACAGGATTGCGGAAAAAGAAGCTGATCACCGTTGGATCGTTTCTTATGCCCAAGTCAAACGAAATCAAACGCTCCATCTTGGGATCGTTCTTCAGGTCAATATCCGTAGATTTGTAGGTGGGCCAATTCAAGATTGGGAAAACCACCCCTTTGCCGACCAACGGAATACCCTTCATACGGCATTCACGCTCCCAAGGCATGAAGTCTCGGGACAACTGGTCACGTTCTTCTTGGCTAAAAAACTTCTCTCCCCACTCGTTTTCGTAAGGAATGTCATCCCAGGTCACCCGGACATGGGTGTAACCATCGATTTTGTCCCAGAACTTACGCACGAGTCCTGACATACCCTTGAGCGGGGTAAATGAACACATGACCTGCCCGTTCCTTTGGGCTGTTCGGACAACAAGTTCTGAGAAGATCTCGTCTGGTGGTTGTTCGTCCAAGACAACAAGGTCAAGTTCAAAACCTTGCAAATGACGCACTTGCTGTGTGTAGTTGGAGAAATACAGTTTTGATTTACCACCGGAGCTATGCCAAATTTCAATAGACAGGACGTTGGCACCATCTGTTCGGTATGATTTTTCGTCAATACACTCAAGCGGAATGGAACCTGTTCCTAATTTGTAGGATTGCTTGATGTCATCGCATCCAAGCAGTTTGCTTTGAAGCGTTTTAGCCACCTGTTCCCAAGATTCACCAGAACACATCGCAATAATGGGTTTATCCCACCTCTTGCCCTTCCAGTTCTTGGGATACCTGCCTGTCAGGTGATAAGCAGTCTCGTAAGTCGAGGCAATTGTTTTGCCAGCACGGTTGGCTGCAATCATCCCTCTGCGAGAATAGTGAGCACCAGTTTCAAAAAACTCAGTTTGATACTTGAATGGCCGAAACCATTTCAAGGTATTGAACTGCATGTCTTTTGCAATGACATCTCTTGCCGCTTTCATTTTGCGAAGTTGGTCAGCATCAAGATGCTTGATTGCCGCCTTGCCACCAGCCAACTTCACAAGATGCTTTAAAGCCCGATCCTTGTAGATGGGCAGTATGTAATCGCTGGCTTCACTTTTTGCCATATGCGTCACGCATGGTCAGCAATATGTCAGCAGCAGAAGCAAGGTAGTAAACATCTTGTGGAAGCAATGTTCGATCCCCTTGGAGATCCTTTTGCAGCCACTCTAATGTTTTCCTTGCACAAGCTTCTGCTTGAGCCGATAGCTTTTGACGGAAGATGGTTGAATGGTCTTCCATCACGCCCACGGGTTAGTGACGTTCTTTTCTGCAATGTTCATCAGGTTGCGGTCAATCAAAGTCCAGATGCCGCCACCCTTTTCACCAACGCAGAACGCATACAAGCCACGGCCCTTTTCAGTGAAAGTTCCATCAGCACGGCGCAAAACAAGTTCTTCTGTACGAGGATCAAGCCAAGAATACTTCTCGGGCTGCTTTTGACCAAACTTGTTGATGCGCTCCCCAACAGCAATCTGCTCAATTGGACCCATCACTTGGAAGGTGATAACGCCATTGTCGTATTTGCGGAAGTTGATTTGCACCTTGCGATCAGACTGAGGGTCTGTCGGATGGGGCATATTGGTTGCGCCAAAAAAGTGGACCTGTGAATCAAGGTCAGGAAGATCTGCTGATCGAGGAGGTAGCTTTTTTTGCTCGTCAACAGGAATCAATTCCTTACGGTCAATGTAAGGGTTCAACTCCGTCTGGAAATCAGCAGGAATCTTCTTGCCTTCCAATGCATTACGAGCGACCATGTACTGGTCTTCTTTTGGCTTGCCTACCAAGTCCAAAGAGATGCCCGTTTTGTCATAGACAAACTGAGCAAGGTCTTTGGCGGTTGGGAGATCTGCCTTCAGTGCTTCAATATCATACGTTGCCATGCTATACCTTTAAACAAGTTTGGGGAGGTCGGGGGTGGTGAACTTCTTCTTCGCATTCACGTTGATGTTATTCAAGTGTTGGTCAGAAAGAGGGTTTTGGTTGAAAGCCTTACCAACAGCAGTAGCCAAAGTTTGACTACGCTTATGGCCTTCTTCAAAGCCTTTGAGCTTGCCGTTAATGTTTTTGGTCAGGCCGCTTGTCATGGCCTTGCCACCAGAGATTACTTTTCCGTAGGACATGTGATTTACCCCAGGTAGTTTTTGGTTGATTTGTTCATGTAGCCATCATTCTTGATGCAACCACAGTAATCAGCATGGGTGCTGACCTGAACTTTTTGATGACGGCCAGTAATGTCGCCACCAGCTTTGGGAGCGCCTTGTTGACCAGTAGGGCCAGACACGCCATGCTTGGGGCCACAGACAGCAGTAACGCCACCAGAGCCAGCAGTGTGCTTGGATACATTACCCTTGCGGTTGGGCGCTTGGGCGTACAGGAAGTTTGTAGACATACTAACCTTTCATGAAAGTACGGGAATTATCACACTTTACGCAGGGCAGTCAAGAAGTCATCCAAAGCATCGTCAGCCGATACTTCCTCATCTTTGCTGACATTATTCACATGCTCAATAGAAATGATTGGCGCTCTTGACGATTCAAAAGGAGCCAGCTTATCAGCAATCCTAGCTTTGTCTTTGATGTCAATCTCATCGGACTGCATGGCATCAATCAAGACCTCCATAGCCGTTTTCAATGGAGCCAGCCCCTTGGAAATCCGCTCATCATTCAATTTGTTGAACAAAGCGCCGTATTCGGTAACCCGGTTGACAATGGATTTTGGCCTGCCAGAAGGGTGTGGGCTTTTACCTTCTTTGGGAAGCCTTTCACCAGTAGCTAAATTAAGCGCTTTTTTTTGAGCTTTCTTGGCTTTGTAAAAATCCCTTGCCCTTTGCTTTTCTTCTTCACTGCTTACTTCAGAGCCTTCAGGACGAATTTCACCAAATAAAACATCAGCATCTTTAGGGGTTTTCATTGAATACCTTTCATAGCATCTTCTGTTCTAACCCAGGCGTAACTTCCATTTACTTTAAATCCACGCTTTTTGTGAATCCTCATAAACCCATCATGTTCGGTTCTGATACTGGTCGAGCAAATAACCGGAATACCCCAAGCATTTGCCCACAATATATGTTGGTCAATCATCTGATTAATCAACCTTACTCTTTGTTTGGCAGGAAGAGACAAGTCAACATGGTGGAACTTGGCATTACTGATCTCCTCATTTGAGTAAGTCGTATACCCACCACGGTCAAACCAGCAGTAAGCCAGCAGCATCCCAGGCCCGTATTCAGGAGGTTCTGGTTCCCGGCACACAGCCAAGAACTCCCGACCCTTGTCAAACAACTGATGCGTAGCAGTCAATGTCACGTTCTTACGAAACACGTTCCTGTCTCTCGTAACAATCCCATCAGCCTCAGCCCCAAACACACTGTCAGCCAATTCCACAATGTCATCAACATCATGCAGAGGATGTGCAAGCGTCCAATCCATATCAATCTCCAAGCAATGAAGCAGCATTCTATCAACACAAAAAGTTTTGACCAAAAAATTTTATACAGGATTCAGGTATTACTTTTCTGCTTGGCAAAAAGATGCTTCAGCTTGTATCAACCCCGTGAAAAAGGCTATTTCTTACAGTTAACTTACAGAATATCTGTGGATAACTATAAACGTGTAGGTGTTGAGTACTAGTCAGGTTAAGGTTTTGTGGTTAGGGGGAAAAGTTTTTGGAAAAAATTTGGGAATGGGGGAGTGGGCCCCCTCTTTTCCCTCTAGGTCCAGTCCTACCCCCTTTCCAATCTTAGGGGGTTAAAACGCATTTAAACGCGATTCCAGGGGGGTCTGTGGGTTCCTAGGGGGGTAGTAGCGTCTAGGTGCTTTATTGTCTCTGTGGGCCTGCATAAAAGCGAGAGCATGAGGGCCCGGTGACTTTGATGTTTTCCGGTGTTTTGTAGTGTCTAGATCAGAGCTTTGGCGATGGAAATCCTAGTGTCTGTTCTAGAGTCTGTTTCCCTCTGTAGGAGAGCAAAGACGCCACCGGGTTATCTCTCTTTTTTCTTTCGTTTTGAGCTATGGAATGGGCTTATTTGCCCAAGCTATTGATTGCCACTATTGATAAGCTTTCCTTATGTTCACTTGATTAAACATTTCAAGTGTATTTACGTTCTAAGGGTTGACCCTATTAGGGTTTTTAGATGGCAAACCTAGGGTTTTCACCTATGTTTTGAGGCCTTGACAAGTGGCACTATCAGGACTCCCTAGGGAAACAACGAAACGCAATAACCTGAAAGGCAAATATGAAATCGATCAACTTCCCCACAGGCCGCACATACGATGCGCCACAGATCCTGCAGATCACCATCGAATCAGAATCAACCGATGAATTCGGTCTGCAAAACGTAATCGCCACATTCAATGATGCGTCACGCCACATAAAAGGGCGGGTTGACGTTATCGTTTTCAACGATGGCATCGGTCAAGCCGTCCTTGAATCCTACGATCAAGGTCGTTACGAAATCATCTAAGGGGCAAAAAATGCAAGACTTCAAATTTGAGCTGGAAACCCTCTTAAACGGCTCGCCCGTAACAGTGACACTTGATGTCGCCTATCAATGGGGTGACAAATTCCCCATAATTTCCCTCGATTCGGTTTGGTTTGACGGCGTGGATGTTATGCCCATCCTTGATGAAAAAACCTTGTCAGATCTTGAGATGCAGGCCGAAAGCGCCTTGCATGAATCTGGCCGTAGAGATTAAGGGGCAAACCATGAAAAGCTTTTTCATTGACCTGATGCATGCGTGCATCTTTGCTTTAGTTATGTTCTGCCCATTTATTGCATATTTTGCAATTTACGGCGGTTAATCAATCAATTTAATATATTCACGAAATTCAAAATGACCAAAATCTCTAATACTTCAAAATTGAATGCCCGTTCATGGTCTCTTCAGGCTTTGGACACATGTCCCGGTTCAATATCAAGCCCCGGCGTATTGGTTGATGCTTGCAGGGGATGCTATGCAACTACGGGTAACTATAACTATCCCAATGTGAAAGCCCCTCGTTTGTCAAACCGAGAAGATTGGCAGCGAATGGAATGGGTTGATGAAATGGTTCATGAATTGGATCAGGATCGGTATTTCCGTTGGTTTGATTCTGGTGATATGTATTCGCTGGGGTTAGCGGAAAAGATGTTAGAAGTTATGCGCCGGACACCTTGGTGCAATCACTGGCTACCTACTCGCATGCATAAATTCCCAAAATTTGCCCTCGTTTTACGTGAAATGCAAAGCTTGCCTAATGTAATGGTGCGATTTTCAAGTGATAGCGTTATTGGTGAATATATCCCCGGTTTGCATGGATCGGTCATTGGCCCCGATCCTGAGACTTTCCAAGCTTCAGAGGGTATCAAACTCTGTGAAGCATATGCCAATGGGGGCAATTGCTCCGGTTGCCGTGCGTGCTGGGATAAATCAATTCCATTGATTGCATATCCAGCGCATGGCAAGAAAATGGGCAAAGTCATTCGATTGGTCTCAGCATGAACAAAATGTTAGCACTTATCGCCCGTGCGCGATTGATCCTGATAACCGAACAAATTAGACAAGGTCTCAAAAAATGATTTCATACGACTTTAAAGAGGGTCAATTGATCCGGCTTTTTCATGGCGTTCCGGATGATGCATGGACAATCTATCAAGCCCCCACTGACGAATTGAGGGCCGCTATTGCATGGAATGATGCAAACGGCGATTTTGACCAATTAGAAAGGGTTGATATTTTAGAAATATTCATCCATGACTTCATAAGGGGCTAACCGTGAAAACCTATTTTTTAGACCCTATCAAATCTGAGGCTGATGCTGAGGGCTTTTTCTTTTGCTTGCATCAAGATGGGTTTTTGTTTCATCCTGAGGATGATCCCTCTATCGTTGTTAATCAATCTGGGGCTTTCATTTTTACTGATGCTGAAGTGCTTTTGATCCGTGAACGGATTGAAGAGGTTTATAGCGTCATGGATGATCCGTGCGAATTCATCCTTAGGATGACTGAATCAGACTTCCAGCGATAAGCCCTCAGGGGCTTTTTTGCTTTTGGCTTAACGGCTAGGGCTTTGCTTTGCTTTTTTGAGGCTTGATCCTCAGGCTTTGCTACGCCCTGACACTTCTAACGCTGGGTTTGCCTAGTGCTGGGCTTTGCTTTGCCTTTTCTATAGGGGTTGATTGTGTGACTGTATCGGGCTGTATCGGGAAACATGCATTCAGGCCGTTTAACGGGCTTTTGAGGCACTTTCCGGGGTTCATGCCACCTAGGGTGCATCTGCATGCGTTCGCTCACTGTAGGCGATTCTGGTGGATTTCCCGAAATCTATGGGGGTTTACCCCTAGACATCCCCCTTGCCGACCCCTCTCGATGCCTCCTGGCGACCAAATATTTCTCCAGAAATAAAAGACCCCCCTCCCCCAATTTTTTTTGAGGCCTATTTAAAAAATGACCAATTTTTTGCCATTTTCCACAGCTTTTTGTCCAAAAAAAAGACCCCCTTTCGGAGGTCTAAGTCCCAACTTACAAGGAAATCACTTCAGGAATTTGAGCTTGTAAATTGTCGAGTCAATCAGATCGGCAATGGCATCAATAGCATTCTGGATCTCGCTGTCCTGCGGTAGCAATTCCCGCTCGTCTTTAACAAAGTCTTTCAGGGATCTCAACTCATCCAAGGCATTATCCATTGGTGGGTAGTAGTCAACAGGGTAGTCAATAAGCTCTTCTGTCAAGCCTTGAATGCCCTCTGCAATCGCATCAACTAGATCAGGCAGTTCTTTGTAAAACGTACCCAATGCCATGTGTTCAGCGTAACTGGTGCTTTTGAGATGCAACAGATGGGTATTGGTAGCTGCATGAAGCAGCGTCAGAATGAAAGTGCCGACATCTTTGTTCATTTTTCAACCTTGGTTGTGTGTGTGAATTTTACTAGCTGCCTCAAGATATGCAATCCTAGCTTTTTCTGGAGAGTCAAAAAATCCCAGATGATATTGTTTGTAATTTGAGCCAATTGAGGCCTTCCACTTGTTCTTGTCTTTTGCAAATGAAACGCCCTTGGGAAGAGTTTTTTTGCGTCTTGAAAGCTTGTTCTCGTTGTTTTGTTTTCGTGTGACGCAACGCAAATTAACAATCCTGTTATCTGCTCTAACATGGTTTATATGATCTATGAACCCATCAACATGAAGTCCATAGTAATGCAACCAAACAATTCTGTGCAAAAGTTGAGGCTTACTTTTGCATTTAACGCTCACGTATCCATCTTTTCTTAACGTGCCAGCAATCTTGTCGGGGTTGTTTTTTCTATACAAAAACCCTGTGTCTGGGTCGTAATGAAAAGTTGACCTAACATAGTCAACGGTCAATGTAGAATAGAAGGCATCCATAGCAACTCCTAATTAGTTGTGGTGGTTAGAAGCCCCAATGCGTCCTGCCAGACCTTTGGGGTTTCGTCATTATAAGTCAGGAATGGGTAAATTGACCAACATCTTTGTTCATATCAAGCCCTTGTCTTTCAAAATCTGTCGGGATTTAACCATTGCCATTGTAAAAGCATCTTCAACATTATCCAAGGATAGGTGTTCTGGGCGTTTTCTTTGTCTGTCATATGTGGCATGACATTCACTACACCCATAAGCCCCATGCTCGTCTTTGGCCTTCAAACCCATCCCCTTGCCATGCTCGTATCGATTACTGTGACACCAGACCACGGTCTCGGGGTTGTAGTTGCAGACCCCAGGTAGGTTTATCGTGCAATCCTCACCTCTAGCACTCTGTCTAATCTTGGTCATAAGTGATCTTTGGTGGATGTTTGAGCAAAGCACAGCCTTACCGTAAGCAAATACAGTTCGCTCTGTGCCTGTGATCTTTGGAGCCATGTCCTCGCACTGCACTATCCCAGACTTGTTTCAACCACCCGGCTCTAGGAATTCGCCCACCGTCCCTGCTCTGGCTTGCTCGTGTAACAGGGTTATTTAAGACTCCACCACTGACGTACCGCATGGTGTCCGAGTCGTTGTGAAACAAAAAAAGCCGCTTACAACTGCATTCGGGTGACTCCCTCCACGATTTCTCAGGAGGCCAAACGCATGTGTAAACGGCTTTCATTTGTTGTGAGTCACTACAACGGTCTGAAATATATCAGATTATTGGAGGTTCTTCAACTCTTGGCGCTTGGAATACTCTTGGGTCTTCCAGGTGTCATGGCGCATTTGAGCAGCTAACAACATGAACTTCAGATTCTCTTCCTCTTCTGTAGCGGCTTGCAGACCCTTTAGCTGGGCTTCGTAGTCAGGGTGAGCATAGGCATAGGCTTCTTTATTGCCCAACGTTCCCTCCTCGTTTTGCATCAAACGGCTCTTAACCGTTCTCAGGTAGTTTTCAATAAACACCCGTTCAGCTTTTGCCTTAGCAAACTTGGGGGCGTTTTCTATGATGTATGCCACGCATTTGTTTGGGTTTATTTCATTCATTACGATTCCAATTTTTCATCAATTAATTTCTGTACACCAGCACTCAGGTCACCTTCTCCCATGTCCATCAGTAAGAGATACTGCATCCTGGTGTGATTGATGTACACCTTTGCGTCATATGGGCGTTCTCTTTTCTTTCCGGCCCCTTTACGCCTTCCTCCCCACTTGCCAATAGGTCTGCCAAGACGTTTTGCTCTAGCTTCTCTACGCTTCTCACGCTCTTCAAGAACCAGCCACTCTGGTTTCTTATAGACAAACGGATCGTCAAGTTCCATTACGCTTCTTCCTCAAAAACAAACTTAATGGGAATTTGCTTTGGTTTTCTTTTTGGCGGCTCAGTAACTATTGGTCTGGCTTTCTTCAGTCGGATTTCTTCTTGAACAATAAACAATGCTTGCTCCATCTCACGAACACAGCAGTTATCCAGTTGCTCATCGTGTAAATCCATAACCAACTTGACGGCAGTCATTTCTGGACCAGTGAAAGCAAAGCTACCCTTTTCAGCACCACGCTTACCCATTGTGTAAATGGCATCTTGTGCTGCTCTGATTTCATCCGACCAGTCTCGTCCAAGATCTTCACGGATTCGCACCAATGCCTCACTCATGTTGACAGCAGCAATCAACACATCCACATGATCTCTTGTACCTAATCCTTTCAAAATTGAATCCAGCGCTTCGTGGTTTTTAAGCTTTAATGCAACACCGGCAGTAGGTAATGTTCCTACCTTTTTCATCCCGGCAACAATCCAGGACAAGTTGTCGTAACGAACACCACGGGGTTTGTATTTGCTCTTTTTTCTCATAGCTCGTGCTTGTTTAAACTTGGTTTAACGCTTGGATGTGCCCTACTGTGAATAGAAAACTGTTTGTAAGCAACAATGTTTTCTTCTTTGGTTAAGTTTTCGTAAACCTGAGTCTTTTTAGGACGGAAATAAATATCTTGGGAAAAAATGCTTGGTCGGGGGTTTTGTTTCCAAAGAAACGGAGAGTCTTGGTTGCATTTACATTTCATTTGTTTTCCTCCAGCACAATCGCTTCCAGCTTCTTCACCGCATCGCACAGGTCGTCGTGCAGGTAGT
>JACCEE012246366.1_pt1 | contig 15590 bp, 10 predicted proteins | sample 7449931 | NCBI WGS metagenome assembly JACCEE01 (sample SAMN15323457, study PRJNA562643) | freshwater metagenome | isolation source: river surface water | place: USA:Blue River Watershed | collected 2017-08-19 | reverse complement strand
TACGTGAAATGGCAGCTCGATGGAGCCGTTAAGTCATCGGTAGATAAGTTTTATACCCAAGAAGAACTTGAAGGTTGGTTTAAGCACCTTGGTGGCAAAAAGGGTGATCTTTTGCTTGTTCTTACCGGTGCAAAGAAGAAGATGCAAGGTGCCCTTGGCGATCTTCGTCTAGAGATGGGTAACCGTCTGAACCTTCGCCCACGCGATGTTTTTGCTCCATTGTGGGTTATCGATTTTCCTCTATTTGAGTGGGACGAGGAAACCAAGCGGTTTTATGCAATGCACCATCCGTTTACCTCTCCCAAGCTCGAAGATATACACCTTTTTGAATCCGATCCTGGAAAAGTAAGGGCAAATGCTTACGACTTTGTGGTGAATGGTGTTGAGATTGGTGGTGGTTCTATTCGTATTCACGACTCGGAGTTACAGCGACTGATGTTTAAGCAGCTCGGATTTACCGAAGTTGAGGCTGAGAACCAGTTTGGATTTATCATTAATGCGTTCCGCTACGGAGCTCCACCTCATGGAGGAATTGCATTTGGCTTCGATAGGTTCTGCTCCATTTTCGGAGGTTCAGATTCCATTCGCGACTTTATTGCCTTCCCAAAGAATAATGCAGGGCGTGATCTTATGGCTGATTCGCCAGCGCCAATATCGGAGGCTCAACTAAAAGAGTTAGCCATTAAGTTGGAGCTAAATCGCTAAAAACAAAAACCTGCCTTCGGGCGGGTTTTTTTATCTCCCTATTGAAAAAAATGGGGGGAGTTTATAATCGACTACAAATAAAAAGACCCGCCTTACGGTGGGTCTTTTAATTCTTTTCAGAATGGTGCTAATTACTGAGCAGCAACAGTTGTGTCAACAGCGGTGGTATCAACAACAGCGTTGGTATCAACAGCAACAACAGTAGAGTCAACAGCAGGCTCAGCAGGAGTAGTGTTACCGCTGCAAGCAAACATAGAAACCATTCCGGCAATCATTAGCAGTTGTGCAAATCTTTTCATCTCTTTAATTTTTAAAAGTTAAGGTTTGAAGGTTTGAAAATCACGTTGCAAAAATATGTGAATTATTGATGCGTTGTTCTCAAAATGGCAAAAATATTTTTAGTTTTTTTATTTTGTTCAGAATTTCTCTTTTTATTTTTGATTATCACCCCTTTTCAAACGTTTGCGACGCATGATAGTTGAGGATAATTATTTTTTCAAAAAAGAATTCAGCATGTAAAAGTAATACTTTTGGCAATACGAGCTACCGATAATGAGATATTTCTTCTTGCCACCGACGAATCCGTTACGGATTAAACGTTACAAGCGTGAATAAAAAAGCCGGCCACAATTTATGCAGCCGGCTTTTTTATGCAACAGTTTTATTTCTTCTTTTCATCAATTTGGCGTAGCAGCTCTTCTACAGCCTTGCCTAATTGCTGATCCTTTCCGGTTACAACTACCGCTGGATCGTTGGCAACTTTAAAGTCGGGCTCCAGCTGCTGATTTTCTAGGTAGTTCCCTTTGCTGTCTATATATCCTACTACAGGAACGCCAAAGTATAGCGTTGGATCTTGGAGAGTTTCCCACCAAACGCTACTCATGGTGCCAGGAACCGGCATACCAACCAACTTCCCGATACCCATTTTCTTGTAAACCCAAGGAGTTCCATGTGCGTTGGAGTAGTTGCCTTCGCTTATAAGCATAATTGAAGGTTTTTTCCACCTTTTACGTGGTTGTTCTCCAATTTTTTGGCCGCGTACAACTTGGTCGAGATATTTTGTTCCGCTAAAGAGCACTTCTACATCCTCATGTAGGTGACCACCGCCGTTGTAGCGTGTATCAATTACAATTCCCTCACGGTTGTTGTATTTACCAAAAACGTCGGAGTATACTGTGCGGTAGCTGGGTTCGTTCATTCCGCGAATATGCACGTAGCCAAGCCTTCCATTGGAGAGGCTATCAACTTCGTGTTGGCGCTTTTCAACCCATCGTTGATACAAAAGTTCACCTTCAGCCGATGCGGAGATTGGTTTTACAACCTCATCCCAGCGGTTACCCGATTTAGGATCGAAAAGTGAGACTAACGTTTTCTGACCTCCCTTTCGGTTGAGAAGTTGGCTTGCATCTTGCCCTTCTGCTATTGCAGCTCCATTTATCTTCTCTACAATACATCCGGCTGATATTTTTGAATCCGCGCTTCTAAAAGGACCTTTTTTGAGCACCTCTGCAACACGGAGGCCGGCACCTGTATAAGCAAAATCATAAATTAGCCCAAGAGAGGCAATTCTGTCACCCGATGGTTCGTCCGGACGGTATCCCGAACCGGAGTGGGAGCAGTTTAACTCACCCAACATTTCCGAAAGCAATTCGGCATAGTCGTAGTTGTTGTTGATGTAAGGTAAGAACTTGCGATATTCTGCTTTGTAGTAGTTCCAATCAACTCCCTGTAAATCGGTGCGGAAAAATTTCTCCTCAACTTGGCGACCAATGTGGTTGAACATATACTCCATCTCTTTGGGATGGTTAATGGTCATGTCGGCGCTGTAGCTGATGTTGGTTTTCTTTTCCGAAGAGATTTCAATCTTGGACGATGAGTTTCCTGAAAGCACGAAGAGATATTTTCCCTCTTTGTCAATGGAGAGGTTTCCTCCACGTCCGTTGAGTTTTACCATTACTTTTGTCTCTTTCTTACGAATATCTGTGCTCCATAGATCGTATCCTCCTTCAAATTTAGTAAGGTAGAATAGTTTTTCACCGTCGGCAGTAAGAACAGCATCGGATATGGCAGAAGAGTTAATGGTAAGCCTTACAATTCGGTCCTCAGGATTGGAGAAGTCGATGTTAAGTGGTTCAACTTTCTTTGTATCCTTAGCTGAATCATCTTTGCCTGCATCTTTCTTTTTTGCATCAGCTTCTTTTTTCTCTTGATCCTTTAATAGTTCATAATCTTCCTTTGAGAGCATAAATCTATCGTATGCTTTTTGATTCGTAAAGAAGACGTAAACATCGCGTTGAGCACCCCAACCAGCTTGGCTAACCATACCTTCGCGTTCCGAGAACCAAATAACAGCATTACCCTTCATTGCCCAGCTTGGGTTTGTTTCGGTGTAGCCGCTTTCGGTAATGTTGATGGCGGGTTTACCTCCTTCAGCACTCACTATACCTATGTCGTTATGTGGGTGGCGAGTTTTGTCGTTGTATGAAATGGCAAACCACTTGCTATCAGGTGACCAGTTGTAGTCGATATCGCCATCGCTATAGCTGAATGATTTAGATCCATCAGTAATTTCCCTTACCTTTTTGGTTTCAAGGTTTATTACCTTTAGCTTAGTCCGGCTTTCAAGGAAGGCCACCTCTTTGCCATCTGGTGAGAATTTTGGAAAGAACGTCTCTTCCTTGGTTTCAAGGAGTGGCTCCTCTTTAATCAGCGTGGAGGTTGCAAAGTTTGGCTCTTCGGATCTTGCTCTAGTAGCGATGTAAATATTCCAGCTGCCGTTGCGTTCACTTGCGTAAACAAGTTGTTTGCCATCGGGGCTAAAGTTTACCGAACGCTCTTGTTCCGGGGTTTCGGTTATGCGCTTGGTTGTGCCATAGTCGGTAGAGGTAACGAATACCTCGCCACGGATAACTAAAGCCACCTCCTTGCCATCAGCAGAAACGGTTGCCTCATCGGCACCGCTGCTGATCTTTAATGCCTCAATGTCGTTTTGTTGGGCATCACTAGCAATTTTTATCGCCACCTTTTTTGGTGATTCACCTGCAAGTTGCGTGTATATTTCGCCTCGAAAACCGTAGCATAGCAAACCGGCTTTTGAAGCAGATAGGAACCTAACCGGATTCTTGTCGAAGGTGGTTACCTGCACCGGCTTTTCGGGTGCATTTATCGGGAATGACCAAACGTTAAAAGACCCGGAGCGTTCGCTGAGGAAGAATACCTTCTCGCCAACTGCTACCGGCTGACGGTCCTCTGCCGGGGTTTGGGTTAGCTTTGTGAACTGTTTCGTGTCGTAGTTGTAGCTCCACAAATCGCGGGTTACGCTAGACGTGTGGTGCTTGCGCCAATCGTTCTCTTGCCCTTTAATATCGTTGTAGAGAAGTAGTTTTCCATTGTTGGCGTAAACTACGTTTTCCATAGGAACGGCAAAGAGTTGCGAGGGCCTACTTTGGTCAAGACTAACAGAGTAGAGTTCGGGAAGGTAACGAGCAGGAAACATTGCGCTGGTTGCAGGATCCTGAATCGTAGCACCGTATATCACACTCTTTCCATCTGGCGAAAAGGTGTAAGGTGTATCGTCAGAGGGGGTGGTTGTTAGCCTTTTGGGGGAGCCACCTTCTGCCGACACTACAAATACGTCCATATTGCCAAACCTATCGGAGGCAAAGGCAATAGATTTGCCATCGGGTGACCATACCGGATTGAAATCGTAGGCAGGGTTTGTGGTGAGGGCTGTTGCCTCACCTCCCGTTGTCAATACCTTAAATAGGTCTCCTTTATAGGAGAACACAATGGTTGATCCATCCGGAGAAATGGCTGGATAACGCATCCACAACGGATTGATTTCCTGTGCAAAACTGCCGATACTCAGAAGTGAGGCGGCGAATGCTGCTGCAATTTTCTTTATCATAGTGCTTATTTTTTACTGTCAAGTTCTTTTAGTAATTCGTCAACAGCAGCTTTTAGCTGGCTATCGATGCCGTTGGCCATATCTTCGGGTAGGTTTGGCACAAGTACATCCGGTTCTAGCTGGCGGTTTTCAAGGTATTGACCGCTACGATCTTTTACACCCATTTGTGGTATTCCGAAATAGAGTGTTGGATCCTGAAGCGTTTCCCACCAAACGGCAGTCATTGTTCCGGCTACAGGCATTCCAATCAACTTACCAATTCCCAATGCTTTGTAAGCAAATGGAAAACCGTGAGCATCGCTGTAGTTTCCTTCGCTAATAATTACAGCAGATGGTTTGCACCACTTATTGATGGACTCTTGACCGATATACTGTCCCCGAGGTTCGAATGTAGCATACTTACGTCCGCTAAGCAGAGTTGCCAAATCGTCGTGGAGCCAACCACCACCGTTGAATCGGGTATCGACAATAAGCGCTTCCTTTTCGTTGTATTTCCCAAAAATATTGGAATAAACAACTCTAAAACTTTGGCTATCCATGCCCTTTACATGCACGTAACCTAATCGGCCACCAGAAAGCTTTTCAACTGCAGCTTCACGGCTCTTTACCCATCTTGAGTATAGCAGCTCGTTTTCGGTGCCGGTTGATATTGCCTTTACCTTTTCTTCCCAACGTTTTCCTGTTGTTGGGTTGAATAGTGAAAGTAATATTTTGTCGTCAACCTTGCGGTTTAACAGTTTAAAGAAATCCTCACCAGCCTTTATTGGAAGACCATCTATCTTTTCAATAATGGTTCCGGCAGTAACTTTTTCTTTGGCAAGCCAAAGTGGACCTTTTTCAATTACTTCTGCAATTTTTAAGCCGTCGCCTTTGTAGTTAATGTCGAAGAATGCACCTAGCGAAGCGGTCGATTCACCATTTTCGGGAGAGTAACGATAGCCCGATCCGGTGTGAGAAGCATTGAGTTCGCCCAGTAGTTCCGAAAGCATCTCAGCAAAGTCGAAGTTGTTATTGATGTGAGGAAGGAATTGCTTGTAGTTCTCCTTGTAGTAGACCCAGTCCACTCCATGGATATTTGGGTCGTAGAATTTCTCTCTCACTTGTCGCCAAGCATGCTCGAATAGGTAAGCCCTCTCTTCAGCAGGCTTTAATGCTTGTGGTGCCTTGAAGTTTACCGGTGTAATCTTTCCGGAAGATATTTCCACCTTTTGAATTTTACCGTTGGATAGGAAGAAAAGGTTTTTACCCTCTTTGTCCATTGTAAGGTTGCTGTTGCGACCCTTAATCTTTGTAACAAGTTTAGTCTCGTTTTCGCGGAAGTTGTTAACCCAAAGGTCGAAACCGCCCTCGAAGCGAGCAAGGTAGTATAGCTTGTCGCCTTCAGGTGACAGAAGCGCATCAGAGATGTCTGCAGAGTTAATGGTGAGTCGTTTAACTCTTTCATCTAACCCATCCAGTTGAATAACTACAGGTTCAAAATCAGGTTTCTTCTCATCGGTCTTCTCCTCTTTTGCATCTTTTTTGCCGGACTTGCCTTTTTTATCCTTTACTTTCTCTTTTTCAGCTTTCTCAGCCTTTTCTTTCTCTTCCTTATCTTTTTTCTTCTTCTCCTTTAGCAGTTCATAGTCTTCTTTGGAGAGCATAAACTCTTCCATTGCTTCCGGTGTAAAGAACATGGCATAAACGTCCTCTTGAGAACCCCAGCTGCCGTGGCTGCGGAGTCCCGACCTATCGGAGTACCAAATCATTGCTTTTCCACCCATTGCCCATTGAGGGTTAGCGTCAGAGTAGCCGCTGTGGGTTAGGTTAACCAGCTTGCCACTTCCGTCGGCAGGAACCAGGCCGGCATCGGTAGAGGTCCAACGTCCGCTTTCAAAATATTTTACCAAGAACCATTTTCCATCGGGTGACCATTCGTAGTATTGGTCTCCATCGGAATAGCTGTAGTTGTATTTACCATCGAGGATTGTCCTTACTGCTTTTGTTTCGAGGTTAATTACCCTAAGGGTTGTTCTGTTTTCTAGAAACGCAACCTCTTTTCCATCGGGAGAGAAGCTGGGTTGGAATGTTTCTTGATCCGACTCAAGAACCGGTTCCTCCTTTAGCAGGGTAGCGACAGCAAAAAGTGGTTCTTCCTTATTTACAATTGTGGTTTTGTAAAGGTTCCAACTTCCGTTTCTTTCGCCTGCATACAGAAGCGTTTTGCCATTTGGGCTAAAACTTACTGAACGCTCTTGTTGCGGTGTGTTTGTAATTTGCTTGGTGGTGCCATATTCGCTACTGGTAACGTAAACGTCGCCGCGAATAATAAATGCAACTTCTTTTCCCGATTTAGCTACGGCCATTTCGGTAGCACCGGAGGTTATATCTTCATATTTAACGGGTTGCTCTAGTTGGTCGGCGTGAATTGTAACCTGAACCTTTGCAGGTTCTGCTCCGGGACGAAGTGTGTAAATTTCGCCGTTGTAGCTGTAGCAAAGCATTCCGTTGTTCGATGCAGTAAGGAAACGAACAGGGTTTTTTGAATGAAATGAGAGTTGCTTTGCCTCGTTTGTGTTGGTTGTGCTGCCTTCAAAAACGTTGAAAGACCCAGGCCGTTCGCTTAGAAAGTAATATTGATTTGTGGTTGAGGTAAATATTGGGTTGCGATCTTCTCCGTTAAATGAGGTAATCTTGGTATGTTTTCCTGTTTTAATATCGTAAACCCATATGTCGCGGGCAACGGAAGAAGTATGGTGCTTACGCCAAGCATTTTCATAGCCTTTGGCATCTTGGTAGATTATTTTGCTGCCATCGCTGCTGTATTGTGCAAGTTCGGCAGGGGTGGTTAGTATTTGGGTGTAGCGACCTCCCGAAATAGGAACCGAGTAAAGTTCGGTGAGAGCACCGCTTGGGAACTGGATATTTGAAGGAGTGTCGGCTATTTGGCCTGTGAAAAGTATTGTTTTCCCATCGGGGGAGAAGCAGGTTGGGGTTTCATTTCGGGAGTGAAACGTTAACCTTGTTGGATTGCCACCTTCGGCAGCAATCGTAAATATATCGAAGCTTCCGAATCGATTGGAGGCAAAGGCGATGCTCTTTCCGTTTGGTGCCCATACCGGCTGGTAGTCGTAAGCCGGGTTCGATGTAAGCTGCTTGGCTACACCACCTGCTGTGGGAACTGTAAAGATATCGCCTTTATAGGTAAATGCAAGTGTTGCCCCGTCGGGTGAAATTGCTGTGTATCTTAACCAAAGAGGTTCTTCGGCCCATGCAAAACTTCCAATAAGAAGCATTGCAACGGTTGCAATTGATTTTAGATTCATAGTAAATGGAGGTTAGGTTATTCGATTGAGTTTTCTAGTTCTTCCCAATATTCCAATGCACGGCGGGTATGAGGTATCACAATGGTCCCACCTACGAGGTTGGCAACGGCAAAAATTTCCAGAATTTCGGGTTTTGTTACGCCAAGTTCAAAGCACTTTTCGAGGTGATACTTTACGCAGTCGTCGCAGCGTAGCACCATTGAACTTACCAATCCGAGCATCTCCTTTGTTGTGGAACTTAAGGCTCCATCCATATAGGTGTTGGTGTCGAGGTTGAATATCCGCTTGATTATAAGGTTGTCAGCGGCAAGTAGACGCTCGTTCATCATTGCTCTATATTCGCGAAATTCTTTAATTTTCTGACTCATAGTTGATTGTTTTAGGATTGTGTAGGTTGGAGTTATTTCCCCGAAAAAGGTTTAAATATAACTCTAACTAATGAAAGAATAAAGTTCCCGCTCTGAGCACTTTATTCTTTAATTCTATTTGTTTTTGAACTTGATTTGCATCAAAATGATTATTAAATTTAGATTGAGCTCTAATTTGTTGTATATATAAAAAAAATTCATTTAATTTGTAATGAGGTTGTTGTATTTACGCTTTACAATACCCCGAACATATATTTCAACAAAAATACGCTATGAAAAAAATCGTCCTCTCCGACAATGAAGTAGCTGATTTCAAGGCTTTTTGTCTAAGCGAATTAGAAAAGAGCCATGCTAGGATTCGCCAAATTCAAGCGATTCTTGGTCATTTGGGCACCGATGTTTCCGATATCGTGTCCGAAGAAATGCCAGTTACTTTTCAAAAACAAACTCGTGCTGAAGCTTTTGCTGAAGCAGAAATGAATCAAAAGAAGAAAAAGAATCGCCGCAAGAAGAAAAAAGTAAAGTGGGCAGATTTTATTCTTAACACCATCAGGGCCAAGGAAACCGTTATGCTGGCAAATGAAATTATTCAGGCCGCTTACGACGAGTTTGACGTTCCGGATGATGAGAAGCAAAAAGTAAGAATGTCGCTTTCGAGCATATTAACTCGCATGCTTAATCAAGAGAAGGTTGTTAAGACCTATGCTGTTGACGGCATTAGAGGTAGGTTCTACGGCGTTTCTGAGTGGTTCGACGACAAGGATGAGCTTGCAAAGGATGTAAGAGCAAAGTTGGTTGTTTAATTTCGGCCTTCAGAAAATAAGATTTTAGAAAGCCCTCTTCGGAGGGCTTTTTATTTTTACTTTTGCGGTTTAATACTATACCATGGCTTTTACAGTAAAACATGCCGATGAGCTCACTCTATTTCTGCTTTCAGAGGCGGTGCGCCGATTTGAAGTAGAACCGGGCTTTGCCGATAAAATCCTTCAGCGCCTCTTCTTGGAGAAGAAGGGCCTTAACAATCGCGATAGGGGCTGCGTTTCTGAAATGTTCTACGATCTGTTGCGCAATAAGCGACTGTTGGAGTCGGGGATGAACTTTAATGGTTATAAACCCATTGAACGAGCCTACCTGCTGGCTTCGGCTTACATACTATGGAGACAGATACAGCTTCCGAAGCGACTCGAACTCCCAAGGTTCAACATTCCTGCCTACCTTTCGCGGGTAGCTGCTAACGCTGAAGCAAATCCAGCAATTAGGTATTCTGTGCCCGACTGGCTTTTTGATTTAGGGAAGGCCGAGCTGGGCGTTCGCTGGGAGCGTGAGTTGGAGGCTTTAAATAGCTCACCAATGCAATCGTTGCGTGTAAATACACTAAAGACAACAGTTGCCGATTTGCAGCAACGGTTTGCCGACCAAGGCATCAACTGCACAAAGGCTCCCGGGGTAAATACAGGGTTGGTGATGAGCCGAAAGGGAAACCTTTTCTCTACACCTGAGTTTCACGAGGGATTGTTCGAGTTTCAGGATATATCTTCGCAGCAGGTTGCCGAGCTGCTTAGCCCCAAACCGGGAATGGTTGTGGTGGATGCTTGCGCCGGCAATGGTGGCAAAACGCTCCATATTGCAGCCCTAATGGAAAACAAGGGTCGACTTGTTGCTGCCGATAACTTAGCATATAAACTCTCCACCTTGCGCCGTCGTGCTCAGCGTGCCGGGGTTTCTATTATAGAGTCGTTGGATGCTAGTGCTCCCGATGCTTTTGCTGGATTGTTTGGTAAGGTTGACCGATTGCTCCTCGATGTGCCCTGCACCGGAACCGGTGTTTGGCGTCGTAATCCGGAGGCTCGCTGGCTAATGAAGGACAACGCACTTGATAACCTACACTTACAGCAGAAGGAGATTCTCAACACCTATTCGGAAATGGTTAAACCGAGCGGAGAGATGGTTTACTCTACATGTAGCATTCTTCCCTCAGAGAATCGTTTACAGGTTGAGGCATTCTTAGCACAAAACGCCAACTTTAAGTTGGTAAAGGATATTCAGCTTTATCCATCGGAAACCGAGGGTGATGGTTTTTACATGGCGTTGTTGAGACGGAACGCTTAGTTGTCAGCTATTTTAAAGCAACGCCCGACAGAATCCTGTCGGGCGTTGCTTTTTATCGAAATGAGAATCCTTATTCGTCAATCGCATTACCAATTAAGGTAGCAGGAGTGCAGCCGGTAATCTCCACAAACACATAGTCACCAATCTTAAAGTTCTCCTTAGGAAATACTATCACCTGATTTTGTGAATTTCGACCATAGAGGAATTCCGATGAACGTTTAGAGTAACCCTCTACCAAGACCTCAAATGACTTACCTACTTCGCTCTTACGGTTGGACTCGGAGAGTCTGGATTTTAGGGCAATTATTTCGTCGAGTCGTCGAGTTTTAACCTCTTCAGGAACATCGTCTTTCAAATGACGAGCGGCCTTGGTATTTGGACGCTCTGAGTATTTAAACATGAAGGCCGAGTCGTAGTTAACCCACTCCATAAGGGAGAGTGTCTGTTGGTGATCTTCCTCTGTTTCGGAGCAGAATCCGGTAATAATATCGGTAGAAATAGAGCAGTCGGGGAGGATATCTCTAATGGCTTCGATGCGCGACATGTAAAATTCGCGCGTATACCTACGGTTCATCAGTTCGAGCATACGGGTGCTTCCCGATTGCACAGGAAGGTGAATGCTGTTGCAGATGTTCTCATACATAGCCATGGTATAAAGCACCTCGTCGGTAAGATCCTTTGGATGAGAAGTAGAGTAGCGCACCCGAAGCGATGGACTTACCTGAGCCACCATTTCCAGCAACTCGGCAAAGTTTACATTTTCTTCATTCTCTTTCCATCCGTAGGAATTTACATTCTGGCCAAGAAGAGTAACCTCTTTATAGCCGTTAGCAAAGAGCTCTTCGACTTCGCGTACAATGGTTTTTGGATCGCGACTCCGTTCTGCACCACGGGTGTAAGGTACCACGCAGTAGGAACACATGTTGTTGCATCCGCGCATGATGGAAACAAACGCTGAAACTCCATTCTTGTCGAGCCGCACAGGGCTAATCTCGGCGTAGGTCTCTTCGCGCGAAAGAAGCACGTTTATCCCTTTCTGCCCGCCTTCTGCTGCCCTTACCAGCTGAGGTAACTCTCGGTAAGCGTCGGGACCAACAACCAGATCAACAAACTTATCGCGTTCAATCAACTCCTCTTTTAGCCTCTCTGCCATACAGCCTATTACACCCACCAAGAGGTTTGGGCGTTTCTTCTTTTCCATCCGTAGGTTATCCAACCGTCCCCATACGCGCTGTTCAGCGTTATCGCGGATTGAGCAAGTATTTATTAGAATAACATCGGCTTCGTTGAGGTTCTCGGTAATGGCATAACCGTTGGATTGCATAATGGATGCAACAACTTCCGAGTCGTTTACATTCATCTGACAACCATACGTTTCGATATATACCTTAGGTAGCGTTTCGTTAAATATTGGCTTTACGCTGTGAAAGTCCTTCGGCTTATCCTTATGGAAGAGGCTACTCATTAGTTATTTTTTTTTGCAAAGTTAGCAAATTACAATTTCTTGATGCCGTTTGGCGAAACCGAAAAATCAAGATTTTACCATGCGGGAACATTGTAGCACTTCACTTTCATTCTATTTCTGTTGCAATAAAGATACGCATTATACCTTAATATAATAAGCTGAATTGAAAGTCCCCATATGTTGCCCCTCTTGACGCGGTATAATTTCCCAATCAAAAAAACTAAGTAAGCGGTTAAATAGCTATTTTTGGGCTCCCATTTCGAAAAGTATAACCGCAAAATAATTTTAGGAGTTATGTCTGGTCATAATAAATGGTCAACAATTAAGAGGAAAAAGGGAGCGGCTGACGCTAAGCGCTCAAAGATGTTTTCACGAATTATTAAGGAGATGATGGTTGCTGTGAAGGAGGGTGGCCCCGATCCGGAAACAAACTCTAAGCTGCGCCTTTGCATCAACAATGCTAAGGGTGTGAACATGCCCAAGGAAAACATTCAGCGTGCTATTTCCAAAGCTGACCAAGATAAGACAGGAATTCAGGAGCTAACCTTCGAAGGCTATGCATCGGGCGGTGTTGCCATTTTCATAGAGACGGTTACCGACAACAACAACCGTACTGTATCGTTTATTCGCAACATATTTACTAAGAAGGGCGGCAACTTAGGCACAAACGGATCGTTGGCATTTCTGTTCGACCGTAAAGGGGTATTTACCATTCCCGTAGCCAACGTTAAGAGCATGGACGATTTTGAGATGGAAGCTATTGAGGGAGGTGCCGAGGAGATTGAGGTAAACGACGAAACCATTGAGGTGACTGTTGCTATGGAGGATTTCGGTCGGATGCAAAAGGTGCTTGAATCATTGGGTATTGAGGTCGAAAATGCCGAGTTGCGCCGTATTCCAAACGACCTAAAACAGGTTGATGTGAGCACTGCCATGAAAACCCTTCGCCTTATTGAGGATTTCGAAGAGAACGAAGATGTGCAAGCGGTGTATCACAACATGGAGCTTACCGAAGATATTATGGCTGCAATGGAAGCAGACGATTAGCGCAATACTACTGTTCTATTCTCGTTTAGTTTCTTATTGTTTTTACATTTTGCTTATTAATAAAGTAGTATAATGAAATCAGCAAGGTTATTAGTTTTTGCCCTTTTAGTTGCCGTTGTCTCTTCGTGCAGCCCAATGAAAGGGATTACTGTTTCGAAGGTAGAGAACATGGAAGTGGGTTCTCTCGAAGGAAACAAGGTGAGTATTAACCTTGTGGCTAAGGTGGATAATCCCAATAAGCGCAACATTAAAATCAAGAAGGTTGATTTGGATGTTATGATGGGAAAACAGAATATTGGCAAGCTTACCCTTAAAGAGAAGGTCGTAATTCTACGTAAATACTCAGGAGACGTTCCTGCAACCATTGTTCTTGAACTTAAGAATATGCTTATGGGTGGATCGTTGCTTCTATCGGGAAATCCTGAGAAGTTGGCTGATAAGATTCGTATTACCGGGAAAATCAGGGTTAAGGTTGGTCTTTTTGGTAAGAACTTCTACTTTAAAGATCAAACAATCAAAGAGGTGGCCACACAGCTAAATGGAACGAAGTAAAAAGTTGGGCATCTGCCATAATTTGAATAACTTTGCAGCACAAATTAGCATACAGTAATGCAGGGCATGCTTAATCTCTCATCAATACAAGGAATGAAGTATCGGTTTGCACTAATTATTTGCTTGGTATTGGCTCCGTTTTACCTGAAAGCACAGGCAGATTCAGCGAAGGGACCATACGTTCCATATTTCCAACAGTTGCAAGCCTCTACCCCTAAAGGAGGTAAGGTTACCGTGCATCAAGACTCCGAAATTGAGTTTCTGTGCAATCAGGTTGGCTATCATAATGCAAAAACAAAGGGAATGCCCGGCTTTCGAGTGCGCATATACCGCGACAATAGGCAGCAATCGCGCCAAAAGTCGATGGATGTGATTGCCGAGTTTATTGCCAAATACCCCGACATTCCTTGCTACCGATACTACGACAATCCATACTTCAAGGTATCTGTAGGCGACTTCCGAAACCGAAATGAGGCAATGAAGTTCTACAAACAGCTCTCTAAAGAGTTCGCAGGAGCCTTCATCGTCCAGGAAACAATAAACTTTCCTAAAGTAGACTGAAAGGCAGATGAGCACTTCACGACACACTATCCGGCTTGCACAGGTATCGTATCAAATACGAGGAGAGATTGTCTCCACACCAGCAGAAGCCGGATTGGTTCGTTTATGGGGGTTCATCAACAATCTATTGCCTTTTTACCACTTCCAACTCTACTCCACCTCGCCCGCTAAACTTAGCGGGTTTCTGTGTGTTTATAGTATTGATTATCGAAACACCCGTAGCTTCGGGAGCAGACCTGCGGCCCTTTTACCGATAAAGAACATACCTATTATATGAGCGATCAAATTAAGCACGAATGCGGTATTGCCCTCATTCGTTTACGTAAGCCTCTCAGCTACTACCAAGAGAAGTATGGAACTTGGCAGTATGGTATCCAAAAGCTTTACCTGCTGATGGAGAAACAGCACAACCGCGGACAGGACGGTGCCGGTGTTGCCGGTATTAAGCTTAACCTGCCTCCCGGAAAGCGCTACATCGACAGGATTCGCTCCAACTCCGGTTCTCCCATTAAGGATGTATTCGACCATATTTCGTCGGGTATTACACGCTACTCCGGCGAGCCTGAAAAGATTGCTGATCCAAACTTTGCCCTTCATAACATTCCGTTTGCCGCCGACCTTTACCTCGGTCACTTGCGCTACGGCACTTTTGGAAACCACTCAATTGAGTATGTTCACCCCGTAATGCGCGAGAACAACTGGAAAACTCGCACACTGGTGCTTGCCGGTAACTTCAACATGACTAACGTGGTGGAGCTATTCAATAAGCTTATTGAGCTTGGGCAGCACCCGCTCGATGTATCCGATACAGTAACTGTGCTGGAGAAGCTTGGTCACTACATCGATGACGAGAATCAGCTGCTGTTTCGCCAGTATAAGAATGAGGGGATGACTAACGCTCAGATCTCTGAGTTCATTCAAAACAACATTAGCGTTGAGAAGGTGCTTCAGCGTGCTACTAAAGACTTCGACGGAGGATACGCCCTTGCCGGTCTGTTCGGACATGGCGATGCCTTTGTGGCCCGTGACCCTTGGGGCATTCGTCCGGCCTTCTACTACCAAGACGATGAGATTGTGGTGGTGGCCAGCGAGCGTCCGGTTATTCAAACGGTAATGAATGTCTCCATCGACAAGGTGCAGGAGATTAAGCCCGGCAGCGCATTGATTGTTCGTCGTGACGGTAGTGTTTCTCATAGCGAAATTCGGGTTCCTCTGGAACGGAAGTCATGCTCGTTTGAGCGTATCTACTTCTCCCGCGGAACCGACAAAGATATTTACAACGAGCGGAAGAAGCTTGGCGAGCTGCTCACTCCGGCTATTCTCGAAGCAGTGAACAACGAGCTGGACGATACCGTATTCTCGTTTATTCCCAACACTGCCGAAACGGCCTTCTACGGAATGGTAAAGGGGGTGGAGACGCACATGCTGAACCAGAAGAAGGAGGCTATTGTGAAGGCCGGTGCAGCCATTACCCCCGAAATGCTCGATGCCATTATTGCAACGCGGCCAAGGGTGGAGAAGATTGCCGTAAAGGATGTGAAGTTGCGCACCTTTATTTCGCAGGATAGCGG
>JACCEE010013109.1_pt1 | contig 15592 bp, 15 predicted proteins | sample 7449931 | NCBI WGS metagenome assembly JACCEE01 (sample SAMN15323457, study PRJNA562643) | freshwater metagenome | isolation source: river surface water | place: USA:Blue River Watershed | collected 2017-08-19 | reverse complement strand
TGTAGTCTTTGTTGTACTTGCGGATGATGTCCCAGGTGGGAAATTTTTCAGCGTAGCGGCGCTTGTTGTTTTTCCACAGGAAGTCGTACACGCAGTTGTGGAAGTAGTAAAAATCAAGGTGCTTGAATTCGGCTTTCACGGCCGAGAACATTTCTTCAACCCGGGCAATGTGGTCGTCCATCGTGCCGCCCACGTCCATAAGCAACAACACTTTCACGTTGTTGTGGCGTTCGGGTCGCATCAAGATGTCCAAGTAGCCTGCATTGGCGGCGGTTTTGCGAATGGTGCCGTCCAAGTCCAATTCGTCTTGTGAGCCTTCACGGGCAAAGCGACGCAAACGGCGCAGCGCGATCTTGATGTTGCGGGTGCCCAGTTCTTGTTGGTCGTCGTAGTCTTTGTAGGCCCGTTGCTCCCAGACTTTGACGGCACTTTTGTTGCCGCCTTTGCCCCCGATGCGGATGCCTTGTGGGTTGTAACCGCCGTTGCCAAAGGGCGAGGTGCCGCCGGTCCCAATCCATTTGTTGCCACCTTCGTGGCGCTCTTTTTGTTCTTCCAGGCGCTTTTTCAGCGTCTCCATCAATTCGTCCCACCCCATCTTTTCGATGGCCGCTTTTTGCTCGGGGGTCAGTTCTTTTTGCAAGATCTTTTCAAGCCAGTCGAGCGGAACTTCTTTGGTGAAGTCGGTCAACATCTCCACGCCCTTGAAGTAAGCGCCAAACGCTTTGTCAAACTTGTCGAAATGCTTTTCGTCTTTCACCATGACCGTGCGGGCCAGGTGGTAAAAATCGTCGATGCTGCAGGCCTCAGACGCGGGGCCGACCACATTCGCCTGCAGAGCTTCCAGCAAGGTCAGATATTCACGCACCGAGACCGGCAATTTGGCGGCTCGCAAGGTGTAGAAAAAGTCGATCAACATGGTGACGGCCCAGACCCAATGGTTAGCGTGGTTTGTTCAGGGCGTGCATGAGCTGCGCCTTGACTTCAGGCCATTCGCCCGACCGAAGGCTGTACATCACGGTGTCCCGGATGGTGCCGTCACGGCGCAGCGCGTGACCGCGAATCACCCCGTCTTTTTTGGCTCCCAACCGCTCAATCGCAGCTTGAGAAGCGAAGTTGAAATTGTCGGTGCGCCAGCCCACCACATGGCAATTTAGGGTCTCGAAGGCGTGGGTCAACAAGAGCATTTTGCAGGTGGTGTTGACATGGCTGCGCTGGACACTTTTGGCGTACCAAGTCCAGCCGATTTCGACACGTCGGATGGCCGGCACGATGTCATGGAAGCTGGTGGTGCCCAGCACGCGCCCGCTGTCTGATTCGATCACCACAAACGGAAAACGGTGACCGGCCTCGCGCATGGCCAGAGCGTCTTCCATGTATTGGCGTGTTTGTTCGGGTTCTGGAACCGAGGTGACCCGGATGTTCCAGAGCTCGCCATCTGCCGCGGCAGAGCGCAACCCCGCCTCGTGTTCCAGCGTCATGGGGCGCAGTTCAATGCCGCGATCGCGCAGGGTGATGGGGCTCACAAAGCTCATAGGGCCAAGCTTTCGGGGTTTACTCTGAAGAGTCGTCTTGTTGTTTGGCTCGCCAGTAACGGGCCAAATGCAAGCCGCCGCCACCGCCCAAGCCGACCAGCAAGATCCCGCCAATGCTGGCGCTGTCGTAGCCGGCGCTGAAGATGTCCCAGCCGATCAGTTTGCCGGCCCAAAAACCGGCCAATGCGCCGCCGACAAAACCAACAGCGTCTGAAATGCCTTCAAGTAAAGGGTTGGGGTTGGACATGGTCAATGGCTCAGCGGTTGCGTTGGTTCATGAACACCAATTTTTCAAACAGTGTCACATCTTGTTCGTTTTTCAGCAGGGCGCCCACCAGTGGCGGCACGGCTACTTTATGGTCGGCACTTTGCAAAGCTTCAAGGGGGATGTCTTCGGCTACCAACAGCTTGAGCCAGTCCAGCAGCTCACTGGTGGAGGGCTTTTTCTTCAGGCCGGGCAAGCCGCGCACATCGTAGAAAGTTTTCAGGGCCACGGCCAGCAGCTCTTGTTTGAGCTGTGGGAAGTGCACCGCCACGATCTGGCGCATGGTGTCCGCTTCAGGGAATTTGATGTAGTGGAAAAAGCAGCGGCGCAAGAACGCGTCGGGCAGCTCTTTTTCGTTGTTGGAGGTGATGAACACCAAGGGACGTGTTTTGGCTTTGATCAGCTGGCGCGTTTCGTAGCAATAAAACTCCATGCGGTCGATTTCACGCAACAAGTCATTTGGAAACTCAATGTCGGCCTTGTCGATTTCGTCAATCAAGATGGCCACCGGCACCTCGGACGTGAACGCCTGCCACAGCACGCCTTTGATGATGTAGTTCTCGATGTCTTTGACCTTCTCGTCCCCCAACTGGCTGTCGCGCAGTCGGCTGACAGCATCGTATTCGTACAAGCCTTGTTGGGCTTTGGTGGTCGATTTGATGTGCCATTGCAACAGCGGCAAACCCAAGGCCTGGGCCACCTCTTCGGCCAACATGGTTTTGCCCGTGCCAGGCTCCCCCTTGACCAACAAAGGGCGCTTCAGGGTGATGGCGGCATTGACCGCCAGCATCAAGTCCTGTGTGGCGACGTAGTTTTCAGTACCTTGAAATTTCATGAGGAGAAGTTCTAAAAAACAGGAAAGAAGCCTGTCAGGATTATGAGGGCCAGCCCGATATAATCCGCAGTTGATTTTTATCAATCAATTGGATTGTGTAAGCAAAATGAACCAGCTCCTGACCTCGATGTTTGCCTTGGCTGTCGCCTCTGTGACCGCTTTTTCCGCCCATGCCCAAGAGATCAAGGGCGCTGCCAAAGCTGCTGAGCAGAAGATTGCCATGTGCATCGGCTGCCACGGTATTCAGGGTTACCAAGCCAGTTTTCCTGAGATCTACCGCGTCCCCATGATCTCTGGCCAGAACGCCAAATACATTGTTTCTGCCCTGAATGCCTACAAAAAAGGCGAGCGCAAGCACCCCACCATGCGCGGCATTGCCGACAGCCTGAGCGACCAAGACATGGCTGATTTGGCGGCCTACTACGAACAACATGGCAAAACCGAAGCCGTTGCCAAGTCGCCCAAAGCACCCGATGCCAAAGTGGCCGCCCTGTTGCAAAAGGGGGCTTGCGTGTCTTGCCACGGCGACAATTTCTCCAAGCCCATCGACCCGAGCTACCCCAAAATTGCCGGTCAGCACAAAGACTTTTTGTTTGTGGCGCTCAAATCTTACAAAGTTGAAAACCAGTCCACTTGGGGCCGCAACAACGGCGTGATGGGCGGCATCGCCAAGCAATTCACCAACGCCGAACTGAAAGCCATGTCGTCTTACATCGGCTCTTTGGAAGGCGATTTGAAAGTGGTTCCTCAGTCTCGCTTCCGCTGAGTCCTGAGCCGCCCAACAAAAAAGCCAGTCGATTGACTGGCTTTTTTTGTGGCTGCTAGAGGTAGGGCAGAGCCCCGCTCCGATCGCCGGCCTGGTCGTTTCAGACCGGGGAGACCATCAGCTCTGGCCGTTGATGACTTGTTGCAGTTCACCCGATTCGTACATTTCCATCATGATGTCCGAACCGCCAATGAACTCCCCTTTCACATACAACTGAGGGATGGTGGGCCAGTTGCTGTATTCCTTGATGCCTTGGCGAATTTCGGCATCGTCCAGCACATTGACGGTTTTGACCGTTTTGGGGTCCACGCCGACGGCTTTCAAAATTTGAATGGCGCGTCCTGAAAAACCGCACATTGGGAAACTGGCGCTGCCCTTCATGAACAGGGTAATTTCGTTGTTTTTGACGAGTTCGTCAATGCGTTGTTGGGTATCGCTCATGGTTTTAACTCCAAAGGGTGACGATTTCGGATGGGGTGCATTATCTCTCTGAATCGAAGCACCCGCCTGTGCAGCGGTCTACGCCGGCCAAATCCTGACGGGTTTGGATGTTCGAAAAACCGGCATGTGAAAGAAGTTTTTGCACCGCCCGGGCCTGATCCCAGCCGTGCTCCAACAGCAACCAGCTGCCGCGTTGAAGGTATTGAGGGGCATGGGCCACGATGTGGCCTATGTCCTGCAGGCCACTGGGGCCGCTGGTCAGGGCTTGCCGGGGTTCATGCCGCAGCGCCGGCATGTGAGGGTCGCCTTCCGCCACATAGGGCGGATTGGAGACGATCAGGTCAAACCGGCCTTGCACCTTGTCTAACCAATGGCTGTGCACAAATTGCACAGGGAGATTGAGGCGTTGTGCGTTGGCCCGCGCCACCTCCAGTGCCTCTTGGCTGACATCGACCGCGCAGACCTCGCAATGGGGCCGTTGGTGTTGCACCGCCAGCGCCACTGCGCCACTGCCGGTGCCCAAATCCAGCACCCTCAGCCGCGCTTCGGCAGGCAAAAGCGCCAAGGCCCACTCGACCAAGGTTTCGGTGTCCGGGCGGGGGTCGAGCACACGCGCGTCCACGCTCAGCGTCAAGCCAAAAAAATCCTTCAGCCCCGTGATGTAGGCCACAGGCTCGCCACTCACCCGACGCTCTAGCGCGCGTTGCCAGTGGGTCTGTTGTGCCTCGGTCAACACCTCGGTGTCATGCGTCAGCAGCCACGCACGGTCATGCCGACCTTGGCCCAGACAGTGCAGCAAAAGCAGCTGCGCATCGTGGCGCGCCAACCCCAGCCCGTGGGCTTGGCCGAGGCATTGCGCGACGTTCAGACCTGGGGGATGAGCAGGCCTCACGCGGTGGCTCCAATTTCAAGCGCTGCCAATTGTTGGGCGGCCTCATAAGATTGCAAGGCATGGATCACATCTTGCAGATCCCCTTCCATGATGGTCAGCAGTTTGTAGAGCGTCAGGTTGATGCGGTGATCGGTCAGCCGGCCCTGCGGGAAGTTGTAGGTGCGGATACGGTCTGAACGGTCCCCGCTGCCAATCAGGCTTTTCCGCTCGGCGGCGTCCTTGGCGGCGCGCTCAGAGCGGTCTTTTTCTTGAATGCGGGCCGTCAATACTTTCAGTGCTTGGGCTTTGTTGCTGTGTTGGCTGCGTCCGTCTTGGCATTCGGCCACGATGCCCGTGGGCAAATGCGTGATGCGCACGGCTGAATCGGTTTTGTTGATGTGTTGCCCACCCGCCCCGCTGGCCCGAAAGGTGTCAATGCGCAAGTCGGACGGGTTGATCTTGATGGCCTCGGCCTCGTCAGGCTCGGCCAAAACGGCGACAGTGCAGGCGCTGGTGTGGATGCGACCTTGGGTCTCGGTGGCGGGCACGCGTTGCACCCGGTGGCCCCCCGACTCAAATTTCAGCGCGCCGTACACCTGTTCCCCTTCAATGCGGACCACCACTTCTTTGTAGCCCCCCAATTCGCTCATGGACTCGGAGACGATCTCGCATTTCCAGCCCGAGCTTTCCGCAAATCGCATGTACATGCGCAGCAAATCAGCGGCAAAAAGTGCCGATTCGTCGCCCCCGGTGCCCGCCCTGATTTCGACAAAGGCGGGGCGCGCATCGTCCGGGTCTTTGGGCAACAGCATGCGTTGCAATTCGGCTTCGAGGGTTTGCAACTCGGCGGTGGCGCTGCTCATCTCCTCTTCCGCCAAGGCCTGCAGATCGGCGTCTTCCAACATGGCTTGCGCGGCCGTAAGATCGGCACTGCGCTGTTGAAATCGTGCAAACCGTGAGGCCACAGCACTGACTTCGGCATGCTCGCGCGACAGCTTCAAGAACTGGGTCATGTCGGCCATGATGTCTTCTCGCGACAGCAAAAAGTCCAGCTCGGTCAGCCGCAATGCGTAGCGCTCGAGTTGTTGAATCAGAAAAGGTTTCATGCGGACAAAAGAAGTCAGGGCAAGGCGGTCATGGCCACTAGGGGCAGGGCTCCAATGAGCGATTGGCGATTGGCAGTGGGCTATGTGCTGCCCAAACAAACCCCTTCACGAACAGGCAGGTGTTCGCTAACGCCCTTGCCGCAAAAACAAGCGTTGCACCGCTTGCATGGTCTGTTCGCGGTGCGTCGGGTCGGAACCGCGCAATTCGGCCAGTGCGCCGTGCAGCATTTTTTGCGTCAGGCCTTTGGCCAAAGACTCGAGTACGGCTTCGGGGTCGTCCCCTTTGGCCAGCATTTTTCGGGCGCGGGCCAGTTCGGCATCACGCCAGCTGTCCGCTTGGCTGTGCAATTGCTGAATCAGCGGGACCGTATCCCTTTGGTCCAGCCAATGGCAAAAACTTTGCACACCACTGTCGATGATCACTTCGGCATCCGCTACAGCGGCTTGCCGCTGAGCCTGACCTGCTTGCACCACGCTGGCCAAGTCGTCGACCGTGTACAGGTAAACGTCTTCCAAACCTTTGACTTCAGGCTCGATGTCGCGTGGCACCGCCAGATCCACCATGAACATCGGTCGGTATTTGCGTTTCTTCAAGGCCCGCTCCACGGCACCCAGCCCAATGAGCGGCAGGGTGCTGGCGGTGCAGCTGATGACGGCATCAAATTCGTGCAAGCGCTCGGGCAATTCGGCCAGTCGCAAGACCTCGGCGCCGAATCGACCGGCCAGTTTTTCCCCGCGCTCCAAGCTGCGGTTAGCGATGGCCATGGCTTTGGGTTGCTTGGCGGCAAAGTGCGTCACCACCAGCTCAATCATTTCACCAGCGCCCACAAACAGCACTTTGATGCCTTTGAGGTCTTCAAACAATTGGCCTGCCAAACGCACCGAGGCCGCGGCCATGCTGATCGAGTGGGCGCCAATCTCGGTGGCGGTGCGCACTTCTTTGGCCACTGCAAAACTGCGCTGGAAGAGTTGGTTGAGCGTGCTGCCCAAGGCGCCAGCCTGTTCGGCTGCGCGCACGGCGTCTTTCAGTTGGCCCAAGATTTGGGCTTCCCCCAGCACCATCGAGTCGAGACCACTGGCGACCCGGAAGGCGTGACGGGCAGCCGCATCGCCTTCTAATAAATAAGTATGCGATTGCAGCTCTTGTGGTGAAACGCCGCCGGTTTGTGCCAACCAGCGCAACGTGTCCGCTGTGGCGGCCTGCTCGGCGGCGCAATAAATTTCGGTGCGATTGCAGGTGGACAAAATCGCCGCTTCGGTGGCTTGGTCCGTGTTCAGTGCCAAATTGGAGCGCAAGCCCTGCAAGGCCGGAGCCAGTTGGTCCACGGCAAAGGCAAACCGGCCGCGCAAATCGAGCGGCGCAGTGGTGTGATTCAAGCCCAGGGTCCAAACAGCCATGCGCCAATTATAGAAAGCCACCCCCCCAGTCGATGCGCGGCCCTGCGTGTGGGCTGACTTTCGGTGCACAATTGTTGGGCATTTTTGTCGCGATGACCTTGCTCTGCCCCTCCGCTCAAGCCCTATGACCGTTTGGCAATTGACTCTCCATTTGTTCAATTTTGTGTTGCCAGCCCTGTTCATGGCGGTGTTGATGCCATGGGCCGGTCGATGGGTCATTGGTACTGGGGGCTGGTCGGTCAAAAGACGGATGGGGGTACACGCCCTCTTGGGGATCGCCGTGCTGGCGGCCGGGCTGGCGCTGCACGGGAATGACGGCAAGATGAGCACGTACATGGCCTTGGTCTTGGTGGCCGCGACAGGCGAATGGCTCATGCAACGCGGCTGGAAACGCCGATAACGCTGCGCTCAAGCCGGTTTTTTTGTGCCCTCGGGCTTCAATCGGGGCGGAACAGGTCCACCCGGTCGGTGATGAGGCCATCTGTGCCCAAGGCCAACAGGTGTTGGGCGGTCGCCTCGTCGTTCACGGTGTAGCTCAGGCAACGCAAGCCAGCCTGATGGGCTTGGGACACCGTGGCGGTGTTCCAGAGCGAAAAGTGAGCCACCACGGCACAGCATGACAGCGAAAGTGCCTTGTCTAGCCAGCCCGTCCAAAGGGTGTCCAGCAGCAAACCCCGTGGGAGTAAGGGCGCTGCCAACTGTGCGGCGGCCAGCGCATCCACTTGAAAAGATGTCAACAAGGGCGGCACGGGGGCCCCTTGCCAAAGTTGCTGGGCCAATTGGGCCACCGCCGCACCGGTGGCCCATTCGGTGCCCGGTGTGGGTTTGATCTCAATGTTCAAAAGGTGCCCGCCAGCCAGGCAAAAACGGGCAATGCTCTCGAGGTCCGGCAAGGGTTCACCCCGAAAGGGCTCGGAGTGCCAGCCGCCTGCGTCCAGCTGAGACAGCGCAGACCAAGCCAGCTCGCCCGCCACGCCCTGCCCATTAGTGGTGCGCTCTAAAGTGGCGTCGTGTAACAAAAACACCTTGCCATCAGCGCTGAGCTTGGCGTCGCACTCGAACATGCGGTAACCGAATCGGGCACCCCACTGTAAAGCGGCGAGTGTGTTTTCTGGCGCGAGCTTCCCGGCCCCCCGGTGGGCGATCCAACGCGGATAGGGCCAGTCCGCAGGGTTGGGGTGGGCGGAGAAGGGCATGTTTTTGAGTATGCACCATGCCCTTTGGCCCTTTCAATGGGGGTGGCCCCACCGTGGGTGCGTGTTTGTTGCACTGCGGTAACATTCACCCTCAGCCGGTTTGACCCCCTGTCGAGGTCTGGCTGAACGCGTTTTTTTAAACGCATTTGACCGCGCACCTCTCTATGAATGCACCCACCACGCTCCAACATTTGATGCAAGCCGACGCCGATGCGCCGCGCTTGCGCGAGATTCCCTACAACTACACGAGCTTCTCTGACCGTGAAATTGTGGTGCGATTGCTGGGCGAGTCGGCTTGGGGTTTGTTGAACCAATTGCGCCAAGAGCGCGGCACAGGCCGCTCAGCGCGCATGTTGTACGAGGTGTTGGGCGATATTTGGGTGGTCGAACGCAACCCCTACTTGCAAGACGATTTGCTGGACAACCCCGGCCGCCGCAAGTTGTTGGTTGAAGCGTTGCAGCACCGTTTGGGTGAAGTGCAAAAACGCCGCACCCCCGAAGCCGATGCTGCGCGTGATGCTTTGGTGGGGCAACTGTTGGCCTTGGCCACGCAGGCGGTGGCCCAATTCAGTGAGCGGTTTGTCCGCATGGCCAAGTTGCGCAGCCAAGTGCAAAAGACACTGGGGCGTTTGACGGCCAAAGACAACATCAAATTTGACGGCCTTTCGCGCGTGAGCCACGTGACCGACGCCACTGACTGGCGGGTCGAATACCCCTTTGTGGTGCTGACCCCCGACAGCGAAGTGGAAATGGCCGGCTTGGTCAAAGGTTGCATCGACTTGGGCTTGACCATCGTGCCCCGCGGCGGCGGCACGGGCTACACCGGCGGCGCGATTCCCTTGACTTGGAAGAGTGCGGTGATCAACACCGAAAAACTCGAAGCCATGACCGAGGTCGAGATGGTGGACTTGCCGGGCATCGCCCACAAGATTCCCACCATCTACACCGAAGCCGGTGTGGTGACCCAGCGCGTGGCCGATGCGGCCGAGCGCGGTGGTTATGTCTTTGCCGTGGACCCCACTTCGGCAGAGGCCAGCTGCATTGGCGGCAACATCGCCATGAACGCAGGCGGCAAAAAAGCGGTGTTGTGGGGCACGGCCCTCGATAACCTGGCCAGCTGGCGCATGGTGACGCCCGATGCCGAATGGCTGGATGTGGTGCGCATGGACCACAACATGGGCAAGATCCACGATGCCGAAGTGGCCACATTTGAGCTGCGTTATTTCAAAGCCGACGGCAAGACCCCCATTCGCACCGAAACACTGGTGATTCCCGGCAAAACTTTCCGCAAAGAAGGTTTGGGCAAAGACGTGACCGACAAGTTTTTGTCAGGCTTGCCGGGCGTGCAAAAAGAAGGCTGCGATGGCCTGATTACCAGCGCGCGTTGGGTGGTGCACCGCATGCCCACGCACACGCGCACCGTGTGCCTCGAATTTTTTGGCCATGCCCGCCACGCCGTGCCGAGCATTGTCGAGATCAAAGACTTTATGTTCGCCGAGCAAAAGCGCACCGGCACCGTGATGGCCGGCCTGGAGCATCTGGACGACCGTTATTTGCGTGCCGTGGGCTACTCCACCAAGTCCAAACGCGGGGGCTTTCCCAAGATGGTGCTGATTGGCGACATCGCAGGCGATAACGCCGACGATGTGGCCAAGGCGACTTCAGAAATCGTGCGCATTGCCAATTCGCGCAGTGGTGAAGGCTTCATTGCCATCAGTCCTGAAGCGCGCAAGAAATTTTGGCTGGATCGCAAGAAAACCGCGGCCATCTCGCGCCACACCAACGCCTTCAAGGTCAACGAAGACGTGGTCATTCCCTTGCCTCGCATGGCCGAGTACACCGACGGCATTGAGCGCATCAACATCGAGTTGAGTCTGCGCAACAAGCTCAAGCTGTGCCGCGAGTTGGAAGATTTTTTAGAGCGTGGCAATTTGCCCTTGGGCAAGCAAGACGATGAGCACGAGATCGCCTCGGCCGAGTTGCTGGAAGACCGCGTGGCGCAGGCGCTGACGGTGGTTCGCGAGGTTCAAGCGCAATGGCAGGGTTGGTTGAACCAAGTGGACGAGTTGTTTCCGCAGCTGCAAGAACACAGTTTGCGGGCCAGCTGGAAAACCCAAATTCGCCCGGCTTTCCAAAACATTTTCTCGGGTTCGGCCTTTCAGCCCATCTTGAACGAAGTCACCGCCATTCACCAACGCGTGCTGAAGGGCCGGGTCTGGGTGGCGCTGCACATGCACGCGGGTGATGGCAATGTGCACACCAACATTCCGGTCAACTCTGACAACTACGAGATGCTGCAAACCGCGCACGAAGCCGTGGCCCGCATCATGGTGTTGGCCCGCAGCCTCGATGGCGTGATCTCTGGCGAGCACGGCATTGGCATCACCAAACTCGAGTTTTTGACCGATGCCGAGTTGGCCAATTTCACAGCCTACAAAGCCAAGGTCGATCCGCAAGGCCGCTTCAACAAAGGCAAGTTGCTGCGGGGCGTTGCGCTGGCGGGCTTGGGAGACGATGTGCATGCGGCCGATTTGACGCACGCCTACACGCCCAGCTTTGGCTTGATGGGCCACGAATCGCTGATCATGCAGCAGTCTGATATTGGCGAGATTGCGGCCAGCGTGAAAGATTGCCTGCGTTGCGGCAAGTGCAAACCGGTTTGTGCCACCCACGTGCCACGCGCCAATTTGCTCTACAGCCCACGCAACAAAATTTTGGCTACCTCTTTGTTGGTCGAAGCCTTTTTGTACGAAGAGCAAACGCGCCGGGGCATCTCGGTCAAGCACTGGCAAGAGTTTGAAGACGTGGCCGACCACTGCACCGTGTGCCACAAATGTTTGACGCCCTGCCCAGTCAATATTGACTTTGGCGATGTCTCCATGAACATGCGCAATTTGTTGCGCAAGATGGGCCAAAAGAGCTTCCGCCCCGGTAACGCCGCGGCCATGTTCATGCTGAACGCCACCAACCCTGAAACCATCAAGCTGGCCCGTGCGGCCATGGTGGGTGTGGGCATGCGCGCGCAGCGTTTTGTGGCGGGTTTGCTGAAAGGCGTGGCGCGCAAACAAACCAGCGCACCGCCGGCATCGGTGGGCACGGCGCCCATCAAAGAACAGGTGATTCACTTCATCAACAAGAAAATGCCGGGCAATTTGCCCAAGAAAACAGCTCGTGCATTGTTGGACATCGAAGACAACGATTACGTGCCGATCATCCGCAACCCCAAAGCGACCACCTCGGAGTCTGAGGCCGTCTTCTACTTCCCCGGTTGTGGCTCTGAGCGTCTGTTCAGTCAAGTGGGCTTGGCCACTCAGGCCATGTTGTGGCACGTGGGGGTGCAAACCGTGTTGCCACCCGGTTATTTGTGCTGCGGTTATCCGCAAAAAGGGTCGGGCCAGTTTGACAAGGCCGAGAAAATCATCACCGACAACCGCGTCTTGTTCCACCGCGTGGCCAACACGCTGAACTACTTGGACATCAAGACCGTGGTGGTCAGTTGCGGCACTTGCTATGACCAGTTGCAAGGCTATCAATTTGACAAAATTTTCCCGGGTTGCCGCATCATCGATATCCACGAGTTTTTGCTGGAAAAAGGCATGAAGCTCGATGCCGCAGGCGCCTATCTGTACCACGACCCCTGCCACAGCCCCATGAAGCTGCAAGACCCCATGAAAACCGTCAAGGGTTTGCTGGGTGATCAAGTGCTCAAGTCAGACCGTTGCTGCGGTGAGTCGGGCACCTTGGGGGTCACACGCCCCGACATTGCGACCCAGGTTCGGTTCCGCAAAGAAGAAGAGCTGCTCAAGGGCGAGGCCGCTTTGCGCGCCACTGGTGCCTTGGCCCCGCAAGCCAACGTCAAAATTTTGACGAGCTGCCCCAGCTGTTTGCAAGGCTTGTCGCGTTATGGCGATGACATGAAAAATGGCTTGTTGGAGGCCGATTACATCGTCATCGAAATGGCCAAACACATCTTGGGCGAGAACTGGATGCCCGAATACGTCAGCGCCGCCAATGCCGGCGGCATTGAACGCGTGCTGGTCTAAACCACGAAAGCAGACCCATGGCTGGATTGAAAAAAGAATCGCCGACCCCTGAATCTTTGACCGTGCATGGTCAAAGCAAGGTCTTGGAAATCGGATTTTCTGACGGTGCCCATTTCCGTATTCCCTTTGAGCTGATGCGTGTGTACTCGCCTTCGGCCGAGGTGCAGGGACATGGGCCTGGCCAAGAAGTGCTGCAAACCGGCAAACGCGAGGTGACGATCGCCGAGATTGAGCCGGTCGGCAATTACGCGGTCAAACCCACTTTTTCAGACGGTCACGAGTCTGGCCTGTTCACCTGGGAGTACCTTTACTTCTTGGGCGACCAGCAACAGGCCCTGTGGCAGCAATACGAAGACCGTTTACAAGCCGCCGGCATGAGCCGCGACGCCCCCATGGCCGAAAAAGCAGGCAGCGCCTGCGGACATCACCACTGATTGCGTACTATGAGCAGCACCCATTTCGGTTTTAAGACCGTTGACGAGAAAGAAAAAGCCCAACACGTGCGGGGCGTGTTTGACTCGGTGGCCTCCAAATACGACGTCATGAACGATTTGATGTCGATGGGCTTGCATCGGGTTTGGAAGGCTTACACCGTGCAGGTGGCCAACCTGAAACAGGGTGATCAGGTGCTGGACATCGCGGGGGGGACGGGCGACTTGTCAATGGCGTTCGCCAAAAAAGTAGGCCCGCAAGGGCGCGTGGTGCATACCGATATCAATGAGGCCATGCTCTCGACGGGGCGTGACCGCTTGGTCGACCAGGGTTTGGTCTTGCCCACCTTGGTGTGCGATGCCGAAAAGCTGCCTTTTCCCTCCAACCATTTCAACTTGGTCAGCGTGGCTTTCGGGCTGCGCAACATGACGCACAAAGATGTGGCGCTGAAAGAAATGTGCCGCGTGCTCAAGCCGGGCGGGAAGTTGCTGGTGTTGGAGTTTTCAAAGGTCGCCAAGCCGCTGGAAAAAGCCTACGACTGGTACAGCTTCAAAATCTTGCCCAATCTGGGCAAATGGGTCGCAGGGGATGCGGACAGCTACCGGTATTTGGCCGAGTCGATTCGCATGCACCCCGACCAAGAAGAGCTGAAAACCCTTATGAAAAACAGCGGATTTGGCCATGTCGATTTTCACAATTTATCCGCTGGAGTGGTAGCCTTACATCTGGGCATCAAATGTTGAGGCCCACCGGATTTAATTTTGTCTGAAGTTGGAGAGACCATGAACAAGTTGATGACACTGATGCTGGCAGGCGTTTTGGCCTTGGGCAGCCTCAACGCCGAAGCCGCTCGACGCATGGGCGGTGGCAAATCCATTGGACAACAATCTAATCAGGTCACCAAACGCGATGCGGTGCCTCCAGCCCCTGCGGCGCCTGCACAAAATGCCGCCCCCACCAATGCGGCCAAGCCGGCAACTCCTGCTCCTGCTGCTGCAGCGCCCAAGAAGCCTTGGGGTGCCATGTTGGGCGGTTTGGCTGCAGGCTTGGGCTTGGCTTGGTTGGCGCACTCTTTGGGCATGGGCGAGGCCTTTGGCAATGTGCTCATGTTCCTCCTGATCGCGGTCGCTGTGATGGCCTTGATTGGTTTCTTCTTGCGTTCACGCCGCAATGCGGCCGCGGGGAACCAAGGCGGTTTTGCCTACCAAGGCGCTGGGGCATCGGCGGACCAACCCGCTTCGCTGAAGCAGTACAACCCTGGAAACGTCGGCAACGACGCCTCCGCCCGCCCTTGGGAGTCTCAAAACACCCGTTTTGACAGCTCGGCCGCGCAAGCCAGCACCGGCTCGATGATTGGTGCCGCCTTGCAGGGCAGCCAAACCTGGGGCATCCCTGCCGACTTTGATGTGGCGGGTTTCGTGGCAGCCGCTAAACGCAACTTTGTCACGCTGCAAGATGCCTGGGACCGCTCTGACATGAACCTCTTGAGCTCCATGATGACCGACACCATGGTGGCGGAAATCCGCAGCCAATTGGCCGAACGCGAAAGCCAATTCCCAGGCCAGCCGAACAAGACCGAAGTGGTCATGCTCGAAGCCCAATTGCTGGGTATCGAAGAGCAGGCCGATGTGTACTTGGCCAGCGTCGAGTTCAACGGCATGATCCGCGAAGACGCGTCTGCAGGCCCCAGCTCTTTCCGCGAAGTTTGGAACATGAGCAAATCCAAGCAAGGTGGCGGCTGGTTGGTGGCGGGCGTGCAAGCCCTCCAATAAGGCAGTACCCCAAAGTGGGGCATCACTTTCGGGAATAATTGGGGACTATGGCAACACAGTCCCCTTTTTCTTGGGCCGCTCAGGCGCTTCCCGACATGCTCAACCAAATGGCTTCCCAGTTTCAGCCCCCGACATGGGTGCTGGACGAAACCACCAACCGGCTGGTGCTGTTTCTCAACCATGTCTTGATGAGCGAACCTGAAGCCATGGCCCGATTGGCACGCCAAAAAGGCCAACGCATCGAGTTGATGTGGGACCGCGTTCAGTTGCAACTCTGCCCGACCCCCGCGGGCTTGTTGGAGCGCGGTCGTTTTGAAGGCTTTGACCTGCGCCTGACCGTGACCGAAGACAACCCCGTGGCTTTGGTTTCTGCTTTGGCCAAGGGCGATAAACCCAAAGTGCGAATTGAAGGCGACGTGCAACTGGCAGCCGAAATCAATTGGCTGATTGACCACGTGCGCTGGGACGCCGAGGAAGATTTGGCGCGCCTGTTTGGCGATGCCACCGCCCACACATTGGCCCAAGCCGCCCGCAAAGTGCTGGCTTCGCTGCGCAGTTTTGTCGCGCGCCGCCCCGGATCTGAGCTGAACGCAGGGCGCGCAGCATGATGCGCTGGGGCCGCTTTGGGCGGGGCACCTTTATTGTCTTCATCGTCTTGCGCTACGGCCTGGACGAGTTGGTGCTGTCGAGTTTTCAAAAGCCCTGGATTCGTGCCTTAGGCCGTCTTTTGTCGCTGGGCCGCGATTTGCGTTCGCCTCGCGCGGTGCGTCTGCGGGAAGCCTTGGAGCGTTTGGGACCGATTTTTGTCAAATTTGGCCAGGTGCTTTCCACCCGGCGCGATTTGCTGGCGCCGGATATCGCAGAAGAGTTGGCCAAACTTCAAGACCGTGTGCCGCCTTTCAGTTCACACATCGCCGTTGCCTCGATCGAGCGGG
>JACCEE012019936.1_pt1 | contig 15601 bp, 16 predicted proteins | sample 7449931 | NCBI WGS metagenome assembly JACCEE01 (sample SAMN15323457, study PRJNA562643) | freshwater metagenome | isolation source: river surface water | place: USA:Blue River Watershed | collected 2017-08-19 | reverse complement strand
TTATGACTTGCAGGTTGTAATCGGAGCGTGCACTTGACGATGATGTCTAGGTCAGAGGCCGCCTCAGCTCCATCGTCACTGATCAAAGCTAAGGACGATGCACATAGGATACACAACAGTGTAGTTAACGAAATGAAAGCAAGTCAAGGAAAATGTTAGCAAATCTCGTGATTGATGGTGACAGTTTGCTAACGATATTAGTCAATAGCCATTATCGGAAAGAATTTTTCCACTCTCTAAGTGCGGCGAATGCTGCCACGGGTTCAGCATGGCTTAGTCTTCCTGTTTCGCGCAATGTCTGAATAATTGCTGGTTGATCGTAGCGAAGAAAAGGATTCGTTTGCTTTTCTTCGCCCAGAGTGGAGGGCACGGTCGATTCACCGCGTTCACGTGCTGCCTGTACTTGCTTAAAGCGTGCCGATAAAGCGGCATTGCTCGGTTCTACTGCTACCGCAAAGCGAAGATTGGATAGCGTATATTCATGCGCGCAATACACGTTGTAGTTATCCGCTAATGCCGACAATTTTGCGAGTGATTGCGTCATTTGAGCTGCTGTACCTTCAAACAATCGACCACAGCCACCTGCAAATAGCGTATCGCCACAAAAAAGCCAGTGTTGATTGTGTTCGACATAGGCGATGTGACCTGCGGTATGTCCCGGCACATCAAGCACATGCAAAGCAAGACCCAGTTGAGCAAAGTTCACACTATCGTTTTCAGACAGAGGATGGGTGACGCCAGCAATGTTTTCCTTAGCAGGGCCATACACGGGTACATTCCACCGATTAACTAACTCGCTGACTCCACCTGCATGGTCAGCATGATGATGAGTGAGTAAAATAGCGTCTAGCGTGAGTTGACGCGAGGCGAGTGCTTCATTGATGGGGCCGGCATCACCCGGGTCGACCACCACAGCATGCTGCTCATTGTGTATCAGCCAAAGATAATTATCGGCAAACGCCGGCACGGCTGTGACTTGTAGTGATCGATTAACTAACATGAGTATGGTAAGCAACGGCTCCGAAAATTTGATTATATCGCTCAGCGAGTGGTTCCATACGCCGCCGGGAAGTTACGCGCGTGCGTGGGAGCAAGAACGTCTGGCTGAGTTAACCGCTGATATTTTTGGTTACAACGCTGTGCAGTTAGGTATGCCTGAGATGGATACGCTGGCGGCGAATCGCATGCCGAATCGCTGGCTGACGGATAGCGTTGTTGCAAGCGGCTTCAAAAAGAATGAGCAATCGGACGATGATGAAGCGCGTCGTCAAGTCGTTCTATTGCATGATTACGCTGAATTGCCGTTTGCTTCTCAAAGTCTAGATTTAGTCGTTTTGCCGCATGTATTGGAATTTGCAGCGGAACCACATCATGTTTTGCGTGAAGTGGAACGTGTTCTGATACCCGAAGGGCAAGTCATTATTTGTGGTTTTAATCCGGTCAGCTTATGGGGTGCGCGGCAGATTTTTGGTCGCGTCACAGGTGCTCATTTTCTGCCAGTGCATGGTGAATTTATTAGTGTGCCGCGCTTGAAAGATTGGTTGAAGTTATTGAATATGGAAATCAACCGCGGTCATTTTGGTTGTTATGCTCCGCCGTGCGATACGAGTAAATGGTTACAGCGTTTTGGTTTTCTCGAAAAGGCAGGTAATCGATGGTGGCCGTATTTGGGTGCCTTGTATATTGTGCAGGCGATCAAACGAGTACAGGGTATGCGATTAATAGGCCCCGCATGGCAAAAGCAGGGTGCACGAGTACGCAGCGTTGTTCCAGCGACTAATCATATGAATAATAAGCAGACTGATGAGTAAAGTTGACATATATACCGACGGTGCATGCAAAGGTAATCCTGGGCCCGGTGGTTGGGGCGCATGGCTGATTGCGGGTGAGAACAGCAAAGAGTTATGCGGTGGTGAGCTAAACACTACCAATAATCGTATGGAATTAATGGCTGTGATTGAAGCGCTGAATGCGTTGAATCGCCCCTGCGATGTCGTGGTTCACACAGATAGTCAGTATGTTCAAAAAGGCATTAGTGAATGGCTAGAAGGATGGAAGGCGCGTGGCTGGCGCACTGCTAGCAAGGCACCGGTAAAAAATGTCGATTTATGGATGGCGCTGGACGAAGCACAGTCGCGCCACACGATAGAATGGCGCTGGGTAAAAGGTCATGCGGGACACGAAGGTAACGAACGTGCCGATGCACTGGCTAATCGAGGCGTTGAGTTGTTATTGCAGGGCGTGTCTGATGTGCGTTCTGATTTTTAGTCGAACGCGTTTTTAATCATCTCCTTAATCTAAGTATTTTCGCTATGCGCCAGATTGTTCTTGATACCGAAACGACAGGCTTGAACCCACGCAGTGGTGATCGCATTATCGAAATCGGATGCGTTGAATTACTTAATCGTCGACTGACGGGTAATAATTTTCATTACTACTTGAATCCCGAGCGTGACTCAGACCCGGGTGCGTTGGCGGTACATGGTTTGACGACAGAATTTCTAAGAGATAAACCCAAATTTGCTGATATCGTTTCTGAGCTGTGTGATTTTGTGCGCGATGCCGAGATCATTATTCATAACGCGCCATTTGATGTAGGTTTTCTGGATGCGGAACTTGAAAAATTAGGCTTGCCCATTTTTCCAAAACAAGTGCAAGGTGTGGTGGACACCTTAGTGCAAGCGAAAGAGCTGCATCCGGGTAAACGCAATTCGCTGGATGCTTTGTGTGAGCGCTATGGTATTTCGAATTCGCATCGCACATTGCACGGTGCTTTGCTAGATGCCGAGCTGTTGGCTGAGGTGTATCTTGCAATGACGCGTGGTCAGGATAGCCTGACTATCGATATGCATAACGACTTTGAGGCAGATGGCGAGAATGATGTGAGGGCTAGTTTAGCCGAGGTGCTGATCGTCGCTCCTACTGAAGCCGAGCTGGCTGAGCATGAGGCACTGCTCTCATCGCTAGACAAACAAGTTAAAGGTAGCTGCTTGTGGCGTCAATCTGTGGGCGATTGATTCGCTTTATGCGATAATCCGCACCCTCAAGGGAGGTTAGCTCAGGGGTAGAGCGATCGCCTCACACGCGATAGGTCGCAAGTTCGAAACTTGCACTTCCCACCACCGACTCATAAAAAAACCGACCTTTAAGGTCGGTTTTTTTATCTGCGCAATGTCTGAATGTCGACCTAGTGTCCGCTAACTTAGCCAGCGCTCTTGCGTGAAATAGCGGCGCCTACACGGAGCTTTTTGTGACCAAATTTTTTCGCCATCACTTTCAGCGGCGGCGTTTCATCGCGCCTATGTTTATTCATTTGAGCTGATGTGCCATCGGTACGCGGTACCAGATGCTGAGGACCATTCCCGATCAGATCACTGCGCCCCATGCGTTTGAGACCTTCACGAATAGCTTCCCAGTTTGCGGGGTCGTGATAGCGCAGTAGGGCCTTATGTAGTTTGCGAATTTTTGCCAAGCGCGGCGTTTCCACCGTTTCTGAATCTTTAGAAATTTTGTGTAGCGGATTTTTACGCGTGTGATACATGGTAGTTGCCATCGCCATCGGCGTCGGCAAAAAGGTTTGTACCTGATCTAAGCGGAAATCATTTTGCTTGAGCCAAACCGCAAGGTTCAGCATGTCTTCATCGGTAGTGCCCGGATGAGCTGCGATGAAATACGGAATCAAATACTGCTCTTTGCCCGCTTCTTTCGAGAACTTATCAAATAATTCTTTGAAGCGGTAATACGAACCCATACCGGGCTTCATCATTTTTGACAGCGGCCCATCTTCCGAATGCTCCGGTGCGATTTTTAATAAACCACCCACATGGTGGGTTGCTAGTTCTTTTACATACTCTGGCGAGCGGACTGCTAAGTCGTAGCGTAAACCAGATCCGATCAAAATTTTCTTAACGCCAGGAATATCGCGAGCACGTCGGTACAGTTGTATGAGTTTACTGTGATCCGTATTTAAATTCGAGCATATCGTGGGATACACACACGACAAACGACGACACGATTCTTCAACCGTCTTGTCTTTACATGCCATGCGATACATATTGGCGGTGGGGCCACCGAGATCAGAGATCGTGCCGGTGAAGCCTTTGGTTTTGTCGCGTATCAGTTCTATCTCGCGCAAAATCGATGGCTCTGATCGGCTTTGAATAATGCGACCTTCATGCTCTGTAATAGAGCAAAAAGTGCAGCCACCAAAGCAGCCGCGCATGATGTTGACTGAAAAGCGAATCATGTCCCATGCCGGAATTTTTTCTTTGCCATACACAGGATGCGGAGTGCGTGCATACGGTAGATCAAATACATAATCCATCTCTTCCATCGCTAGCGGTAGCGGAGGAGGGTTGAGCCATACATCACGATCGCCATGCGCTTGCACCATTGCACGCGCATTGCCTGGATTGGATTCCAAATGAAATACGCGCGAGGCATGCGCGTAACTGATGGGGTCGTCTTTGACAACTTCAAAAGCAGGTAATCGAACGACGCTGCGTGAACGGATTTCTTTTTGCTGCGCGAGTCGTTCTTCGCGCGTCATGAGTTTGATGGGCAAGACCTTGGGCTCAATCGGCTGGCCATCAGTGCCACATGCCGTCGGATCCTTTTCCTTCATTTCATACGGATCCGGATGAGGCTCTACTTTGCCCGGTGTATCGACACGAGTCGAATCGACTTCACTCCAATCGTCTGCAGGCTTCCAGTTGCGCGTCACCATAAATGCAGTGCCACGCAAATCGCGAATAGATTTCACAGATTCGCCCGCCGCCAGACGATGCGACAGATCGAGTAAGGCGCGTTCGGCGTTACCAAACAAAAGAATATCGGCTTTGGAATCGGTGAGCACTGAGCGCCGCACGGTATCTGACCAATAGTCATAGTGCGCAATGCGGCGCAGGCTGGCTTCTATGCTTCCAATAACAATAGGCGTACCAGGAAAAGCTTCGCGCGCACGCTGCGCGTACACCGTGACAGCGCGGTCAGGACGTTTGTTAGGGTGACCGCCCGCGGTATAGGCATCATCAGACCGTATTTTTCTATCAGCCGTGTAACGGTTGATCATGGAATCCATGTTGCCAGCGGTGATGCCAAAGTACAGATTCGGTTTGCCTAATTCGCGAAACGCGTCGGCGGATTGCCAATCGGGCTGGCTGATGATCCCGACCCGAAAACCTTGAGATTCGAGTAATCGTCCAATCAGCGCCATCCCAAAGCTGGGGTGATCGATGTAGGCGTCACCCGTCACGATGATGATGTCGCAACTATCCCAACCTAGTTGATTCATTTCGGCGCGCGACATTGGCAGCATAGGCGCGGGCTTTAAGCCCGGCCGATATGGCGGATAGGTGCGCAAATGTTTAGGTGTGGGGGTCATGCCATGCGTGCAGGTGGAATTCAGGGCTAGAGTATGCCAGTGTTACCGATACTGTGTTGGTTGCGGGCTTTTCATCGTGAATGCAGCATTTTCCTTGCTGGATGTAAGGGGATAAGCCGCGATAGTGAGGATTGCGCAGTGCTGCTTATTTAAAGGGATTGTCTATGGAGTCCGTCGGTCGGTAGGTGATGTGTGTCGGCAGATCACTGACCTGTTGTAGATGATCAATCGTTGCGTCAAGTACGGACTTTAATTTCAATGCCAATGCCAAGCCGGTCTGATCGCGGGTAATCGACAGTGAGCCATACATCTCAACCTGATCTAGCCGGTTTTCAATAGTAAGCTGGCCGAGGGTGATGGATTCGGTTTCATTTTTAAATGGCTCCATGTCAGGCATGCTGATCTCCCATTATTTATTTCGCGAGCGAATTCGTGGTTCCGGCAGATTGATGCGCTTTGATTTTATATCGGCGGGCACCGTTGGAAAAAGAGTGATGCCAATACGTTTTTCAAGCTCTGCCAATGAAACGACTTCGTACTCATTACCCGCCCTATTAGGTGACAGCCAAGCCGCACCTTCTTTTTTTATCGGATCGTAGACTGCTTTAAAAATATGCGTAGGTATGAATACTCGCCCATTTATACGGGTAATGCGATCGCCCTCGAAAGCCGGCCCGGTAATAACAAACAACTCACCGCGTTGATTCACTAGATGCCGGGTAGCTCCTTCGATGGCAGACCAGAGTATTTGATTGTGTTCTCTGTCTTGTGGAACGATATTCGCCAGCGAAAAGCTTTGATGTTGCGATTCCTCTGACGGCATATCGGCGGCGGGTGACATGTGACCGCGGTCATAGCCCGAGTGCGCGTAGTCTGAAAGTTCAGCACGCTGATCCGGCGGGATATTTTCATCCGCATGGAAGGCATCTTTGCGTTTGATTTCACGCGCTTGTATGAGGCTGGTGCGAGTCAGATGTTCGGCCGACCACAAAGGCGTGCGTGAAACGCCTGAATGCATCACGGCAAATGCTTCATAGCACAGAGCTACCGTGTGCGTCTGCAAGCTAGCCCGAATAAAGACAGGCGCTTTGCCATCCACAAAATGGTTGAGACAAGTCTGACTTTGCGCAGTCACTGGAGGCGGCGTGAGCGCCGTCAAACAGAGCGACAGCACCAAGAGGGATTGGGTGATTTTTCTCATCTAACGACCATTCACGTGTCTTATTCATTTCGAATTGGCCGGTTAAAGGAAGTTCAATTCGGCTTTCGAACGATATTGGCGAATTTTACTCTCAAGAAAGATTGAGCTTTCGGTGAGCGCAGCTGTCAAAGAGGCGATGGCCAGACGCTGTCTGGCGCTGTTGAAGCACATTCGATGAGGAGAAAAAAATGGACTATCAGAATCGGCGCGAAGAATATTCCTGGCTATTCCTGCTGGGAGGGCTGGCAGTGGGGGCCTTGGCTATGTTTGTAGTTGACCCCTCTCAGGGAAGTCGGCGTAGATCGCAGTTGCAAGACAAGATGAGTAATGCCACTCACAAAACATCTAAATTAATGGATAGATTTGTCAGAGACGCTCACAACCGATTACTCGGCTTGCAGGCGCAAGCGCGACGCATCATGGCGCCTAAATCGCTAAAGCCGATTGACGACCATGTCTTAGAAGCACGCGTTCGGTCGCGCCTTAGTCGCGAAATTCCTCAGTTCGATGATGTACATATCAGTGCTCGTCAGGGAACGATCAGCCTATCTGGCAATATCAACGCTGAAGAAGAGTCGCGTTTGCTCGAAATGGTAGAAGCGATACCCGGTATCGAAGCGGTGCAGCACAATCTCGAGATACGCTCGGTCGACAATGCGATCCGTCGTGCGGGTTGGACTGTTGTTGATACGGTATCGGTTGTATGTGCAGTCAGCGCTGGACTCGCCGTTTTATATCGACTAACACGTGACCGCGCGGCGTTATCTGAGGCGAGAGAAGCTGCCGGTCAATCACTCTACGAAAATCAACTGGATTTACAGCCGACTGAAGCGTCAAGTCGCGAGAGTAAAAAAACTAACGCTGAATCTACCGAAGAGCAGGGAGATAGACTGCACTGAGAAAAATTATTCAGCTTTTTTGTAAGCTGTACTGAGTTGGTACTGGATGCGGGTCTTTGCTTTATCATTCACCGTCAATGAATAAAAATAAACGGAGATGAGCATGGCAGATCCGCATCCACTCTTGTGGACGCCCAGTCCTGAGCGCATTGCGCGTAGCCGGATGAATCATTATCAAGAGTGGCTGGCCGCGCAAGGTAAGCACTTTGCTAATTACAACGAATTATGGCATTGGTCTGTCGAGAATATCGATGAATTCTGGGCATCGATCTGGGAGTATTTTGATATCCCTTGCTCGGTACCTTATACGCAAGTGTTGGCGAATCGCGCTATGCCCGGTGCTGTATGGTTTGAAGGTGCTAGGCTCAATTTTGCAGAGCAGTTGTTTCGCTTTAATGTTGATCAAGGCAGCGGTAACAAACCGGCGGTGATTGCCGAATCTGAAACGCGTGCGCGCACCAGTTTGTCATGGCAGCAGCTACGTGAACACGTTACTGCAGTTTCAAATACGCTGCGCGCTTTGGGAGTGCAGCCCGGTGATCGAGTAGCAGCGTATCTTCCAAATACACCTGAAGCGGTGGTGGCATTTTTTGCGTGTGCGAGTGTTGGTGCGATTTGGTCATCGTGTTCGCCAGACATGGGTACCTCGAGTGTATTGGATCGATTTTTACAGATCGAGCCTAAGGTACTGATCGCCGTTGATGGTTATCGTTATGGCGGCAAAGAGTTTGATCGCATGGGTGTGGTTGCTACGCTCAAGGACGAGCTTAAAACGCTCCAGCACACGGTTCTATTTCCTTATCTTAATGAAGCTGCGCAACTCGATGGCGCGATGTTGTGGGAAGAATTATTTTCGCATCCGGCGGCTAACGCATCGCCTATGATTTTCGAGCAAGTGCCATCTGATCATCCGTTATGGATTCTTTATTCCTCTGGCACTACCGGCATGCCCAAGCCGATTGTGCATGGACATGGAGGAAGCTTAGTCGAAGCCGTTAAGGGTAATGCCTTAGCACTTGATTTAGGCGAAGACGATCGATTTTTGTGGTTCACCACCACCGGCTGGGTGATGTGGAATGCGCAGATCACAGCACTCTTAGTGGGATCGACGATTTGTATTTATGACGGCAATCCGGGTTATCCCGATATGAGTCGTTTGTGGCGTTTTGCAGAAGATATGCAGCTCACCTTTATGGGAGTGGGTGCGGCGTTTTACGCCAACTGTATGAAGGCCGGAATCGAACCAGCCAAGATTGCTGATTTAAGTCGATTACGTAGCCTCGGATCCACCGGCTCACCACTGGCAGATGAAGCCTTTCATTGGATTTATCAGCAGGTGCATGCTGATCTTATGCTGGCGTCGATTAGTGGTGGTACTGATGTGGTGGCTTCGTTCGTCGGTGCGTGTCCAGTACTGCCTATTTATGCGGGTGAAATGCAATGTCGCTCGCTAGGTATTGCGGTGCATGCGTTTAATGATCAGGGTGATTCAGTGATTGATGAAGTAGGTGAGTTGGTTGTGACTCAACCTATGCCGACGATGCCGTTATTTTTCTGGAATGATCCCGGTAATAAACGCTATCTCGATAGTTACTTCGATCATTATCCCGGCGTATGGCGACACGGTGATTGGATACGTATTACGCCGCGCGGCGGCGCTATCATCTATGGTCGATCGGATGCCACGATTAATCGCTATGGCATACGTATGGGCACTGCCGAGATTTATCGTGTTGTTGAAGACTTACCTGAAGTCTTAGACAGTATGGTGGTTGACCTAGAATATTTAGGCCGCGAATCGTACATGCCACTGTTTGTTGTTTTGCGTGAAGGGCAGACGCTAGACAATGATATCGAGCATCGCTTACGCGAAAAAATACGCACGCAATTATCAGCACGCCATCTGCCGAATGAAATTTTTTTGGTTCCTGAAATTCCTCGCACGCTTACTGGAAAAAAAATGGAACTGCCGATTAAAAAACTTTTGCTCGGTACACCGATAGAGAAAATTGCGAATCCCGATGCGATGAGTAATCCTGATTCATTGCAGTGGTATGCTGCATTCGCGCACAGGCGTTTGCAGGCTATGAGTTCGTAAATGTTGAATCACGCGCCGACGATCCAACCTTCCAGGGCATCATGAGCGGGTAGGCCGTAGTTGTCATCGCGACGCTGCCAGCCCCAAGCAGCCAACACGGCGCACAAGACCGCATCTAATAAATCACCGCTGCCATCGTTTAGCAATGGCTGCCTGAATTTGCCAGTGTGCAGTGTGATGCCATAGGGATGCTCAGCTTTTTCTAAGGCCTTGATAATGCTCAGTCGTGCTGCGCGACGCTCGGGTGTTTGCATAGCAGGTGTATCGCTTTTGTAGGATTCGCGAGTAATCGAACGCGCCACCATGCCGGGATAGGCTTCGAGTGCGATTCGTTGAGAGTCGCCTGCGTGCATGCAAGGGATAGTGACCCCCGCTTGTAATAACAAGGGCGCACCCGCATGCAGCATATAGGCTACGGGTGGGTTGACCCACTTCATCGATGACGATGAACCTGCCGCGGCATCGCCCTGACGATGTATAAATTTATTACCAACAGCTCGGCTATCGCAAACTGCCTTGAAGGTGTTACGAATTTCTTCGCGCGAGAGGGAAGCGTAATGCTGTATCAGCGCAGGCCATTCGGTGGGCCAGTTCAGCAGAGTAATCAGTTCACGCGGTAATGAAAATGGAAAATCAAAACCGGCTACCCAAGGACCAGGAGTTTGCAGCCATTGTTGAAAGTCAGAGAAGTGATGGAATGTCTGCAATTGCTGCAGCTCAAAGGCATCGAGAATCAGCTGGCCTGATGCAATTGTGATGCCTTTGGCCTTACGTGGTGCAGACGTAAAATCCACACCATGCAGTAAGGGTGATCTAGCGCTGTTAGCTGGATGCAGTGACATCCGGTAGCACGACATTTACATCGAGAACTTCCAAATTACCTTGACGGTCCAGAGAGATTTTGATGTCTTCCGGATTAACTTGTACGTACTTGGAAATAACAGCAAGCAGCTCTTGATGTAAGGCCGGCATGAAATCTGGTCCGTTATGAATAGTTCGTTCGCGGGCAATGATGATCTGCAAACGTTCTTTAGCTGTGTTGGCAGATTTATTTTCTTTATTGAAGAGAAACGATAGGAGTGACATATCACTTGCCTCCAAAAATCCGGGACAGAATGCCCGGCTTTTCGTAATCCGTAAAACGCAAGGGCTTGTCTTCACCTAGGAAGCGCGCAACCACATCTTTATAAGCTTCTGAGACGTCGCTACCTTCAACGTGAATAGCCGGATTACCTTGGTTAGAAGCATGCAAAACTGATTCTGATTCGGGGATGATGCCAATCAATGGAATGCGCAGAATTTCTTGAACATCGCCGTACGACAGCATCTCGCCCGCATCAACGCGCTTAGGTACGTAACGAGTAATAAGCAAATGCTCTTTTACAGGCTCATCACCAGTTTGCGCGCGACGCGATTTAGCTTGAATAATCCCAAGTATGCGATCTGAGTCACGCACTGACGACACTTCTGGATTAGTCACAATAATCGCTTCATCGGCGAAGGTTAGCGCCATCACGGCGCCGCGTTCTATACCTGCGGGTGAGTCGCACACGATGTAGTCGAATCCCATTTCTTTCAACTCATTCAAGATACGTTCTACACCTTCTTCGCTCAGCGCGTCTTTGTCGCGCGTCTGTGAGGCAGGAAGTACATAAAGATTGTCGCAATGTTTATCTTTAATCAGCGCTTGAGTCAGGCTGGCTTCTCGATTGATGACGTTAATCATGTCATACACCACGCGGCGCTCACACCCCATGATCAAATCAAGGTTACGAAGACCAACATCAAAGTCGATGACGGCTGTCTTGTAGCCTAACAATGCGAGGCCGGATGAAAAACTGGCGCTGGAAGTAGTTTTGCCTACGCCACCTTTGCCCGACGTTACGACGATAATTTTTGCCACGGAAAACTCCTTGTCTGCAGAAGCATTGATTACATGAATTCAGGAATTTTTTACACGGACCTTCATTTGGAAGGCCTCCACTTACTTAATTTAACCATGCACCTTCGCGCTGGCTATAAAAATCGTAAGAATAAAAATCAAAGCACATCAAATTTTCTTACATTCATCAAACAAATTTAAAATTATTTCAGCGAAATCGCAGTAATGTCCAAGCTATCGTTGTTGAGGCGAATCTGAGCGGGTTTTCCGGCCAGCGTAGTCGACCAACCTTCGTCAAAGGTGCGATACACGCCAGCGATGGATACCAACTCAGCTTCCATCGACAGCGAGAAAATTCGAGCGGCGCTATTGCCTGAAGCGCCTGCCAGTGCGCGTCCACGCAAAGGCGCATACACATGAATGCTGCCATCGGCGATTACTTCAGCGCCCGGATTCACCACGGCCATGATCACCAGATCGCCACCGCGAGCATACACACGTTGACCGGCACGTACCGGCGTATCTACGACCATCGTATTGGCTGTGCTGGCTGTTGCCGGTGCTGTAGGTGCAACCGGCGCTGTAGGTGCAACCGGCTCGGGAATAGCCGTTGCTGGAAGCTCTGGTGAGGGTGGCGGTGTTAATTCAAATTGTTTGGATTGATCGACCACATCGATGCTGAGTCCGTGGCTGCGAATTTCTTCTTCCAGCGAGGGAGGGGCATTACGCACCGCCACTGGATGTAGCCGGTGTTCTTTAAACGTTGAAATTAATGCGGGCCAATTGATCGTGCCCGGTGCGGGTATTGCGCTGAGTGCGCTGAAATCGAGTAGGGTGAACTCATCTTCGAAGTAATCGGGAGTTCCGCCGGTGATGTGTGAAAGTGCTGAAGACAATTTCGCTGGGTCGGTGTCGGCCAACAGGGCAGCAACAGCGACCACCGTAGAAATTTTTATTTCCAGGGGCTTCCTGGTTTGGTTCTTTGACATACAGTCCCGGTGTTTAATCAACCGTCGGCACCAGTGGTGGAGCGTTCGGGGCAATGCCAAGCCTTGCCGGGCGATATTATACCCTCGGCGCATGCTTTGATCCTACGCAAAGCGGCTGAATCTGGGTGTCTCAGCATCGAAGCTCGCCGGCCAGTTCGATTAGGTTCTGGCCGGCGCATTCTTTCTATTGCAATTAAGGAGCATAACGATGCCAAACACTCAGCAGCACAATTCATTGGTTGATCTGGCCAAGTATCAACTCAACGCATCAACGGAACTAGCGAATGCTATTTTTTCTGGATTCGAGAAGATCGATCATGCTCTGCTAGATGTAGCGCACCAGATGCTCGATGCTCAACGCAAGTTAGGCAGTGTCGCTGCTGATATGCGCGATCAATCGCGCATGGTTGAATTGCGGGAATCGGTAGTGTGTCGTCCCGATAAAGCGATGCAATGCCATCAACAAATTATGTCAGCGATGATTGAAATACAGACGGAGATCGGACGATCCACGCGGGAATATTTTGATCGGTTAAGTGAATTGTCTCGTGGTCAGTTTCAGCGATTAGCGAATCAATCCGAATTTCGCGGCGAAAAATCCCCAGCGCATCAGCTTGAACCAGGCAATCCTTTTGCAGGCATGCTGACGGTTTGGCGAGATACGTTTGAAGAAGCAGGTAAGGCCATGGCAGATACTGCGGCGAGTGCTGAAGATACTATGGAGGATATAAGCGATAACGCCGATGAAATGGCACACCACGCTACCGATGCTTCTCAGGGTAGTCGTCCGAGATCGATGAGCTCACGCAAACGACAAAGTATGGGGCAGCACAAAAATTAAATCGCGCGGCATTCGCTAGAGTTAATGCCATTGATAAAAAACACTGGATAGCCTGGGAGGTTACGCCAGCCACGCTGGCTTACCAGACTATCCTCAATTTAGCAGGACCTTACGCACTTAGCTATCTCACTGTAGCTTGAATGATTTCACGATTGCTATCTCATTCGCGTTCCGATTTTTACAGATGGCTTAAAGCGAAGCTATTTGTAAGTCGCTGTTACCCGAGTTGGGATTACCGTTGCGGATCAGCGAGGCTTCGCGCGCCTTCTTACTCGCTTTTTTAGAGCGAGCGCTTGAGGGTGGAAGTCGTCGCAGCGTACGAAGTGAATCAATATCCTTAATTCCTATCGAGCGCTGGTCAACGGTAATTAACCCAAATTCATTGAACGCAGAGAGCGTGCGACTGACTGTTTCTAGTGTCAGACCGAGATAGCTACCGATTTCATGACGTGTCATACGCAGATTAAATAATTTGCTGGAATAACCCATTTCGGCAAAGCGTTCTGACAAGGATACTAAAAAGCGAGCTACGCGAGCTTCTGCAGACAATGCGCCCAGCATGCTAACCATGCCTTGTTCGCGTACTAGTTCACGACTCATCACACTGTACATAGCATGTTCCAATTCGGAATGTGTACGTCCTAAGGCGATAAATTTTTTGAAGGGCAGAAGTATCAAGTCACAGTTCGATAGGGCTACCGCCTCGGAAGCGTATCGTTTTGTGTGAATACCATCGACGCCAAATAAATCACCTTTCATTGGAAAGCTCAGTACTTGTTCATTACCGAATTCATCGATGAGTACGGTCTTTAGAAAGCCTGAATGAACGATGAAAAGCGTATCGAAGGGTTGCCCTATGGTGTGTACACGTTGGCCTGTTTTGAATTGCACATGCTGGAATAAAAACTCTTCGTCATTAACTGATGAGGTTGCGGGTATACGCAACAGTTCACATAGTTCTTTTAAATTTGACCAGAGTTTTCCTTGTCTTTGCCAGCTCGTATCGCCGGTCGCTGCACTAATGTTGAGGTTACTGCCCGGTTCTGGACGAGTCTCGGGAACGTTGGATGAAGTCATGTTTACCTCCAGGAGTTTAGGGCTGGGACGGAGTGTTTTGTGTCAGAAATAGTCTGAGAAATTGTTTCTTGTTTTGTTATGGATGAAAAATAATTAATCATTTTTTGAATCAACGACATCTGCCCGATTTCAGTAGTTGTAGGCAGTGAATCAATCACGTTACAAATCATTGGATGACTTTGCTTCATAGGTGAAAGAAGTAGTTAGTATCAACGCTGGTTTAAGTGATGGCTATCGGATATCTCTGAATGCGCATGTCAGCGTTACTGATTAACAATGAGCTGATTCTGATGTTTTTTCTGTGAGATTCATCCTTCCAGTTAGATGTTTTTGCCATGATCAAACTCGACTATTTTCGTAACGGTAGAAGAAGGTCGTGGGTGACGGCATATCGCACTAAATCAGCGAGTGAGGAGCTATTCATTTTTTGCAAAATGCGGCTCTTATGGCTACTGATAGTTTTAGTGGACAGGTGCAGCATGGTGCCGATCTCTGTCGCAGTTTTCCCATTGACTAGTAAATTGAAAACTTCCATTTCTCGGTCTGACAAAGAAGTATGTGGAAGCTTTTCATTAGTCGGCATCGCATCAATGGCCAGCTGCTCGGCGACATCCATACTGATGTAAGGTCTTCCTGTGGCGACTCGTCGTATGGCGATGACGAGTTGAGTACCGGCTCCCTCTTTAGTCATGTAGCCCAATGCTCCTGCTCGAATGGCACGGGCGGCATATTCGTGTTCTTCATGCATGGTTAATACCAAAATATGTACCTGCGGGACTTCTTCTTTGACCTGTCGTATCAGTTCCATACCGCCTTTGCCAGGCATGGACAAATCCATAATCAATACATCACAAGGGTTGCTTCGGATCGACTGCAGTGTTTCGAAGCCATTGGTGGCTTCGGCACATATTTGTATATCTGTGACCGGTTGCAAAATGTGTTTTAGTCCTTCTCGCATTAGTGCATGGTCATCCGCAATGACTACCTTAATCACGATTCCATCCTATTTGCTGCTAGCGTTACTTCGGCGATGTAGATCAAATTCATACCTTCAGCCCGTGAGCTCAGGGGTGGTTTTGGCAGGGCAGAGGTTCATTGTGCTTGCTCCGTAGTAACAAAATGACAACATTAAGGCTAAATGTAACAGCTTTTCGCAAAGCGACCTAGATGATTTGCATCAAAAATTTTGAGTGAATCAGATATTTGTGATTCGTTACTTAGTTTGATTGCC
>JACCEE010209159.1_pt1 | contig 15603 bp, 15 predicted proteins | sample 7449931 | NCBI WGS metagenome assembly JACCEE01 (sample SAMN15323457, study PRJNA562643) | freshwater metagenome | isolation source: river surface water | place: USA:Blue River Watershed | collected 2017-08-19 | reverse complement strand
GGCGAAGAGGCCGAGCCCGCGCAGGGCCTCGGCGCGCAGCAGCGCGGCCTCAGCGCCGGCGGCGCGGGACTTTTTCAGCGCGGCGAGGGCCTTGGCGAACTCCCCCGCGTCCAGCAGTTCTTCCACTTTTTCGAGTTCCATATATGTCCTTGGCGCAGGCGGGCCCCAGCGGGCAGGCGGCACACAGCGGCTTAGTCTTCCTGCAGAAATCCTTGCCCAGCCTGACGAGCAGGGCGTGATACTCATTATACATCTTTACGTCGGGCGGGAGCGCCGCCTCGAACAGGGCCTTCCACCCGTCGTAGGACAGGCCGCGCGCGAGGCCGTACCTTTCCCCCGCCCGCCGCGTATAGGCGTCTATCACGAAGCAGGGCTTGGCGGCGGCGTACAGCGCCATGGAATCGGCCGTCTCCGGGCCCACGCCCTTGTAGGACAGGAGTTCGGCGCGCAGCTCCGCGGCCCCGGCGGCCGCGAACCACGCGGCCAGGCCTTCCTGGTGCTCGTGCAGGGCGCGGGCGCAGAACTCCTTGAGGCGGGCAGCTTTCTGCCGGTAATAGCCGCTGCTGCGCACGGCCGCGGCCAGGCGGCCCTCCGGGCAGGCGGCCACGGCCTCAGGGGTGGTCAGCCCGGCTGCGCGCATAGCCGCCAGCGCCTTCTCGACGTTGGTCCAGGCGGTGTTCTGCGTGAGCACCGCGCCGGCGCAGATCTCGAAGGCGCCGGCGTCCGCCGGCGCGCCGTAACGGCCCGGGACATAGGCCGGGGCCGCTGCGCCGCGGGGCGTGACCGGCCACCAGCCCTGCGGGCCGAAGGCCTTCATCAGGCATGAGTATATGTGTCTTATTCCTTCGGAAGCAGCCGTTTTATCTCCCGGAGCAGGGTGTCCAGGTCGTAGGGCTTCTTCATGAAGTTTCGTGCGCCGCATAGCTTGGCCTTGTCTATGCTCTCTGGCGTGTCCAGCGTGGAGATTATGAGCACCGGGATATGGCGGGTCAGGTTGTCGCGCATCAGCGCGTTGCAGACGTCGTAGCCGTTGAGCTTGGGCAGCAGCAGGTCCAGGAGCACCAGGTCCGGGTGTTCCCGGCGCACCAGCGCCAGGCCGGTCACGCCGTCGGCGGCGTGCAGCACGGTATGGCCTTCGGCCTCCAGCACTTCCTTGAGCACGGCCGAGGCGGCCTTGCTGTCCTCAACCATCACGATCTTGCGGCCCATCAGCGGCCCTCCCTGTAATGCCCGGCGAGGCGTATGTATTCCTCCGCCGACCGCTCCAGCCCGGAGCATTCCTCTTCGGTCAGCTGGCGCTTGACCTTGGCGGGGGCGCCCATCACCATGCTGCGCGGCGGTATCTTAGAGCCGGGCGTCACCACGGCGCCGCCGGCTATCAGGCAGTACTCGCCTATCTCGCAGTCCATCACCACGGCGCCCATGCCGATCAGGCAGTGGTCCCCTACGACGGAGCCGTGCACCACGGCTGAATGGCCTATGGTCACGCCCTCGCCTATAAGCACGGGTTTTTCAAGATTGGGGTGCAGCACCGCGAGGTCCTGCACGTTGGAGGCGCGGCCTATCTCTATGCGGGCCACGTCGGCGCGCAGCACGGCGCCGGGCCAGACGGAGGCCAGCTCGGCCACCCGGGTCTCGCCGATAAGGGTGGCCGAAGGGTGCACCCAGGCGCCGGGATGCACCTCAGGGGTTCTGTCCAGGAACTTCTCCAGCACCGGGGAGGCCCTCCTTCTTGGCGTGATGGGAACGGCCGGAAAAATCGTAGCGCGGCTCGGACATGCGCAGGCCCCAGTAGATGAAGATGCTGCCGAAGGCCGGGATCAGGTAATAGAAGAAGCGGAACACCAGGCTGGCGGCCAGCGCCTGTCCCACGGGCACGCCCATGCCGGAATAGGCCGCGGTCATGGCGGCCTCCATGGCGCCGAGGCCGCCGGGCAGTATCGGGATGATGGTCATCAGCTGGCCCAGCGCGAAGCCGATGATCAAGGTGCTGGTGTGCATGTGCGTGCCGAGCGCCTTGAAGGCGTAATGCAGTATCAGGATGTTGCTGACCCAGTCCAGGCAGACATAGGTCAGCACCAGCGGCAGCTCGTAGCGGCGGGCCTTTATGGTCTCTATGCCCTTCGTCAGCTGCACCTCGAACTGCAGGAAGCTCTCCTCGGGTATCTCCTTGCGGGAGAACAGGTAGGAGAACTTGTTGACGAGGTGGAAGAGTTTGCGCGACCAGGCGTAGCGCAGTTCGTTGTGGAAGAACATCAGTATCAGGAAGAAAGCGAAAGCGAGCACGCACAGCACGCCTATCACGTCCTGGAAAAAGCTGACGCCGTAGTTGGAGGCCTTCAGCATCTGCAGGAACATGCCTTCGACGATGATCAGCGCCAGCACCACGTAGATGAAGACGCTGATGACCACCGACGAGGTTACGCTGATGCCGTAAGGGATATGGCGCTTGGACAGCAGGTGGGCGCGCGTCGCGAAGCCGCTGACGCCGCGGAGGAGACGAAATAGTTGACGGTGGTGGAAACGAAGGAGATGCCGAAGGCCTCGCTGAACGGCAGCCTGTGACCCAGTATCTTCAGCACCTCCCAGAGCGACAAGCCCATGCAGAGGTAGCTGGTGAAGGCGAAGAGCAGCGAGCAGAAAAGGTAGAAGGGTTTGGCGGAGTAGACGGCGGCCAGCAGGTCGTCGAGATTGGGCCAGACCAGCGCGCCCAAAATGAAGAGGGATACGGCTATCGGGCCGTATATCAGGAGCCTCTTCCGGAAATCCGCCTTGCGCGTCATATTTTGTAGAATATATTGTAAATCTTTAGGACGGCCAATAAAAGAACTTTTTCCCCCTTGGGCCGCCGCCGGGAAGGCTTTCCCGGAATGGAATAAGATATGACCATACACAGACATGATTTCCTGGTGATAGGCAGCGGCGCCGCCGGCCTGCTGGCCGCTCACAAGCTGGCCAGGTCCGGCCGCGTGGCCGTGATAACCAAGCGCTCGCCCGAGGTGTCCAACAGCAACCTGGCGCAGGGCGGCATAGCCGCGGTGACCTCCGGGGACGACAGGTTCAGCCTGCACATAGAGGACACGCTGCGCACCGGGGCCGGCCTGAGCGACCCGGAGGTGGTCAGGATGACCATAACCGAGGCCCCTTACCGCATAGCCGAGCTGGTGGACCTGGGCGCCAGTTTCTCGCTGAGGAACGGCCGCTTCGAGCTGGGCCTCGAGGGCGGGCATTCCCGCCGCCGCGTGCTGCACGCGGCCGACGCCACCGGCCGCGAGATAGAGCGCGCGCTGCTCGAGACCTGCAAGGCCGACCGCAACATCACCTTCTTCCCGTATTTCTCGGCGGTGGACCTGATACTCAGGGGCCGCCCGGCCCGCACGCGCCCGTCGAGGAACGCCTGCCTGGGCGTCTACGCCCTGGACGACAGGACAGGCAAGGTGCACAGCTTCCTGGCCGGCAGCACCGTGCTGGCCTCCGGCGGGGCCGGCAAGGTTTACCGCTACACCACCAACCCCGAGGTGGCCACCGGCGACGGCATGGCCATGGCCTACCGCGCCGGCCTGCCGCTTGCGAACATGGAGTTCGTGCAGTTCCACCCCACCTGCCTGTACCACCCGCAGGAGAAATCCTTCCTCATCTCGGAGGCGCTGCGCGGCGAGGGCGGCATACTGCGCGGCGAGGGCGGCGAGGCCTTCATGAAGAAATACTCCAAGGCCCGCGAACTGGCCCCGCGCGACGTGGTGGCCCGCGCGATAGACGCCGAGCTCAAGCGCACCGGCGCCGAGTGCGTGCACCTGGACATGACGCATTTGGACGCGGCCTTCCTGAAGCGCCGCTTCCCCAACATCTACGCCAAGTGCCTGAGCCTGGGCCTGGACATCACCAAAGAGCCCATACCGGTGGTGCCGGCCGCGCATTTCTTCTGCGGCGGCGTAGCGGTGGACGACCACGGCCGCACCGCGATGCCCGGCCTCTACGCCATAGGCGAGGTCTCGCACACCGGCCTGCACGGAGCCAACCGCCTGGCCTCCAACTCCCTGCTCGAAGCATGCGTCTTCGCGCACAGGGCCGCCGTGGCCATAGCCGCGGCCGGCCCGCTGGGCGCCCCTCCCGCCGGCGCCCCGGTGCGCTGGACCACCGGCAACGCCCGCCCCTCCGACGAGGCGGTCATCATAAAGCACAACTGGGACGAGATCCGGACCCTGATGTGGAACTACGTCGGCATAGTCAGGAGCGACAAGCGCCTCGAGCGCGCCCGCAGCCGCATGAAGGTGATCTCGGACGAGATCGTGAAGTACTACTGGGACTTCCTCCCCACCCGCGACCTGATAGAACTGAGGAACCTCGCCTGCGTGGCGGACGCCATCATACGTTCCGCCGCGGCGCGCAGGGAGAGCCGGGGCCTGCACTACACCGTGGACTATCCCGGGACCTCGCCGAAGTTCGCCAGGCCGACGATGGTGGACAGGTACGGCAAATAGACGGACGGAGCTATGGACAAGATAATCATAAGCGGCGCACGCTCGCACAATCTCAAGAACGTCAGCGTGGAGATACCCAAGAACAGGCTGGTGGTGATCACCGGGCTGTCGGGCTCGGGCAAGTCCACGCTCGCCTTCGACACCATATACGCCGAGGGCCAGCGCCGCTACGTCGAGTCGCTCTCCCCCTACGCGCGCCAGTTCCTGGAGCAGATGGACAAGCCCGACGTGGATTCCATAGAGGGCCTCTCGCCGGCCATAGCCATACAGCAGCACTCGCCGTCCAAGAACCCCCGTTCCACCGTCGGCACAGTGACCGAGATCTACGACTACCTGCGCCTGCTGTTCGCAAAGGCGGGCCGCCCGTTCTGCCCGTCCTGCGGCCGCCGGATAAAGGCCTGGTCGGCGCAGGGCATTACCTCCGAGATAGCCTCGAAGTACGCCGGCCGCAAGGTCCGCGTGCTTGCCCCGCTGGTGCGCGGCCGCAGCGGCACCTACGAGGAGCTCTTCGCCCGCCTGCGCAAGGCCGGCTTCACCAAGGCCCGCGTGGACGGCAAGATCTGCCAGCTCGAGACCCCGCCGGACCTGAAGCGTTACGTCAAGCACGACATAGACCTCTTCGTCGACGAGTTCACGGCCTCCGCCCAGGACAAGGAACGCCTCTCCGAGGCCGTGGAGCTGGCGCTGGCCCAGTCCAAGGGACTGGTGGCGGCCGGCGACCCCTCGGGCAAGGACGAGGCCCTCTACAGCGAGAAGAACGCCTGCCCGTCGTGCGGCATCAGCTTCCCCGAGCTGGAGCCGCGCCTTTTCTCGTTCAATTCCCCCCACGGCGCCTGCCCCGAGTGCGACGGCCTGGGCGTCAAGATAGAGGTGGACCCGGACCTGGTGGTGCCGGACAAGGGCCGCTCGGTCAACGGCGGGGCGCTGGAGGCCTGGGCCAACCCGGTCACCACCCGCACGCACCGCTGGAAGGGCGCGTGGTCCGGCTACTACGGCGAGATGCTGGCCTCCGCCGCCGCCGAGAACGGCATAGACCTGGACCGTCCGTGGAAGGAACTTTCAAAGGCGCACCGCGACGCGCTGCTCTACGGAGCCGGCAGTTTCGAGGGCGTGATAACCAACCTCAAGCGCCGCCATACGGAGAGCGAGTCCGATTTCGTGAAGGAAGAGATCTATTCCAAGTTCATGCGCGAGACCGTCTGCCCGTCGTGCAAGGGCCTGCGGCTGAGGCCCGAGGCCCTGAGCGTGAAGGTGGACGGCAGGAACATTGCGCAGATGGCGGCCCTGCCCATAGCGGCGGCCCGCGAGGCGATGGGCTCGCCTGAAATGACCGACACCGAGAAGGCCATCTCCAGGCTGATACTGAAGGAGATCAGCTCCAGGCTCAACTTCCTCACCGACGTGGGACTGGGCTACATAGCGCTGGACCGCCGCTCGGAGACGCTGTCGGGCGGCGAGGCGCAGCGCATACAGCTGGCCACGCAGATAGGCTCCGGCCTCACCGGCGTGCTCTACGTGCTGGACGAACCGACCATCGGCCTGCACCAGCGCGACAACGCGAAGCTCATCGGCACGCTGAAATCGCTCCGGGACATAGGCAATACGCTGATAGTAGTGGAGCACGACGAGGCCGTGATACGCGGCGCCGACCACGTGATAGACCTGGGGCCCGGAGCCGGTCTCGCCGGCGGGCACATAGTGGCGCAGGGCACCCCGGCCCAGATCATGCGCCAGAAAGGCTCGGTGACCGGCCCCTTCCTGAGCGGCGAAAGGCCCACCACCCTAGAACGCTCCCCCCGCCCGCACGCGGGCAAGTTCCTGGAGTTCACAGGGGCGAGGCAGTTCAACCTGAAGGACATCGACGTGAAGATCCCGCTGGGGCTGTTCGTCAGCATCTGCGGCGTCTCAGGCTCCGGCAAGAGCACGCTGCTCTACGAGATAGTCTACAAGGCCCTCGCGCGGGAACTCTACAAGGCGAAGGAACCGCCCGGCGAGTTCCGTTCCATGAAGGGCGCCTCGCAGATAGACAAGGTCATCATCGTCGACCAGTCGCCCATAGGCCGCACCCCGCGCTCGAACCCGTCGACGTACAGCGGCGTGTTCGACCATATCCGCCACCTTTTCGCCGAGCTCCCCGAGGCCAAACGCCGCGGCTACGAGCCGGGCCGCTTCTCTTTCAACGTGAAGGGCGGGCGCTGCGAGGCCTGCCAGGGAGACGGCACGCTGAAGATACAGATGCAGTTCCTGCCAGACGTGTACGTGAAGTGCGACGAATGCGGCGGCAAGCGCTTCAACGACGATACGCTGGCCGTGAAGTTCAAAGGCAGGAGCATCGCGGACGTGCTGGACCTCTCGGTGGGCGAGGCGCGGGAGGTCTTCGCGGACATACCGAAGATAGCCCGCATACTCGACACCATGAGCGAGGTAGGCCTGGACTACCTGAAGCTGGGCCAGAGCGCCACCACCCTTTCCGGCGGCGAGGCCCAGCGCCTGAAACTCGCCGAGCAGCTCTCCCGCCGCGCCACCGGCCGCACGCTCTACATCCTGGACGAGCCCACCACCGGCCTGCATTTCGCCGACGTGGAGAAACTGCTGAAGGTGCTGCACCGCCTGGCCGACGCCGGCAACACGGTGCTGGTCATAGAGCACAACCTCGACGTGATAGCCGCCTCGGACTGGCTGATAGAGCTGGGCCCCGAGGGCGGCGGCGGCGGCGGCCGGCTGGTCTTCTCCGGGCCGGTGATGGACGTGATCAAGGCGCCCGGCTCGCACACCGGGACCTACCTGAAGGAACACTTGGAGACGAAGAACTGAACTACTTCTTGGAACCGAAGTTCACGAACGAGAAGGACGAAAGCTGTACCGGCTTGAAGTTGAAACTGGCCGAGGGCGCCGACGAGCCGAACGAGCCCTGCCCGCCCTGGCCGTACGCGGCCAGCCAGGAGGCCCACTTGGGGCCGAAGTCCCGCCCGGCCACCCTGTAGCTCTTCCAAAGCAGTTCGTCGAGGTCGCCGCCCTCGCGCAGCCCCTCGCAGAAGGCCTTGAACTGCAGCCGCGTGCTGGGCCTGTACAGGTACAGCACGGTGCCGTAGGACTGCAGGTACCAGTCGGCTATCTTCGCGTCGCCCTTCAGACCGTCTATCTTCTGGGAGAAGAAATCCGGGTAAGGTATGCGCCGCTCGGGCCCGAGGTAGGGCAGCGCGCGGCCCCACGGCCCCCCGCCCTGGAACACCGCGTCCTCCATGTAGACGGCCAGCCCCTCGTTGAGCCACTGCGGCGGGTACTTCAGTTTCTCCGCGAAATAACCCTCCATGTACAAATGCGTCAGCTCGTGGGCTATCACGGCCTTCAGTTTGTCCTGGTCGCCGGTATCGTAGACCACGATGGTCTTCCTGCCGGAATAGGCCAGGCCCTTGGACCAGAGCGGAGGACGGAACTCGCCCGACAGGTAGGACTTCTGCGAGGAGTAGATGTAGACCTTTGCCTTCTCCCTGACCATCCACGGCGCGAACATGGCCATGTTCAGGCGCATCGTGGAATACATGCGCTCCAGCTCCAGGGCGATGGAGCCCGGAGACCACACGGACTCGTGCATGATCTCGAAATGCGGGGAGGTCTTGACGTGCCAGGCTACCGAGGAAACCGGGACCTCGGGATCGGCGGCGGCGGAGAGCGCCGGGAACAGCGGCACGAGGAGCAGTGCGAGAAGCAGTTTCATAGGCCGCTCAGGGGCAGGTGGCGTTAAGTTTACTGTCGTCGGTGGTGACCAGGAACTGGCCAGCGCCCTGCGAGTAGACGTGCACGCACTGTTTCTCCTGGCTGACGGGCTCGGACACCAGGCGGTACGAATCGTAGGACATCCCGCTGGTGGTCCAGTTCCAGCTGGCCATGCGGTCCTGGAAAAAGCCGTCGGCCCTGCCCATGGAGACGGTAGTGCGGTACCCCCTGGCCGCCATCATGTAGCGGCCCATTATCCATTTGAGCACCATCACGGCCATCAGCGACATGATGACGGACATGACCAGTGTCTGGAGGAGGACCATTCCCCTCCTCCGGCGGGACTTGTTCATGAGCATAGTCTAGCAGAGAAAACCGGCCGCGGCAAGGCGCTATTCCCCGCCAACGCGGCCGGGGCGGCTGACCTGTACAAGGCTGCTCAGCGAGAAGTCTATATCCTGCTGGCGCTGCTTCGAGCCGAAATGGCGAGCCGAGGCGTCCCAGAAGGAGCGGAGGTTCACGGCCACGGCGTCGCGCTGGGCAACGCCGTCGGACGGCATGCGGGAGAAGATACTGGCGGAAGGGTTGGAGGGCGTGGTAACGTACTGCATCAGGATCGTTACCGTCTGGTTGCCGCCAGCGACGCCGCAGGCCGGCACCGGGTAGGAGCCGGAGGTCCAGTAGGAGGGCGAGGCTGAGCCGCAGGGATTGCCGCCGCCGTTGGAGATCTGGCCGGTGTGGTAATAGAGGTCCGTAACGGTGCCGTCCTGGCTGTCGGGTCCGGTGCAGAAGACATGCCAGTTGGCCGCCACGCCGCTCTTGACCGGGTAACAGCCGGTGAGCTGGTCCACGTTGTCCACGACATAGAGCCTGCTGCCGGACTGCCCGTAGGCGGGCAGGTCTATGCGCGTGGCCTGGGACAGCACGTGCTGTATGGTGTGCATCGCGAAGTCGGCGTTGGTCTTTATGGTGTTGCGGCGGTAGTTCTGGAACATGTGCCGGTTCGCGGTGGCGTAGATGGTGGCCAGCGAGGCGGACATGAAGCTGAAGATGAACAGCGCCAGTATCATCTCGGCCAGCGTGAAGCCGGGGCGGGCCCGGAACTCGTCAGTGCGGATCTGTATCGGCATATATAAGTGTGAAGACAACCACCTTGCAGGCCCGCTCGTTGTTCGGCGCGGTGCCTAAACCGAAACCGCAGTCGTAACTGGTAACGTTGTAGTTCAGCGAGGCCGGCGTCCCCCCCGTTATCGTGAGCGGGGCGGACTGCACCAGCGACGAGATGTTATGGTTGCCGTCGCGCAGTGCCCAGCCTGCGGTGGAGTCGGCCGCCCATACGCCGGTACCGGCGCCGGAGACCGGCACGTAATTGGCGTCGCCGGGCTGCGCGCTTACGTAGCTCTTCAAGGTCTCCTGCGCGCGGCGCAGCGCCATGGCCGCGGCGTCGCGCTTGTCGGCCTTGGTGTCCGACACGAAGCTGGAAAGCATCACCGAGAAGACGGCGGTGGTGGTGATGGCCGTTATTACCGTGGCCATCACGACCTCTATCAGCGTCTGTCCCGGTCGCGTTCTCAGCCTCATAATATCAGAACTGCGGGCAGGCTGGCGCGCCGCCCTGCGACTGGCAGACACCGGTGTCGTAGAAGCGGTATCCCCAGTTCACGTACGTGCCGGTCTTGCGCTTCACGGAGGCGGACACGCCGCTGGCGCAGTAGCCGCCCGAGGCGCCGTTGCAGATGAAGAAGTTGTAAGCGGACTGGTCCCAGTCCTGCTGGGCCACGTAGCCGCAGGCCACCAGCGCGCAGCCGCTGGTGCCGGCGGAGGCGCAGCTGCTGACGGCGTTGCAGGTGTTGGTTATCGGGCCGCTCAGCCACTGCGAGGCCACCGGGTGGTCCACCTTGTACATGCGGTTGGCGTTCGCAAGCAGGTGGCCCAGCGACAGCGCGTCGGTGGCCTTGGACGTCTCCACCGTCTTGTAATAGTACGGGATGCCCATCGTCGCCAGTATGCCCATGATCACGACGACGACCATCAGTTCTATCAGAGTGAACCCTTTCCTGTTATTCATTTTCGCACCTGTCCTTTAAAGCGTCAGCCGGCGCCGATCTGCGACAGCTGGAAGATCGGCATGAATATGCTCATCACGATGACGGCTATCAGTCCGCCGATGCCCACGACCAGTATCGGGTCTATCATCGCCGAGAAGCGCCTGAGGAACTGGTCGATCTGCTCCTGGTAGTACTTCGACAGCACGACGATGATGTCCGGCAGTTTGCCGGACTCCTCGCCCATCCACATCATCTCGGTGACCATAGGCGGGAAGATGCCGGTCTTCTTGAACGACTCGGAGATGGAGCGGCCGCTGGCTATGTCGTTCTTGGCCTGCTTCAGCGCGTTCTGGAAGATCAGGTTCTTCTTGAACGCGCCCTCCAGCACCGAGACGGCGTTGAGGATGCTGACGCCCGACCGGATCAGCGTGGCCATCGTGGTGAGCATGCGCTCTATCTGCATTGCGCGTATCAGCGTGCCGAAAAGCGGCATCCTGAACTGTATGTGGTTCCACGTCAGGCGCCCCGGCGGCGTGGCGATGTAGGCCCTGAACGCGAAGAAACCGCCTATCGCGCTGACGATGCCGAGCACGGCGTACTTGGAGACCACCGCCGAGATGGCGACGATGATGCGGGTTATTATCGGCAGCTGCAGGTTGAAGTCCTTGAAGATGTTGGCGAACACCGGGACGATATAGACGATGAAGTAGATAAGCACGCCGACGGAAGCGGTGAACAGCACGGCCGGGTAGGAGACGGCGGTGATGATCTTGGATTTGACGGCCTCCTGCGACTCGCAGTAGGCGGTGATCTGGCGCAGCACGGTGGGCAGCTGGCCCGAGACCTCGCCGGCCTGCACCAGCGAGACCCAGATCTCGTCGAATACCTTCGGGTGCTTTTCGAGAGCCTTGTGGAAGGCGCCGCCGGCCGAGACCTCTTTGGTGATGGAGGAAAGGACTATGCCCAGGTTCTTGTTCTCGGCGTGCTCGGAGAGCAGCGAGAGGGCGCGCACCAGCGGGATGCCGCCGCCCAGCAGCGTCGACATCTGCTCGCCGAAGAAGACCAGCTCGCGGCCGGAGACCTTTCCCCCGCCCATCTTCTTGATGCTCAGGACGCCCTTGGACTTCACCGACTCCGACTGTATGGAGAGTATGAAGAGGCCGCGGGTCTGCAGCGACTGTACCGCGCCGTCCTCGTCGTCGGCGTCCACGGCGCCGGTGGTGACGGTGCCCTGCGCGTCCTGCACGGTATAGATGTATCTTCCCATAGTTCCCCGTTAGAATCTATCAAAAATACCGAGGCCGTTCAACGTCACCGCTCGGTGACGGTCACGGACATCATGTCGTCCACCGAAGTGATGCCGGCAAGCACCTTGCGCCAGCCGCTGGCGCGCAGGTTCCATGCGCCGCCCTTGGCGGCCTCCACGGCTATCTTCTGCACGTCGGCGTCCTTGTAGATGATGCGCTTCATCTCCTCGGTGTTGAAATACACCTCGTAGATGGCCTTGCGGCCCTTATAGCCCATGTTATTGCACTTGGGGCAGCCCTTGGCCTTGTAGAAAGTGAGCTTCGAAAGGTCCGGCAGCGGGTTCAGCATCGACTCCGCGGCGAACTGGTCTATCTCGGCCTGCGACGGGCGGTACGGCGTCTTGCACTCCGGGCAGAGCTGGCGCACCAGGCGCTGCGCGGCCAGGCACAGCAGCGTGCTGGCCAGCAGGTACTTCTCTATGCCCATGTCCAGAAGACGGGGTATAGCCTCGAGGGCGCTGTTGGTGTGAAGCGTGGAGAGCACGAGGTGGCCGGTCATGGCCGCCTTGAGGCAGGCCTCGGCCGTCTCGTTATCGCGGACCTCGCCGACCAGGATGACGTCGGGGTCCTGGCGGAGGAAGGAGCGCAGGCCGGAGGCCATCGTGAGCCCGATCTGGGGCTTCACCTGCACCTGGCTGATGCCCTCCATCTTTATTTCTACGGGGTCCTCCAGCGTCATGATGTTGAGCTCGGGCGACTTTATGGTGTTCAGCACGGCGTTGAGCGTCGTCGTCTTACCGGAACCCGTGGGGCCGGTCAGGAAGATCAGGCCGTTGGGGGCCGCGGCCGCCTTCAGGAAGTCCTCCCTCTGGCGCGGCTCGAAGCCTATGATATTGACGTTCAGCTCGACCGAGCCCTTGTCGAGGATACGGAGCACCAGCTTCTCGCCGAACACCGTCGGGCAGACGCTGACGCGGACCTCGATGATGCGGTTCTGGTACTTTATCGAGAAGCTGCCGTCCTGCGGCAGGCGGCGCTCGGAGATGTCGAGTTTGGAAAGGATCTTCACGCGCGAGATCATCGCGTCCACCAGGTCGGAGGGCGGGGCGCTGCGCTCGTAGAGCACGCCGTCGATGCGCAGCCGCAGGGACACCTTCTCGTCGAACTTCTCGAGGTGTATATCGGAAGTGCGTTCCGATATGGCCTGTTTGAGAATGGCGTTGACCAGCTTTATCGACTGCGCGCCCTTCGACTCGCCGATGATCACCTTGTCGAGGTCCAGTTTCCCGTCGGGGGTGATGACGTCGGAGTCGGAGGTCTCGGCCGCGCCGCCGGAGCCGGCCTTGTCCAGCACCTTGTCTATAAGGTCGGTCTGGCCCTGGTAGAAGGCGTCTATGACCTTCAGGATCTGGGCCTTCGTAGAGATGAAGGGCTGTATCTCCATGCCGGAGACCAGCTTTATGTTGTCCATCACCAGTATGTTGGTGGGGTCCGTCATCGCGGTGGCCAGCACGTTGTTCTCGATGAACAGCGGGATCACGGCGTTCTCGCGGGCGAACTTCTCGGGGATGATCTTGTCGAGGCCCTGGCTCTTCTCGGGGTTCAGGATCTGGTTCTCACGGGAGGCGTAGGGTATGCCCAGCTGCTTGGCGAGCGCCTGCGCAACCTGCTCCTCGGTCACGTAGTGCAGCTTGACGAGGGCCTCGCCTATGAGGCAGCCCTGCTGCTGCTGCAGCTTCAGGGCCTTGTTCAGCTTGTCCTCGTCGATCCATTTGGCCTGGATCATTATCTCGCCGAGTCTTTTTGCAGCCATAGTAGCTTGTCCCTTCTTATCCGCGCAGCCGGCCCGGCTTCCGCCGGGACCGGCCGCTCCCAGTCCTCCCCCCTCTCCTTAGTCCACCAGTATCGTGGGGGTTATGAAGATCACCAGGTCGGTGTTCGTGCGCTTGGAGGTGACGCTGGTGAACAGCCAGCCGATTATCGGTATGTAGCCGAACAGCGGCACCTTGCGCACGGTCTTGGTCTCGGTGGAGGCCAGCATGCCGCCGATCACGACGGTCTGGCCGTTCTTCACGCGCACCATGGTGGAGGCGCCGCGGCTGGTCGGGTCGTAGACGGTCTCGCCGTTGACGGTGATCGACGAGGCGGTGGAATCCGAGTAGGAGGGCTGCACGATCATCGTGATATAGCCTTCCTTGTTGACCTGCGGGGTCACCTTCAGGTTCAGGCCGATGCGGCGGCGCTCGACGCCGGTGGACGAGGAGCCGGTGGAGCCGCCCGACGACGAGGTGGTGCTGGTGGCGCCCATCGCGGCGTCCTTCGAGATCGTGATAAGCGCGGTCTTGTTGTTCATCGCGACGATCTTGGGCTTGCCGAGGTAGCGGCCCTCGCCCTTGGAGATCAGCGCGCGGAACGTGGCCTGCAGCTGCGCGAGGCTGAAGACGCCGTAGTAGACGCCCTTCGAGCTCTGCTGGCCGGTGGAGAAGATGCTGTCGATGCTCCCGCTGCCGGACGAGCCGGAGCTGCTCGACGAGCTGGAGCTGTCGCTGGAGGCGATGTCGCTGGTGTTAGGGAAGAAGTACTTCCACGAGTTGCCGGAATAGAAGCCGCTCCTGAGGCCGTAATCGGTCAGGCGGGCCGGGCCGGCGAAGTAGGCCATCTCGCCGCGCGAGCCGCCCCACTCTATGCCGAGCTCGTTCAGGCGGTCGGTGTTGATCTCGACGATCTGGGCCTCTATCAGTATCTGCGGGGCCTTCTTGTCCAGCTCGGCGATGATCTGCTCGACCTGCGGGAACACCTCGGGCACGTCGGTTATTATAAGGGTGTTGGTGCGGGGATCGGTGGCCATCTTGCCGTTCTTCTTTGAGAGCACGCTGCGTATGATGTTGATGATGGCGATATTGCTCTCCTGCGCCTGCCCGCCGGAGGACTGCATATTGGAGCCGCCGCTGCCGCCGGTGGAGCCGCCGGAGGAGACGTCCTGGGAGGTAATGGCGCTGATCTCCTCGGCCGAAGAGGAAATGGGTATCAGCGGGATATAGTTGAGAGTGTAGATCTTGGTGATCAGGTTGGGCATGTCCACCGAGCGCTTCTGCACGACGTAGGTATTGCTCTTGCCGATGCGCTGGTAGGTCAGGCCCTTCACGCGGAGCAGCAGTTCGAGCGCTTCGCGCACGGTGGTCTTGCGCAGGAAGACGGTGATCGTCTTGGTCTCGAGGCCCTCGGTTATGATGAAGTTCACCTTGGACTGGGCGGAAACGACGTCGAGGAAGGTGGACAGCGGCGCTCCCTTGAGGCGTATCGGGCCTATCTTGCGGTCGAGAGGAGAGACCGATTCGACCTCCTCGTACATCGGGGCGTCCTTGGGGGCTCCGCCGATCTGGACGGATTCCACCGGCGTACCGGGGGTCTGGCCCTGCGGCGCGGCCTGGGAGGAGCCGGACTGGCTGCTCTCGAGGATGGGGCCGCCTTCGTCGCCGCCGGGACCCTGCAGGTCCTGCGCGAAGTCCTTGTCCGCGGAAGGGGCTTCCTGGGCGAACAGGCCGGCGACCGGGAACAGGAACTGCTCCAGCGCGAGGGTGAACACCAGCAGGATCTTCAAAGTCTTCATAACTCCTCCGTAATCTTACAACTATTATATGTTAAGCTGCCCGTCCCGGACCAGAGCGTCACTTCATCACTTTCCTGAAGGTCTTGCCCTTGTACTCCATGATAACGTAATTGGAGCCGAGCCTCACGAGCTTGACCCCCTTGAAAGTCTGGCCGACGTAGTACATGTCGCCGTTTATGATGGCCGCGTTGCCCACGATGCCCTGCAGGGATATCTTGTCCATGATGGACGGTTCCTTGGGCTTATGGGACTCCGCGTAGCGGCGGGCGGCATCCTCCTCGCGGCGGGCCTCCTCCTGGTCGCGTATGCGGCGGTAGTCGTCGGGAGAAAGCATCGGGTCGCGCTGGGTTTTGGGAGTGAAATAGGACGAGGGCTTGGTCTGGGTGGAGACGGCCGGGGGCTGGGCCGGCTTGACGGCCGCGGAGGACACCGGCACCTCGGGAGCCTGCGCGGCGGCCGAGGGCGGCTGCGCGGCCCGGGGCTGCACGGCGGGCTGCACG
>JACCEE010328737.1_pt1 | contig 15608 bp, 15 predicted proteins | sample 7449931 | NCBI WGS metagenome assembly JACCEE01 (sample SAMN15323457, study PRJNA562643) | freshwater metagenome | isolation source: river surface water | place: USA:Blue River Watershed | collected 2017-08-19 | reverse complement strand
TTACAGAGTGGATTCACGGCTGGAAAAAGAAAAACTGGAAAGATGTCAAAAATCCGGATTTATGGCAAAAACTGGATGCCGTCTGTCAAAAACGCCAGATTGAATGGAACTGGATCAAGGGCCATGCAGGTCATCCCGGTAATGAAATGGCAGATAAACTGGCCAACCTCGGTGCAGATCAGGTCAGCCAAAACCATCTTAAAAGCAGTGAGAACCTGCTGAGCGAAACAGTCGTCGATACGGATATACCTCAAGAACAGGACTGGCTCCTCGATGATCCTTTCGGCTTTGAATTATTAGACGATGATTCAGCTGAGGAAGAAACAACCTTAATGGAAGTAACGGAAGAAACTGCAACCACCCAAGAATCAGAAATGGTATTAGGTGCAGTACATCCGCAAATTAAAATCACCCCAGCTCAACTCGAATTACATGGTCCACGCCAACTGATCCTCGATACAGAAACCACCGGTTTTTATTATCAAGATGGGGATCGCATCATTGAGGTCGGTGCGATTGAAATGGTCAACCGCAAACTTACGGGTAGCTCGATTCACATTTATATCAATCCGCAAAAACCGGTCGGTGATTCAGTGAACGTGCACGGTATTACTGATGAGTTCTTGCAGGACAAACCGACCTATGCCGAAATCGCCGATGTTTTGTTCGAATACCTAAAAGGCGCCGAAATTATTGCGCACAACGCCACCTTCGATATGAACTTTCTGGATATGGAGTTCAAACGTGCAGGACTACTGGCATTATCCGAAGTCTGTGAAGTGACGGACACCTTGGCGTTGGCCAAGAGCAAACACCCTGGACAGAAAAACTCCTTGGATGCCCTCGTCAGACGTTATGAAATCCCTGCACGTGATCGTACATTCCATGGTGCGTTACTCGATGCAGAGATTCTCTCAGACGTTTATCTGGCGATGACCGGCGGTCAGGTCTCTTTCGACATGGATGCTCTTTCACATCACGAAAGCCAGTCAGGCCAAAGTAGCCGACCACTGATGCAAGTCGACTTGCCGGTTATTCTGCCAAGTGAGCAAGAGCTCGCCATACATGAGACTTGGGTCAAACAATATGAAGAAAAACATGGAGAGTCTTGCTTTTTTGCTAAATAAATTTTGAATGCTTTGTTATTTTTTGTATTTAAAGCCTGAAAAGTTAGGCTATATTTGAGCTTGAACAAATTAGCCCCTTTATTGGGGGCCTACACAACAGAAATAACACTAGGAAAGGTGCAGATACATGTCTTACCAAACCTCTATTCACTTCGACCCGACTGCATTATTGATAATAAAAAATGAGGTTGATAACTCGATTAAACTGGTGGAATCTGCAGTAAGTGCGTTGGCCGAAGACCAGACCCTTCCTTTTGGTATAGATGATGCACTCAATCAGTTTGAACAGTGTGCTCAAGTCCTTGCTCTAATCGACATGCCACAACTCGCACGTATTGCGCAGTATTCAGCAGAATTGATGCGCAAAATCATGGCCAATCCAAGTGAAATTAATACACAGGACATGCTGGCGCTGAGTGAAGGCACCACCATGTTGAAGCGCTATATCGAATTCATTTGCTTACGTGAAGTAACCGTCCCACAGTTCTTGCATGACACCTTGAATCGCTTAGAACTCGCCTTGGGCAAAGCACTTACCAATGAAGGCCAACATATTGAGCCACTCTTAGACTGCGTCAACCCGAATTTTCAGCTTCCACAAGCACCTCAATTGGAAAAATCAGGCTATGTGCATCAGCTTTATAAACTCTGCCTGCACAAGCTGCTTCAACAACAGGCTGCTGAATTAGATCGTCAGGGAATTAAACTGGTCGGTACTTATCTGGCAGGTCTCGCTCAGCAACAGCCAAGCGAGCGATACTGGAATCTGGTTTATGTCGCTTTCAACCATATTGATGAACTGTTCCTGAACGATGCCCGTCTACGCACATTCATCCAGATCGAATACAATATGGCCCAGTTCTTTGCAGCACCTAGTGAATTCAAGGCTAGCTTGGCAGATAGTGCAGATGTACTGAGTTTATGTATCAGCCAAGAAGATGGGATTTCGCATCACATTCGTGAACAGCTAAATATTGCTGAAGATTCCCTCACCGACACCCAATTACGTGTGTTTAGCACACAGTTATATGGCCCGGATTATGACACCATTCGCAATATCAGTACGCTGGTAACGACCGAAATGGCACAAATCCGTAACGAGATTGAATACAACTACCAAAACATGAGTCCTGAAAAAACCCAGGAACTGCAAGGTAAACTGAAAGAACTGGCGAATATCTTTAAAGTATTAGATCTGCATGATGCCTATCATGAGCTCTGTAATCAGGCCGCAGCGTTGACTCAGCCAGACGTTCTGCATGAGGAAAATTTTGCCCACAACCTGATGAATGCGATTTTGTCTGCTATGAATGCCATCGGAATTCTGGAACGTCGCCATACTTCTAGTCGCCTGCAGCTTCCAGTCAACAACATGAAAATTTCACTGGATCGTCTGGACGAAGCCCATGTGGTTTTATTAACTGAAACGCAAAGTCTGATCGAGCTCTGTAGCCAGTCATTGGTACAATATTTACAGGATCAGGATGTGAACAGTTTAACGGCTGTTCCTGCTCAGCTGAAAGAGGTTGGCGGTGCCATTTTATTCTTAGGCGCTCAGGAAGGACAAAATGCCCTCTTACAATCTGCGATATTTATTCAGCAACAGATTGAGCAACAAAAGAGTGTTGAGAAAGCTCAGATCAACCTGGTGTTGGACACACTGGCCAGTGCTGAAATGCTCATCGAGAATTTAAAAAATAAACAACCTGTTTTACATTCAATGTTTGATGTAGCATTATCGAGTAGTCAACAACTCGCTTCTGCAACGATCTAAATGTCTGAATTATCACTTGCTTATATTTTTCATGAACAGAAACTGCTCGTTGACGAGCAGTTTCAACTCCCTCAAGTTGAACGTCTAGAAGACGATCTACTCTTCACTGAAGGCGATCACGTTATTGCACGGGATCTACTCGATAGCGAAACCATTCCTGAAGGTTTTCAACTCGTTCCCATTCGGCAACTCGTGACCATTTGGGATCGCACCCAGTTTGAACAGGCTAGCCGAGCGGTTCAATTACTAGAATGGCGCCGCAATCACAAGTTTTGCAGCCATTGTGGCCATGCTACCGAAATTCACCCAACACAATACGCCATGGTCTGCCCGGCCTGTAAATACAGCCAATATCCTCGAATTCAGCCTTGTGTCATTACGATTATTACCAAAGGCAATGAAATCCTGTTGGCACAGTCAATTCGCAATAAGGGCAAAATGTATGGCCTGATTGCCGGCTTCGTGGAAGTGGGTGAAACGCTTGAACAGGCGGTTGAGCGCGAAACATTAGAAGAAGTCGGTGTTAAGGTGAAAAATATTCGCTATATTTCTAGCCAGCCTTGGCCCTTCCCAAGCAATCTGATGATCGCTTTCCATGCTGAATATGACTCCGGTGAGATCAAAATTCAGGAAGACGAAATTTATGATGCCGCTTTCTTTAAATTTGATCAGCTACCTGAAATTCCTTTTAAAGGTAGCGTGGCACATGCCATGATCATGCACATCATTCACGGACATGCGATGTAAGCCAAAGTGGTTTCATCGCTGAGCAAAAGTCTGCTCTAACATCTGCAAGATGGTCTCCTTCGTCTTGAAATAACGACTAAACCAGCTCGACAAACTGCCCACAATGGTAATATGTCCTGTATTCGGAATCACGGCCACCTGGCTGTGATTCCCCTTCTCTTGCAACACATGATGCAAATCCCAACTGTTACTCTCCTGCACAATCTGGTCATTTTCCGCCATCAACAAGTAGTGATGTACCGGATTTTGATCCACGAAGTAATAGGGCATGACCTGCTGGTAAGGAATATGCTCATCAAATGCATGCTGTGACAGCGGATCACCCTTGTAATCAAAATGATATGGCCCTGCAATCCCTACAACCGCTTTAATCTGTTCACGGCAATGCAGGCTATAGGGCTCAGGATGATACAAAGCGGACATCACATTAAAGGCACCCGCAGAGTGCCCCATCAGGACCAGATTTTCGGTTGAGATCTGATATTTGTGCTGATGTTGATGCAAATGATTTAATGCCAATGTCAGGTCATCAATGTAAGCCGGGAAAATGTGTTCTGGTGCCAGATGATAATTCACCACCGCTACATCATAGCCTTCACGACAAAAAGCCTCGGCAATAAACTTATAGTCTTTCTTGTCACCATGTTGCCAGGAACCCCCGTGTACAAACACCAATAAAGGGCGATACGGCCGTGGCATGCAGGAGCGATACAAATCTAAGCGCTGACGCCCTTTCAAACCATAGGCAATATTCGGCAGCAGCTCAAAATACTCGGTTGCAATAAAACGGTTCAGTGCGTAACTGCCGATATCATACAACCGAAAATTCTGAGAGACCTGCTGTACTTTATCATTCAGACGCTGGACAATTTGTTGTGGTTTACTGGGCATTTGTTGGCTCGGCGGCATCAGGATCAATTGCAACAGGTGTCTGTACGTCCGGCTGTACAAAATTGCTCTGGCCTGGATTCACCATTGCCATGGGTTGTATGGCAGATTGCATCTGTTCCGTATTATCAATCAAGGTGATAATTTTATTTACATTGCCAACTTGCTGCAGAACCTGATTCAGGTCATTAATTTCAGCATTGTTTAAACGGCCCATGACATACAATACGCCATTTTCTGTATGCACCAGCACTTTAGTGCTATTCACAATTGGCGCTTTCACAATCAGACCACGGGTATTCGCTGTTACCGCAGCATCCTGCATGATGCTGGCATAACCAATTTTATCGCCAACGGTAATGTAGTTGTGCACGGCTTTGACATCACTCATCGCGCGTACGTTGTCTTCAGCCAACTGTTTTAAATGCTGGTCTGGCACCTGCCCAGTCAACAACACATTGCTATGAAAACTTTCAATATTCACCCGTGACTGTTTGAAGCGTGGATCCAGCTTATAAAGATTAATATTGGCCGTACGCTCAATTGAAGAATCAATAAATACTTGCCCCAAAGAGCGAGTGCCAAGGTCATTTCCGACCGGTGCTGGCCCTGTACCACTTGCAATAAAACTTGCACAACCTGATAAACTTGCTACACAGAGCAGAGCCATTACAATACGTTTAGACACTCCGTCAGACTCCCTATTCATCTTCAATGTTGGTCTATTCATTCAGCGTTTATATTTAGATCTATTTCAAAGAGTAATGAACTCTTAATCCAATGTAAATGCGTTTTCAATCCATTGCAGATCATAAATGAGGTGAGGAAAATCTTGCTGTACTGTTTTTGCAATTGTTGAAGAAATCTCTAGGCAAATCACATCAAAACGGCAGTAAAAATCCTGATATTCAATCGCATGAGCCAAAAAATGCTGGGCAGTCTGAATAATTTTCCGTTGTTTGCTGGAACTAATGCTCTCCTCAGCTCGCAGCAAACCGCCTCGCTGACGTGCTTTCACTTCAACGAAGACCAGTTGCTGAGCCTGTAGCATGATCAAATCAATTTCCCCATAACGGGAATGATAATTTTGCCGTAGCAGCTGATAGCCTTGCTGCTGCAGAAAATGGCTGGCTTGCTGTTCAGCCCATTGACCCAAAGTGCGTGATGCAAGTGCCATCAGAACCTCGTTATTTTTCTTATCTTGTGCGAACACCTGATGTGATAACAGTTTTTTGTTGATTTGCAAAGCGCTTAGACCTCAACAGGCATTTCAGGTACAATCAGCAGCATCCTTTCTTTCGCTTTCTCATCTTTAAGAGAAACACCGATTTTGCTGATCTGATCCTGGAGTTCCACATGAGTGCCCCGCTATACGTTGTTGCTACCCCGATTGGGCACCTGGATGATATGAGCTTTCGTGCCGTAGAAGTGTTAAAGTCGGTTTCGCTGATCGCTGCAGAGGATACCCGCCAGTCTGCACAATTGCTCAAGCACTTTAATATCAGTACCCCCTTGACCGCCTGCCATGATCATAATGAAAGCAACAAAATTCATAGTCTGATTGAAAAACTGTTGGCTGGTGAAAGTCTAGCTTTGGTGAGCGATGCAGGGACCCCGTTAATTAGTGATCCTGGCTTTAAACTGGTACGTGCGGCACAGGAGCATCAGATCCGTGTCATTCCTGTTCCAGGCGCTTGTGCTGCAATTGCCGCTTTAAGTGCAGTGGGTTTACCCAGTGACCGTTTCAGTTTTGAAGGCTTTCTTGCATCCAAACAATCCCAACGTTTACAGCAATTAGAAAAGCTCAAAGATGAGACACAAACCCTGATCTTTTATGAAGCGCCGCATCGCATTCTGGAATGCATTCAAGACATGGCTAAGGTATTTGGTGCAGAACGTCCCGTTGGCTTTGCCCGTGAAATCACCAAAACCTTTGAAACCATCAAAAAAATGACCTTAGGTGAACTGGTCACCTTTATTGCACAGGATCATCACCAGCAGAAAGGTGAAATTGTCGTGGTGGTAGGTGGAGCCACACAAGAAAAGAACATGGAACAGGAAAAACTGGATCAGTTATTGACACGGTTATTACAAGATCTGTCGGTCAAAGCAGCTTCTCAGCTTGCTGCGGATCTTACCGGGATCAAAAAGAAAATTGCCTATCAACGTGCACTAGAACTGACCGAACAAAAATAAGCAACCTTATATAAAAAAGCATCACGTTTGTGATGCTTTTTTGTGCTTGTCGTATTAACTACGCCTGACCTTCATCCGGTGGAACTTCGGTAATTTTTCCACCGCGCGCCAAGAAAGCCGCTATTTCATCTTCTAGGGCCTGGCGCTGTTTTTGTTTTGCGGTAACAGTGAGCGTTTCAGCTTCAGCAAGGTCTGCATCAGAGGTGCCATCTTCGCTATCTGCACCTTTTTCGGCAGCCTTCGCCTCGTCTTCGTCGACTGTTACATCTTCTGCATCGTCAAAATCATTAATATCCGTCATTTCTCTCTCCCCACAAATGACATCCTGTTACCCCATCCTGCATGGGAATGAATTACGAAGAAATTTAGCAATCTCTCTGAGTTTCGCAAAGAGCTAAATACGAAAAAATCGTATTTTTTTTAGCCATCTTAGTAATCTTATATTGATGTTTGTTTAAAAAACAACACACTTGCCTCAAGCGGCGTAACGGGTTCCCTGTAATGCCTGTAATCCAGCGGCCTGCTGCATAAACATCTGCTTAAGCAATTCAGACTGATTGACCTGCTTCAAACCAAAATTACGCGCCCAGATCAATGGAGAAAATTCAGAGCTTTCCAGCCAGCCAATCGCGGACATGCTATGCATCATGGCCTCATTTTGTCCTTTACGGCGGTGAGCGTAGCGCTGTAAAGTTTGCTCGTGTGCCCAGACCCCACGCTGTAAATCATGCAACAAGACATCACACAACACTGCCGCATCCAGACAACCAATATTCACGCCTTGTCCTGCCAAAGGATGGATGACATGCGCTGCATCACCGACCAGAGCCAACCCCGGTTTCACATACAACTGTGCAGAACGTGCTTTTAAAGGAAACTGTGCACGCGAACGAACCTCAAGCACTTCACCCAACATATAATGACTTTCCCGTGTAAGCAGTTGTTTGAACTGCTCATCGTCCAAGGCGGAATACTCATCAGCAAAATCATCTGGCAACGTCCAGACAATCGACTGCCAGAAGCCCTGCTCGGCAGCATGCAGGCTGGCCATCGGCAAATAAGCCAATGGACCGGTCGGCAAGAAGATTTGTCGTGCCACGTGTAAATGCGGTTGGGCTGTTTTAATCGCGCAACTGATCGCTGCCTGACGATAATCCAAGAGATCCAAACCGATCATCGCCTGCTCGCGTACAAAAGAGTTGGCTCCATCGGCACCAATCACTAGCTTAGCCTTGAGTTGGGTACCATCTGCCAGCTGAATGCGCCATCCTTGCACATCCTGTTCCAGTCGTGTCACTTTGACCTGCGTACGGTAATCCTGCACCTGCTGCACCATCTGTTGCTGGATCGCCAGGTTCAAAATGCTCGGTTCAACCATGGAACCTAACCATTGTTCAGCAGCGGGGAATCGGTCAGATGCCTGGCCAAACATGATTTCACCATAGCCATTCTTGTTCCAGACTTGCATGCCTGTATAGGGCATATGACGTGCCAGTTTGTCCCACACCCCGACTGTGCGGAGCAAGTGCATGGTGGCCTGACTCAGTGCCAATACCCGTGGATTGGCAACAGCCAAAACTTGAGCCTCATCCTGAATCGGTGCAGCATCAAGTACAGTCGCCTGTACACCGGCCTGTGCCAGTAATAAGGCGGTCAGCCCCCCGACCAGACCACCGCCAATAATCACCACATCTTTGGTTTCATTCATGCTTTTAACCCCATAGCATAATTCGCCACCAGTGGTTTCACCCCCGGAATGACATCAAAAGCAATCAATCCGGTATTGCGTAATAATTTCAGCAATGGATTGTTGTTACTAAAGCCACGCACCACGGAATCACAGAACTTGATCACGCGTCGCTGATCGGGAAGACGTGCCTGTTCATAGGCTTTTAATACTTCTGGATCACCCAAATCAGCATCATTTGCCTGTTGCTGGTTCAAATAGCGTAATAACACATCGGCATCACGCATACACAGGTTAAAGCCCTGACCGGCCACCGGATGAATGGTATGCGCAGCATTCCCCATCAATACCACACGTCCCACAGCCTGGCGATGGGCCAGTACTTGTGACAATGGATAGCTAAAACGTTGTGCTGTTTTCAGAAATTTTCCAGCCCGATCACCATAGGTTTTTTGCAAGGCATCCAGAAAATGCTGGTCATTTTCTTCACCGAGCCATTCCTGTTCAGTGCCTTTTTTTACTGGCCAAACCACGGAACGACGGTATTCTCCAGGCAGTGGCAATAAAGCCAATGGCCCAAGCGGGCTAAAACGTTCAAAACCGATGTGCTGATGCGGTTTCGAGGTTTGCACTGTGGTTACAATTGCAGCTTGCTCATAATCATGCACATCCACACCCACACCGAGTGCTTGACGGCAGAATGAATCCCGTCCATCTGCTGCGATCAGCAATTGGGTACTCAGGCTTAAGGTTTCATCACCACGGGTCGCTTCTAGATAGACTTGCTGATCATCCTGACGCAACGCTGTGACGGTAACCCCATCAATCAGTTCAATCAGAGGCTGCTGACGTACCTGGCTCAGCAACACACGGCCAAGCCAAGCATTTTCAATGACCTGACCAAAACTTTCGACTTTTTCCTGATCCGCCAACAAACGCGCCTTACCAAAACTGCCCTGTTCAGTAATATGAACCTGCAAAATGGGTGTGGCATGCTGCTGCAAGGCTGACCATAGCCCCAACTTTTGATAGATCTGTACGGTACGACGTGACAAAGCGGTATTCCGTGCATCAAAACTGGAGTGATAAGGCACTTCAGCCTGCTGCTCTTGTGGATAGCGAATGGCCTCCAGCAGCTTCACAGCAATATTCTGTTTGGCTAACATCAGCGCCAAGCTGAGTCCCACCATCCCTCCACCCACAATCATGACTTGCTGCTGCACCATTTCTACTCCTTATCGCTGCTACCCATTATGCTTGGGCTTGAGCCATTAACTGTTCAATGTCTGCGACTGTTTTTACAACACCTGCTGTTAAAATACGAGGTCCATCCGCTGTAGCAACGACATCATCTTCGATCCGGATGCCAATGCCACGCCATTTCTCTTCCACAGTTTCGTCATCTGGAGCGATATACAGGCCAGGTTCTACGGTGACCACCATGCCCTCTTGATAAGGACGCCACTCACCTTCTGCCTTATATGATCCCACATCATGGACATCCATCCCTAACCAGTGTCCCGTCCCATGCATATAGAACTGACGGTAGGCTTCAGTTTCAATCAGTTCATTCAGCTCACCCTGCAATAAGCCTAAATCCAGCAGACCTTCAGTGAGAATTTTTACGGCAACCTCATGTGGCTCACGGTAAGAATGGTCAATCCGTACAGCATCAATCGCGGCTAACTGTGCCTGTAGAACAACCTCATAAAGTGCTTTTTGTTCTGGACTGAATTTGCCATTGACCGGGAACGTTCGCGTAATATCCGAGGCATAACATTCATATTCACAAGCAGCATCGATCAAGACCAGATCACCGCTTTTCAGCATTTGATTGTTTTCCACATAATGCAGAATGCAAGCATTCGCCCCGCCACCGACAATACTGTTATAAGAAGGTACACAGCCATTTTGACCGAAAATATAATTCAGTTCCGCTTCTAGTGCATATTCCATCATGCCTGGACGTACCCGTTGCATCGCACGGGTATGTGCTTGTGCACTAATATTTGATGCGATCTGCATCAATTCAATTTCCTCAGCAGACTTGATCAGACGCATCTCATCCAGAAGCCGATCCAGCTGTATGACCTGAGCCGGCGAACCATGCCCCCGGCGCTGCTGGCTATCAGCCTGCTTAATCCACTGGCTCACACGTGCATCAAAATCGGCCTGATGACCGATGCGATAATACAAGCGCTGTTTATCGAGCAGTTTTTCCAGTATTTCTTCATCCAGCAGATCGATCGCATAAGCTTCATCCGCCTCATAATCCTGGATTGCACCATCAATCCCCGCACGATAGCCATTCCAGATTTCCATTTCACGGTTGCGTTCACGACAGAACAGGCTATAGCAATAATCCTCACCCGACTCAAACGTTTCAATGACCGCCAACGCTTCCGGCTCAGCAAATCCCGTCAGGTAATAAAAGCTACTATCAGCACGAAATTTATAATCAGCATCACGATTCCGGTACGCAACCGGACTGGTCGCAATGATGGCGATACTTTGTGGCCCCATCTTGGCTGCAAGGCGGTCTCGGCGGAGGCGAAAATCGGTCTGTGTCAATTTCATGATGGCTCTTATTTTTAATCGGCAAGGTAATAAAGAAAAAATTGACGCAACGCGTCCGATTAACTCGGACGGTGCGGGGTAAACATTTCGACAACGCTATTGCTTTCAGAGGCTGTTTGGCCCTTTTTTGCTTTCGCATGGAAGTTTTGCAACAAGGAACTTTCAGCAACACTGATTTTCTTGCGTCCAATCGATAGACTCACAGGAATCAAGCGTACGAATTCATACAGTTCCTGATAGCTAATTTCACCTTCCTCATCATCGTCTGAATCTTCAAACTCGACGGCCGCCACGTCTTGCAAATGTTCAATCAGCTCCATTTCATCAGCACGGATATGTCCCGATGCCAAACCAAAACCTAACACGACACCCGCACACCAATCCGCAAGGGCTTGTACACGATCTGCCAAAACGTGATCGTCATCAGGTAATAGTGGTAAATAGTCCAGTTCATCCTCTGTCAAGGCATGCGCTACATCATCAGCTTCATCCGTCAAAATCACCAGGGCATCATCTTGTAATTCCGGCACATTGAGGGTGGATAAAATCTGGATCCACTCTTCACGACTTGGTGCCTGTGTAACACAAACTATACCGGTCAACAGCCCGTGTAACTCACTCGGGCTTGAAATTTCTTCAATGCCTACAAAATTGCGGTGCCATTCTGACCAACCTGAAATATCGTCTTGCATTCGCTTATCCAATCTCTATACTGCGTATATATTACCTTTGTTTGCAACACTGTGCGACCACGTTATGTTAGAAGAATTACAGCGTCTACAAGCGCATATTGGCGTTTTAAAAACGCGTTTAGCGGATTACCAAAATGAAAATCAGGCTTTGATTCACGACAAAGCGCAGGCAGATGAACAGCATCATGCGCAAGTGGTGCATAAGAATGGTCTGATCATCCAGAAACAAGAAGAAATTGATAATCTGACCGAGCAACTGTCAGCTTTACAAAGCCAGTATCATCAGCTTAACCAAGATGCTACCGCTTTGGCTGAACGTTATGGACGTCTTGAAAAAAGCAGTACCGACTTAAAAAACCGTTTTCAGGAAATTTTAGCTGAACGTAACGAACTGCGCGTTGTAAAAGAAAAGTTGCAAAATGAACAACGACGGAGTCAACAGGAAATTCAGGAGCTGCAACAGGATCGGGAACGTTTGCGGCTTAAAAATGAACATGCACGTGCGAAAGTAGAAGCGATTATCCAACGTTTAGCGATTCTTGGCACCACACAGGATCAGAACGCGCAAGAAATTCAGCAACTTGCTCACCCGACAGAAGTTAATGAAGAGGTTGAATCATGAGTGAACAAGTCACTGTTGAGCTACGCCTGATTGAACAGATTTTCCGTGTTGCAACAACTGCCGATGAACAGGCAGATCTAGAACGTGCTGCTGCTCTGTTAAATGAAAAATTTCATGAATTCCGCCGTAAAGCTCCACGTGTTGAGCATAACAAACTGGTCATTATGGTCGCACTTGAATTGATGCAGGAAGTTTTGAGTCTCAATAAATCGCTACAGGAATATGCACACTGTGAACACCTCCTCGACGCGATTTTAGAAGATGTAGAAAGCTTGGTCTGAATGAATTGAATCATTCTGTTTAAAGCAGCAACAGTTGTCACCTAAGTTTACATATCCAGCCGCGAGAGCATTGCCATCGTAGCAAGATGGGTTATACTAAAGTTGTCTCTGAGATGTTCGCCAGCGGGTCTGATTCCCCTGAGCCGATATCATCACTTTAGGATGGCGTTCTGCATATTTAGAGCGTATGCCTACCCCGAGTAGGAAACCCAGCAAGTATGCGTCGCCTCCACCTTGAACTTTAGGGTTCAAGGGTAACGACATGCAGCGGCATCTTCGGAGCATTTTTCAGCTTTTAATTTCAACAATATAATAAAAATTTCTATATTCCACTCCAATCTAATTTTCATTTTCAAGCTTTTTGTATACTCCATGTATACCTTCAAAAAGTTGCTTAATGCAGTTTTATACTGTTATTAAAATGAATTCATGATATGGAAAAAAGTTAAATTAACTAAATTTTTGTAGACACACTCCCATTCGCTAAAGACAGTCAAATCATTGACAGAAACTCAGAACTCACGGACAAATTCTGTCTTATTGGATCTTCGAGCGCGATCAGTTTTTCCTGACCATTAGTACTGCTCTGTCTTATCCGCACAGAGTTTTATAGCTTAAGAAAAAATTCTACTGTTTTTAGATCCTATTATTTTTTAGCGTGGAATTACCTTGAAGCGGTAAATAATCCTATACAAAGCGCACTTATATTGTAATATGAGAAACGAAACACAATGATTTGAATGACTTATGCTTGTTTAGCAATAAAGTCTAATTTTTCTTTTTATCGGGGCGCGGAATAGACAACAATATGTCTAAGGTCAAATATTTTATTCATGCTTTTCACCGTCAATACAATGACTCGTTGAAGATTAATCTTAGAGCCTTAATTTTATATCTCGTTATCTTCAGCGTTGCTAGCTTATTCCTGATCTCCCTGGCTGTGAGTTACTACATTCAGAAAAAACAACTCATAGAGAATTCTTTATCGATTAACTTTGATTACGCCCATAAAATCTCAATTAATGCTGATCAGCAGTTTAGGATTATGCTAGATCAGCTCGCCTATAGTGCCAACATTTTAGGAAAGAATTTCGATAATCAGGCTGTTTTGCAAGCTGAAGTTGCACGTCTGAAAAATCAGTCATCACAATTTAACAGTGTTTTAGTTTTTGATCATCAAGGAAAAATTAAAGAAGTTGCACCCCCAAGCCTGACTCTTAAAAAGAATATGGTCTTGCACACTCCAGGGGTAAAAGAATCCTTAAAGGCCCAAAAAACCTATATTTCTCCACCCTATTATTCTGCTGCAAAGAACCTAATTGTTGTCATCACACAACCGATCTATGATCAGAATAAGAAGTATCTTGGTTTTGTCACCGGTTCTATTTATTTAAAAAAGAATAATATTATTAGTGAGTTGCTCACAATTAAATATAGCTATAAGGATGGCTATATGTATGTCATAGATAATAACAATAGGATCATTTTTCATCCTGAACGAGCAAGAATTGGAGAGACCGTAGTTAATAACACGGGGTTAGCTTTTATGAATCAGGCAAATTACGGAAAAATTCGTCTGATTAACAGCCGAGGAATTGATAATCTGGCGGGTTTCGCACGCGTTCCTTCCACTAACTGGATCGTGGTTTCTCAACAGCCAACCGAGTCTTTATTGGCTCAAGCCAGCTCTATTCTGTATAAGGTTGGCATTGGTATTTTCTTCTTCTATATTTTTGTTTTCTTTATAGTTTGGCGATTATCTCGTTTTATTTCTACACCTTTACATAGCCTGGCAAAAACAGCAGGTAATCTGAATAGTCCAGATGCGATTGCTCAAATTGAACAGGTGAATCCATGGTATTACGAAGTCTACAAATTTAAACTGTCCCTGTTACTGAGTACCAAAAATTTCAATGAAAAAGTGACTGAACTCAATTTCCACGTTAATACAGACCCTTTAACCGGGCTATATAATCGACGTGGTATGAATCTGTTGATTAATGAATTGCTGAAGCAGAAAATCCGATTCTCGGTGATCGCAATTGATATCGACTTTTTCAAGAAAATTAATGATCACTATGGCCATGATCAAGGTGATCTGGTTTTGCAAAAGATGGCACAAATGATCAAGGAAAACTTCCGTGAGGATGATATTTGCTGTCGTATTGGCGGTGAAGAATTTATTGTGATCACCCCGAGAATAGATATACAGCAAGCTTATTTAAGTGCAGAACGTTTACAGCAAAAACTGGCCACGACACTGGTGAATGGTATAGGACCAATCACGGTTTCTATTGGTCTTTCATTCTGGTCTTCCGATACGTCAGCAGATATTAAACACGTCTTCAAGGAAGCAGATAATAATTTATATCGTGCTAAGGTTGAGGGTCGTAATTGTATTCGGTATACCGATCACCTCTGATTTTCTAGGGATCTTTTAGTTAAATCAAAGAGATAATTAATGAGAGCTTAATGCTCTCGTTTTTTGTGTTAAAACTGCCGGAATTAAAGTACACCATTAACGTACTTTAATTCATATACCAATATTTTCACCACGAAAATCAAAGAGCCTGTGACTTATAACGAGTATCACCAGCTACAGCAAGATCCATTTTTAGCTTTTAATTTCAGCCATATAATAAAGGATTAGTTTCTATTTATTCTTTTCTTATCAAGTTATGTTCTTTTTTCACAGTCAACGACTTATATTCATTTATTAATTGCTCTGAACTATCTAAATTTTCGTTTTCTTCGTGACAGGGAAACAATTTCAGATTGCTCTTTTACGTTTATGGCTAGCTAAAAATTCCCCACTTTTGATAGTGGGGATTAACATATACAAGGGTTAGCGCTCCTGCAATGCCTGCTTCATCCGGGTAATCGGCTTGATCAGGTATTGGAAGATGGTTTTTTCTCCAGTCTTTACATCAACACTGGCAATCATGCCCGGAATAATCGGCATGGTTTTACCATTCTTATCGGTTAGTGAATTTTTACTGGTTTCCACCAAGATCCGA